>Ga0070734_10001338_pt1 | contig 36800 bp, 27 predicted proteins | sample Coa_R1_8_FD_66444 | JGI IMG/M metagenome (GOLD analysis project Ga0070734, IMG submission 66444) | Surface soil microbial communities from Centralia Pennsylvania, which are recovering from an underground coalmine fire - Coalmine... | ecosystem: Environmental > Terrestrial > Soil > Unclassified ...
AGCAGACGGAACTGCGCCATTGAAACAAGTAACAAATGACAAAGACAATAATCGTTTGATTTCTTTCAACAAATCAAAAACAAAAGCGGTTTATCTCAGTGGGCGGGATGAAATGCGCATACTTGATTTAAAAACGCTCGAAAGTAAAGCTGTTGTGAAAGATGAGATTTGGGCTTTTCAAAATTCCGGCCCTGTTTTTTCTCCCGATGAAAACTATGTTTGCTTTACTGCTATCAGAAATTTTGAGCAGGATATTTTTGTTCATAACCTGAAAACAGGAAAGACTATCAATCTCACGAACACCGGGATTACTGAAGCAGACCCAATCTGGAGCCCGGACGGGAATTATATTTATTTTGAATCAGCAAGATTGAAACCTTCTTATCCGTTCGGCATGCAAGACCCGAAAATTTATCGGCTGCCATTGCAAAAATTTGATGAGCCTTTCCGCATGGATAAATATGATGAGCTTTTCAAAACAGAAAAAAAAGATACGGCAAAAAAGGATACTAAGAAGGATTCCGTTGTGAGCCCGATTGCGATTGATGCGACAAATATCATGGAAAGGATTGAACAGATTAGCCCTTCATTCGGTTCGCAATATTTGACTGGTGTTTTTCAAAAAGATAAAAAAACAATTGTGCTTTATACAAGCAATCACGATCAGGGAAAAACCGCTTTATGGAAAACAGTCATTGAGCCTTTTGAAAGTAATAAAACGGAAAAGATAAGCGGAGCTGATGCTTTTGGTTTTGATGTGGCAGCAAGCAGCGATAAATATTTCACGTTATTCAATGGAACGATTAATAAATTGAACCTGGATGCAAATAAGGTTGAACCAGTTTCTATCAGCTATACTTTCAGAAGAAATTTGCAGGAAGAATTCAATCAGATTTTTGATGAAGCATGGGCGCAGCTCGATGAAAATTATTACGACCAGAATTTTCATGGTGTTGATTGGGTAAAAACGAGAGACCATTACAAAACATTTCTTCCTTTTGTCAACACACGTTCAGACTTGCGCGTTTTGATGAATGATATGCTCGGTGAATTAAATTCTTCGCATCAGGGATTTTCTACATTCGGTGAAGATGAAAAAATTTCCTTGACGAACAGTACGATGGAAACTGGGATTATTTTTGAGACTAATAATCCTTATAAAGTAAAATACATTGTCCGAAAATCTGCTGCCGACAAAAAAGATATCGATGTTGTTGCAGGCGATGAATTAGTGAAAGTAGATGACGTTTCTGTTGACAAAAACATTGACCGCAATTTTTATTTCACAAAGCCATCAAATGATAAAGAATTAAAACTGACTTTCAGCAGAGCAGGAAAAATGTTTGATGTGAAAGTGCATCCGCAACTAAGTGTGATAGACAATTTGTATGACGAATGGATTGATAATAGCCAGAAACGTGTTGATGAAAAAAGCAACAACCGTATTGCTTATGCCTGTATGAAAAATATGGGGACAGGAGAACTGGAAAAATTTATTATTACCATGACGGAGCAGTTACAGAATAAAGATGCTTTGATTCTTGATTTGCGCTATAATACCGGCGGCAATGTACATGATGAAGTGCTGAACTTTTTATCTCAAAAATCCTATCTGCAATGGAAATATCGGGATGGAAAATTAACCCGCCAGCCAAATTTTGTGCCCAGCGATAAACCAATTGTTTTATTAACGAATGAACAAAGTTTAAGCGATGCAGAAATGACTTCGCAAGGATTTAAGCAATTGAAGCTCGGCAAGATTGTCGGCAATGAAACTTATCACTGGATAATATTCACAAGCGGCGCAGGTTTGGTGGATGGCTCATTTGTGCGCTTGCCATCTTGGGGATGTTACACATTGGATGGGAAAGATATTGAAGCAAATGGCGTGAAGCCTGATATTTTAGTGGTGAATACTTTTGAAGACAAAATAAATGGTCGTGACCCGCAGATTGATAAAGCGGTTGAGGAAATAATGAAGGATTTGAAGTAATATCTCACGCAAAGACGCGAAGGCGCAGCAAGGAGTCACGATTATTCTTTGCACCGTAGTGTGAGATATGTCTACTTCATGCATTGTGCCGTAGGCACAACTCGTGGGTGGAACTTGATTGAAATAATACCATACGTTCCGAAGGAACGTTTGGCGCTGAATAAAGTGCTACCGACCAGATGCTCCTACGGAGCAATAAGGAAATAATAAATAAAAATCTTCTCAATGATGCTCGAAGATTTATTAAAAAAATATGCTAACGATTTTCATCCCGTTGTTCCTTTCAATCCTGAAACAGATAAATTATTCCCATTCGATTTCACAGAAAATAATAAGGAACTGACAGCAAAACAAATTGCAGACACCGAAAGCTTCGCGAATTATATCAACGCAAAATTGAAATCGCACAATTACAAATATGGAATTGGTGGTTATGCAGAGAACAGAACATTGTATGCAAGAAGCAAACATTTCGACACAAACGAAGAACCAAGAAGATTGCATCTCGGCATTGATATCTGGGGCGAAGCAGGAACAAGAATAATGTCGCCGCTTGATGGTATCGTTCACAGTTTTGCATTTAATAATAATGACAGCGATTACGGCGCAACAATTATTTTAACTCATAATCTTGAAGGAATTTCTTTTCACACATTGTATGGGCATCTTAGCCTCAACTCAATAAAAAATCTACACGAAGGAAAACGGATAACAAAAGGCGAAGTGGTCGCTGAATTCGGTATGCGTTTTGAAAATGGCAATTGGCCTCCGCATCTGCATTTTCAGATTATCATCGATATGAAAGAATGGAAAGGCGATTATCCGGGCGTTTGCAAATTCTCGGAAAAAAACCAATGGCTTCAAAATTCTCCTGACCCTGATGCAATTCTTCAAATGAATCGTTATCTGTAAAAAATTGCTCGCTCAAATTCGAAATGTCATCCACATATTTGGGTAAATTTTAAAAGCAATAAATAAATAATATCATTTCCTCCTAAAACTTCCACATCTTTATCGTTCTTAAAATTTTCCAATCTCCTTCACATTTATTCATCAAACCAAAACTTCTATTTATGGCATTTAATGTTGTGGACACAGTAAAAAACCTGTTCGGCGATGAAATGGTCAGCAAGGCTGCTGCATCGCTCAATGAAAGCGAGACAAGCATTTCAAAAGCAATTTCAGGGATTATTCCATCCATCATCGGTGGCATTGTTTCAAAAGCTTCATCAGGCGACCATGGTCAGGGGACAATTTTAGATTTGGTAAGGTCCGCAGCGAACAGTGGCATCTTAAATAATATCTCAAGCGCGTTCGATAGCAATTCAAATATCCTAAGCAAAGGATGGGAAATGCTGAAAACAATTTTTGGCGACAAGCTGAATGGCGTTGTTGCTGCTGTTGCAAATTATGCAGGCATTAAAGAATCTACATCATCATCATTAATGAGCATGGTGGCGCCTGCGGCGTTGGCATCTATCGGTCAGCACGTGGAGCAAAATCATTTGAATTCATCAACATTGACAAGCTGGCTCGCATCAGAAAAAAATAAAATTATCAGCGCCATACCAAACGGTCTTGGCTCATCATTAACAGGATTGCTTGGACTAAGTTCCATTGGAAAAACTGTTTCCGCAACAGCGCACCATGCGGAAGAAGCGGTTGAGAAAACAGGCAACAGCATGAAATTTTTATTGCCTGTGTTCCTCGCCATTCTTGCAATCATTTTATTGATATATTTTTTCAAAGGCTGCAACGGCGCGGATAAAGCGAGCACAGGGACTGATACTTTACAAGAACACGTGAAGGCAGATACAATAGCAGTGACAACACCTGCGCTTGAATCAATCAAAGTGAAATTGCCGAACGGTATTGAGCTTGATGCATACAAAGGCGGTATCGAAGATAAATTAGTTGCGTTCCTGATGACGGATTATGCAAAGCTTGGCGAAGATTCATTGAAAAAAATATGGTTTGATTTTGATAACCTCACTTTCAAGTTTGGCAGCGCAGAAATCACTCCTGAAAGCCAGCACCAGATTGATAATATCGCTGCGATTTTGAAAGCATTTTCCAAATCAAAAATCAAGATTGGCGGTTATACTGATAAGACAGGCGATGAACCTGTCAACAAAAAATTATCAGGCGATAGAGCGACTGCAGTAAAAGCAGCGCTTGACAAAGCAGGTGTGGGCAAACAGGTGATTAGCGCTGAAGGTTATGGTTCTGATTTTGCAGTGTATCCTGCAAACGCTCCCGAAAGCGATAGAGTTCATGACAGGCACGTATCCGTAAGCGTTAGATAAATTTTTTTCGGGGTTTAAAGGGTGAAAAAAGCCTCCTGGGTTCAGGAGGCTTTTAATTTTGAATTCGTTCTCTACTTTCTAATTCCTCATTTCACATTTCTTATTTTTAATTATTAAAACAACATTTCATAATAACGCACTCACAATCTCCTCCCATTCTTTTTGCAAAGAATAAGAAGGCATCGTTTTCCCTGCTCTGCGATACCAATAATTTGCATTTGAAACATCGCCTTCTTTGCGGTGAAGATATGCATGTACCCAATATGCTTTTGTTTCTTCAAGTTCATCAACCAAATTGTGCGCCCCACTCCAATTTCCTTTTGCATCAAACCACAAAGATTGCAGCAGCACCGAAATTCCTAATGGTGGATGTATTTCCGATAATGATGTTTTGAAATTTTCTAAGTCCATAAATAAAATTAATAAAAAGCTTTGAGCTGCGAGCAATGACAACTCATGTGATCTAGTTTTGCATCGCAGCCAAACTTTTCCAAAGCTTAATCGTGCTTTATAAAACCCATCTTCAATTTGAAGCTTTGGAAAAGTTGTTATAGGCAAAAGTGTTCTTTATTGTTATTCGATTTTTTTGAATACCAACAGAGTAACTCCGATGATGCATCGTTGCGTCGCAATCCGTTCATCCGTAGTGCTGCTATGATGCTTCGGCATCCTCCGCGAATTTAAAAATTACACTAAAAGACCTGTCAGGTTTTCAAAACCTGACAGGTCTCACTTTGAATAAAATATTTCTTTTATGATTTCAATAATTTAAAAGCATGAGTCCATTGATTTTTAAGAAATCCGGGAATACACCACAACATGCAAAGTGGTTCAATCGCACGTGCAGCTTCTGCTTTTCCCATGTCTTCAGTTTCCCATCCGAATGAAGTTAAAATATCTGTTACCGTTTTTTTCGCAGCGTCATCATTTCCGCAAATGAACATGCTGGGTTTTCCTTCTTTGTAAATCGGTTTATACATCTGCGTATTACCAACACTGTTGAAAGCTTTCACCAATTTCGCCTCGGGAATTTGTCGCTGGATCTTTTCCATCAGCGATTCATCAAAGCTTGTGAAAAATTTAAGCACGCCATTAACCGGCGGAGCAGCAGCAATTGGATTCGTAGCATCAATCACGATTTTATTGCTAAAATTTTGAATGCCTGAAAGATTAATCACATCTTCTGCAGCAGCTCCCTGAACTGCAAGCACAATTAAGTCAGCAAACGAAGCTGTTTCTTCAAATGTGCCGATATGAATCTGTGGGTTTGTAGTTTTGAACTTTACTACTTCATCTTTTAAAATGTTTCTGGTGCCAAGTGTAACTTCATTGCCTTCAGCAAAAAAAGCTTTTGCAAGCACTTGTCCAACAACTCCCGAACCAAGAATTCCGATTTTCATGAGATTTATTTTTAGGTTAATAATTAATGCAGCACTGCTTCGCTTTTGCCATTAAATACTGCCGCAAATGTTTTTGCAAAATCTTCCAGCTTTGTTTTTTGCAAAGTTGCAGGATGGTTCTTCCAATAACCCGCAGTCATTTTTCCTGATTGCATGCTCTGGTTCATCTCCTGATAATTCTTCGCAACTTCTTCAGGCAAACCGGCTTGTATCATTCCTTTCAATGCATCTTCATCACTAAAGACAACCCATTTCAAATCAGGTTTTCCGATTGCGTTGCCAAACACTGAGGCAATCTCATCCGTCGTTCTTTCATCGCTTGCGATATAACGAATGCTGTGCCCTTTAAAATTGAGATTCAATAATTCTTCTGCAGCAACTTCAGCAATATCTGATGGATGAACCATAACGACTTTTAGGTTTTGTCCGCCAAAATTAGTTCCCATAATACCAATGTTTTTTATCATCCCAACATTTGATAAAAGGTTAGGATAAAAAAATGCAGGGCGTAAATTTTTGATGTTCACATCGCTTAATTCAAACAATGCTTTTTCTGCTCTGTGAAGCCCTGTAACCGGCCCGACACCTTCTGGCAAATCTGCGCCGATGCTGCTGAGATTCACCACATATTTTACACCATTTGCTTTTATTGCCTGTGCATAATTCTTTCCGATTTGTGCTATCCATCCTTTCCAATCTGAAGCACCCATATTTGGTGGAACCATTGTGTATACCGCATCTGCGCCTGCAAATGTTTTAGTAAGAAAACTTATATCTTCCACTGATCCAATGGCTGCTTTTGCGCCTTTCGCAACAAGTTCTTCGAGATTTTTTGCATTTCTCCCGATAACAATTACTTCATTGCCCTTTGCTAATAATTTTTCTGCCAGCGGTTTTGAAATGTGGCCCGCCCCACCTGTGATTACTAATTTCATGTCGTTTTGTTTTGTGTTATAAAATATATTTGTATATACAATTATTGGTTCAAAAAAAATTAACTTGTTAACCTGTCTGCGATTTTATTCATGCTTTGAATAAGCTTTGTGCTTTCCTCTTTCCCAAGGATCGAAGAATAACTTTCATAGAAATCAGTTACGCATTGTTTTAATTTAGGCTGTAATTCTTTTGCTTTCGGTGTTGGGTAAACATTCGTCAATTTTCCTTCATAAGTTCTTACCAATAACTTTTTGTCTTCCAGCTTTTCAATCAAACGTGTGATGGTAGAGGGTGTCAGGTGCAATTCTTCACTTAGTTCGGATGGTTGAACCCCGGGATTTTCAATCACCAGCATTAATAAATAAGCATGGCTTGGTGAAAGATTTACTTTTTCCCACGACTCCTGCGCAATCTTTTCAATCTTTCTTGCCAGCGCATTTGAAACGAAATACATGCATTTATTATAGTGGCTCTCCGATATTTTTTTCACGAGGCAAAGTAAAGACATTATTATTGTATATACAAATATATTTTTATTTTCTTTTTATAGGATACAATTCATCCTGGATAACTGCATTAATTCATCCAACTTTGCGCGTCTGCGTGAAATCTCTAAAAATAGCTTTTTCCGTTTTGCTGTTTGCTTTCTAACTTTGATGAATGCCGAATGCCAACTTAAATAATGAAAAAGAATTGCTGACTTCTGCTGATAAAGAATTTGAGAACAATATCCGCCCGAAAGAAATTGAAGACTTCGCAGGGCAATCACAAATCATCGACAACCTGAAAATATTTATCAAAGCTGCGAAGATGCGCGGCGAAGCGCTCGATCATATTTTATTTCACGGGCCGCCCGGATTAGGCAAAACAACATTGAGCAGGATTGTCGCGAACGAAATGGGAGTGAGCATCAAAGAAACTTCAGGGCCAGTAATAGAAAAGCCAGGTGACCTTGCAGGGTTATTAACCAACCTTGAGTCACACGATGTTTTATTCATTGATGAGATTCATCGATTGAGCACAGTTGTTGAAGAATATTTATATGCAGCGATGGAAGATTACCGCATTGACATTATGATTGACAGCGGCCCGAATGCAAGAAGCATTCAGATTAATATCAACCCATTTACTTTGGTCGGCGCAACAACAAGAAGCGGGTTACTCACTGCTCCGCTGCTTTCAAGATTTGGGATTAAATCAAGATTAGAATATTATACTGCTGAAGTTTTGTATAAAATTATTTTGCGCTCTGCAAAAATTCTGGAAACAAAAATTACATCAGATGCTGCCAATGAAATTTCGAGACGCAGCAGGGGAACGCCGAGAATTGCAAATGGATTGCTTCGCCGTGTGAGAGATTTTGCTCAGGTTATCGGCAATGGTGTGATTGATTTACGTATCACACAGCATGCATTGCGTGCATTGAATGTGGATGAGCACGGGCTTGATGAAATGGATAATAAAATTCTATTGACGATTATTGAAAAATTCAAAGGTGGTCCTGTTGGTATCACTACAATCGCTACTGCGGTTGCTGAAGAAGCAGGAACTTTAGAAGAAGTGTACGAGCCTTTTTTGATTCAGGAGGGCTTTTTGCAACGCACTCCCCGTGGGAGAGAAGTTACTGCGAAAGCTTATGAGCATCTTGGTAAAAAACCTTTCGGAAAAGAAGGAGAAAATCTTTTGTTTTAGAAACATCTTTAGGTTATAAACGAAAAAGGGATTGAAAATTTTCAATCCCTTTTTCGTTTTTTTCATAAATCTTTTTTAGACAGTTTGCGGCGCAACGAGTCTGAAACCGTTTCCATGGATGTTCACAATTTCAATGCTCGAATCATCTTTCAGATATTTTCTAAGCTTGGCGATATAAACGTCCATGCTTCTTCCATTAAAATAAGTATCGCTTCCCCAGATTTTTTTAAGTGCCTGTTCTCTCGGCAACAAATCATTCACATGTTCTGCAAGCATTTTCAGCAATTCATTTTCCTTTGGAGAAAGTGTTTGCATTTGACCTTTATGGCTTAGCTCGCGAAGCTTCGGATTGAAATGATAAGAACCAAGATCGAATTCTTTGTTTTCAGCTTCTTTGTTCAAATCTTCGTTGCGCTTGAGAATGGCTTTTATTTTCAATAATAAAACTTCACTGTCAAAAGGTTTTGTGATATAATCATCAGCGCCTAATTTATAACCCTGAATAATGTCTTCTTTCATTGTTTTTGCACTTAGGAAAAACAAAGGAATATCAGGATCTACGTCACGGATTTCTTCAGCTAATGTAAATCCATCCATGTGTGGCATCATGATATCGAGCAGGCATAATTCAAATTTTTCGCGCTGGAATGCAGCGAGGCCAAGCCTTCCGTCACGTTCTAAAGTCACGTCAAAATCATTCAGCTCTAAATAATTTTTGAGCACCATTCCAAGGTTCTGATCATCTTCGCACAATAATATCTTCGGTTTTTTGCCTTCCATATTTTTTAATTTAAGTACAAATAAAATTAAATCATTTGCGGCTATGATGTTTGTGCGACTAATATTTTGTTAATAATTAGATGAGAGGCTCAGCCATAGATTGTACAGATGCACACAGATAATCAAATCTTGTCTTCGAAACGATCGCTGTTTTGTCTCGTCAATCCATAAAGCTTCATTAATTTTGTTGATTATTTTTCAAAATAATAACCATATATAATGCATATCACAGCAGATAATAAATTTAAAAAATTAGTAGTGATCGGAGACAGGGTTTTGATTCGCCCTTCAAAGCCTAATGAGCGAACAGATTCAGGATTATATCTTCCTCCGGGTGTTCAGGAAAAAGAAAAAGTACAACAAGGTTATGTGATAAAGACAGGTCCAGGCTATGCGATTCCAATGCCGGTTGATGATGAGCCATGGAAAAACCAGGATGATCAGGTGAAATATGTGCCGCTTCAGGCACGCGAAGGAGACATTGCTATTTTTCTTGTAAGTGGAGCAACAGAAGTTTTGTATGAAAGCGAAAAATATTTCATTGTTCCGCAAAGCGCCATTTTGATGCTGGAAAGAGAAGAAGATTTATGATTTGCAAATGTGTAAATCTGCGGATGTGCGAATGATAATGAATGAATTTTTATTCCGCATTCGCACATCCGCACATCTTCACATTGGTTAATTATATTCGTTGACGAATCGTATCTTTGTCGGCTTAATCAAAAAATGAATGGATCAACATTTCAATCCAGACAAGCAGCACACATTAGCTTCAGCTATCAGCATTTCAGGAACTGGTTTGCACACAGGTATTAAAGTGGATATGACATTGAAGCCAGCCAATGCAGGTTTTGGTTATCAGTTTCAAAGAATCGATTTGCCCGGGCAGCCGATTATAAAAGCAGATTGCGATCTTGTAACAGATACTTCCCGCGGAACGACTCTTGAAGAAAATGGAGTGAAGATTAATACAGTTGAACATGTACTTGCAGCGCTTGTTGGAATGGGCATTGACAATTGTCAGATTGAAATGAACGGGCCTGAAACGCCGATTATGGATGGTAGCTCAGAACCTTTTGTTGAGATTATTGAAGACGCCGGAGTGATTGAGCAGGACGCTGCAAAAGCATGGTATAGCATTGATACAAACATTACTCACTATGACGATAAGAAACGTGTAGAAATGGTGGCGATGCCTTCTATGGATTATCAGGTTACTACACTTATTGATTTTAATAGCCCTGTTCTTGGAACACAGCATGCAGGATTAAAAAAAATAAAAGATTTTAAAGAACAGATTGCTCCATGCCGCACATTTTGTTTTTTGCACGAGCTTGAAATGTTGCTTGATAATAATTTGGTAAAGGGCGGCGATATCAATAACGCAATTGTAGTGGTTGATAAGCCGGTCACTGATGAAGAAATGGCTCGTCTTGCAAAAGCATTCAATCGTGAAAAGATTGAAGTGAAAAGTGGTGGATATCTGAACAATCTTGAATTGAGATATCCGAATGAACCAGCTCGCCATAAATTGCTGGATGTAGTTGGAGATCTTGCATTGATTGGTTATCCGATCAAAGCACACATTATCGCGAACAGGCCCGGGCATTCAACAAATGTTGATTTCGCAAAAAAAATCAAGCAGTACATCAAAAAGAACAAGCATGTCAGAAACGTGCCTGTTTATGATCCTAATCAGCCTCCTATTTTTAATTCCCAACAAATAGAAAAGACATTGCCTCACAGATATCCTTTTCTGTTGGTGGACAAAATAATTGAGCTTTCAGATAAGCATATTGTCGGGATAAAGAATGTCACTTTCAATGAACCATTTTTCCCCGGCCACTTTCCCGGCAACCCTGTTATGCCCGGCGTTCTGCAGATTGAAGCGCTTGCACAAACCGGCGGCATACTCGCTATTAATGCGATGCCTTCAGGAGACTACGACACCTATTTCCTGAAAATTGATAACTGCAAATTCAAACAAAAAGTCGTCCCTGGAGATACTATGATTTTGAGACTCGAACTAAACTCTCCGATCCGTCGTGGCATTTGCGAGATGAGAGGAACTGTTTTTATAGGCAACAAAATTGCGACTGAAGCTGACCTGGTTGCTCAATTGGTGAAAAGAGGTTAGAATAACAAGTTCTTAACGAACAGCATTAGTGATAATTAAATTATATTTGTCAGTCATCCAAGTTGCTGGTAAATAAAAAAATTATCGTAGACTCTTTGATCGAAATCCTTAAATGAGCGTCAGTGATAACTACAACCACTAAAACAAAAAGGCCAATGATTCATCCGCATACATATATTCATCCTAATGCTAAACTGGCCACCAATGTAAAGGTTGATCCTTTTTCGGTGATCCACCAGAATGTGGAAATAGGCCAGGGCACCTGGATTGGAAGCAATGTGACGATCATGGAAGGAGCTCGCATTGGAAAGAATTGCCAGATTTATCCCGGTGCTGTTATTTCGGCCGCACCGCAAGACCTGAAATTCGATGGAGAAGCTACCACTGTTGAAATAGGTGATAATACAACTATCCGTGAATTTGTGACCGTTCATCGCGGAACGAAAGACAGATGGAAAACGACCGTTGGCAAAAATTGCATGATTCTCGCTTACAGTCATATTGCGCACGATTGCATCATTGGAAATAATTGCATTCTTAGCAACAACTCACAAGTGGCAGGTCATGTTGTGATTGGTGATTGGGCAATACTTGGAGGCATGTGCGCTATTCATCAGTTTGTGCAAGTTGGCCAACATGTTTTCATTGCAGGTGGTTCATTGGTTGGGAAAGATATTCCACCATACATAAAAGCAGGAAGATTGCCATTGAGCTATGCTGGTGTGAATTCTATCGGATTAAAACGCAGAGGATTTACTGTTGACAAGATTAACCACATTCTTGACATTTATCGTGTTGTTTATAATAAAGGAATGAATACCAGCCAGGCTCTGGAGTTTCTTGAAGAAGAGTTCCCGGCTACTGATGAGCGTGATGAAATTGTTACTTTCATTCGCGAAAGCGGCAGAGGCATTATCAAACGCTACTCCAAAAATAATATGGATGAAGATTACGCTGACTGATGTTGGCAAACGTTTCAACCGCGACTGGATTTTCCGCCACATCCATTACGAATTCACTAACGGTCATAGCTATGCGATTATCGGACCGAACGGTTCAGGCAAATCAACTTTATTGCAAGTGATTGCAGGAGCAGTTGCAGAAAGTGAAGGAAAAGTTAGTTTCCGGTTTGCAGTTTCCGGTTTGCAGTTTTCAGACTCTCGGCTCTCAACTGATAAGTCCCGACTGATAAGTCCCGACTTGTTCTATCAACATATCTCTATCGCCGCTCCATATCTTGAAGTCATTGAAGAAATGACGTTGATAGAATTTCTTCAGTTCCACCAAACTTTTAAACCGTTTATAACGGGGATGGATATCCAAAAAATTATTTCAGAAATCGGTCTTGAAAAATCTTCTAACAAACAAATCCGTTATTATTCTTCAGGAATGAAGCAAAGAGTGAAACTGGCACAAGCTTTTTTTTCTGATATTTCTGTTTTGTTATTGGATGAGCCCTGCACTAACCTGGATAAAGAAGGGATCATTTTGTATAACCATCTTATCAAAAATTATTGTGCTGATAGAATTGTGATTGTAAGCTCAAATGATTTGCAAGAACATAGCTTCTGTGAAAAGAGCATTAATGTTATGCTATTTAAATAAGTTTTTTATATTTGAAGCTTATACATTAAACCCAAGCTATTATCATGAGAATTTTCTTTTCAGCTCTTGCAATTGTTATCCCTGTATTAGCCTTCTCTCAAAAGTATAATGTTCATTCAATAGTAGTAAAAAAAAACAACGACTCGCTGCATGTGCTTATTTCAGCAAAGGAAAGGCAACCCCCCACATTTGTAAAAACGCTAGACTCTGCTTCAGGTCAGTTCCATGTTTATAAAGCATACGAAATCAGCGAGCTTATTGTGAATAATAGTGAATATTATAAAAGTGCGATTGTAATTATTGACAGAACTCCTTACAATGAAGAGGTTGCTGCTAACAAATATGTTCCCAAACAAAGTACTGATACAGTATTGTTGAAAGTTGAATATTTGAGCAATAATTTAAAACTATATAGTTTAAATGATGGGAAACGTCCTCATTTTTTTATTCAAAAAGACGACAAACAAATTGAAGAATTGATTTACAGAAAGCTTTTCCTGAACAGAAATGGAACAGCTTATGAAACCGAGGAGAAGAAATTCATATTGCAATTAAATGAACTTTTGGCGGATTGTTCGCAGGCGGTTTCTGATATTGACAATATAAGTTACACCGTTCAGGCCATTGAGAAAGTATTAGACAATTACAATCGCCAATGTCACAAAGAAAACGTTGCGCAATATAGAAAAACTTACAAGGCAAAATTTGAAATTTCTGCTTTGGCAGGCATTAGCTTCACCTCATATAATCTTGTTGATAATTCGGGGTTTGCTGTTATAGGTGATAATACATTAAAGTTAAAGAGAGGGATATATCCGGTCATTGGCGCAAGGTTTAATTATATACCTGCGCTTTTAAATAATAAGTTCTCCATATTGGCTGATTTATATTACTCGGGTTTTTCAGCTTCCAGTTCGTTTTATTCAAATTATATTGACAGCGGATTTTATACCAGAAACACGATTCAGTTGAAGAATGGATATATTAACCTGGCTTTTGCTGCGCGATATTACCTTCTTGGAGAAAACAAAATATTAAAGCCCTATATTAATGTTGGGTATTTGGCCGGATTTCTCATTTCATCTGACAACAGGTATTACAAAGATGATTTTTATAATGGTAATCATACAGTGACACAAACTGATGCATTTCCTAATAATGGATTAAAAAAGAACCAATTTGGTTATTTTGCCGGAGCCGGGATAATCTTTAAAAAATTTAGCCTTGATTATCGCTATTTGAACTACACGAACTATTTGGATTATACAAGTGAAAGGATGACTGGTAGCTCTAATAATATTACTCTTGCTTACAAATTGAATTAATAAATTATTGATGGGTCATCGCTGGCTGGCTATCAGCAAATTCAAATCTGTATATTTTAAATCGAAACGCTGGCTGAGATGAAAATTAGTTAATGCGCCTTTGAACAAATAAATGCCGCTGCGCAAATGCACTTTGTGCCAAACGAGATTTTCAAAACCACCTTCATCAGCCGCTTCAAGAATCAACGGCATTAATACATTGCTTACCGCCTGCGAAGCTGTTCTCGCAAAACCGGATGGGATATTCGGAACACAATAATGAATCACTCCGTATTTCATAAAAATAGGATGCTCATGCGTCGTGATTTCTGAAGTTTCAAAACAACCGCCACGGTCGATACTTACATCAATAATCACACTTCCGCTGCGCATGTTGCTCACCATTTCTTCTGTTACAACAACAGGCGTTCTTCCACTTTGAGATGTGAGCGCCCCAACAGCCACTTCACAAGTTTTTAACTGCTTCGCTAAAATGCGCGGCTCCATCACAGAAGTCCACATGCGCTGACCAATATTATTCTGCAATCTTTTTAATCTGTAAACACTATTGTCAAAAACTTTTACTGATGCACCAAGTGCAAGAGCTGCTCTGGCTGCGAACTCACCAACAATGCCCGCGCCAAGTATAATCACTTTTGTTGGAGGGATTCCTGAAATGCCTCCGAGCAAAACGCCTTTGCCATGATTGGATGAACCAAGATATTGCCCGGCAATCAGCATCACTGCGCTTCCTGCAATCTCGCTCATGCTTCGGACAATGGGATAACTACCACTGTCGTCCTTTAAATTTTCAAATGAAATGGCAGTGATTTTTTTCTCCATCATTTTTTCCAGCAATTCTGCTTTCATTGCAGAAAGATGGATAGGTGAGATAATAACCTGGTTCATTTGCAATAAAGACAAATCTTCTTCCACAACGGGCGCACTTTTCACCAGCAATGGGGCTTTAAAAACTTCTGCTCTGTCATACACAATTCTTGCGCCCGCTTCGCTGTATTCCTTATCGCGGTAATGTGTAGGCTCTCCGGCATTGTGCTCAATCACGACTTCATGCCCATTGCTCACCAGCACACTCACAGCTTCGGGCGTGAGCGCAATGCGGTTTTCCTGAAACGCAGTTTCCTTAGGGATGCCAATATGCAATTGAGCACCCTTCGGTTTTATATCAAGCGTTTCTTCTAAAGTTTCGTAGCTGAACGACGTACTGATGATAGGTTTTTGTTGCGACATGTCTCAGGGCTTCTATAACTTTTTTTGCAATCGTGATGTAACAGTAAATTACAATTTTAAATTGAATTGAAGATTATTAATGCTTAATTAACGATAATTTTTCTGGTGCGCTCATCCACCTGCTGCAAAGAAACTTTCACCGCATCATCCGCAAAAAGTGCCGGAGCTTTTTCCGCCCATTCCACCAGACAAATTTCACCGGAATAAATGCAGTCCTCAACTCCTGCGCGAACGGCTTCTTCTTCATCTTTCAATCTGTATAAATCGATATGAAAAATTTTTCCACCACTATAAACATATTCATTAATAATAGAAAAAGTCGGGCTTCCCACTTTGCTTGTCACTTTTTTTTCATCGCACAAAGCGTGAATAAATGTTGTTTTTCCAGCGCCCATATTTCCATGAAATGCAAAAACTTTTTTATCATTGGCATATTGCCAGAATTTTTTTGCAGCATCATAAATATAGTTCAAATCAAACTCTAATTCCATGTTGCAAATTTACGATTTACGAGTTGGGATTTACGATTTTCTCTGAATTGCAAAAGGTAAAGCTGCGTCTTCGCGGTTAATCTCAGGTAAACTAAATTTGCGCTTGTTGTGTTATTAAGGTATAATAAATCGATTCATCTTGGAAACAATAAACTGGAAAGTAGAAGGTATGAGTTGTTCCAACTGCGCGTTAACGGTGGGGAATTATCTCAAAAAAGAAGGTTTGCATAACGTGAAAGTCAATCTCATTGGAGGTGATGTGAGCTTTGATGCAAACGCTGAAACTTCCAAACCAAATATCATTAAAGGCATTGAATCGCTCGGATATCATGTGCACTCAGAAGATAATAATGCAACGGTAAAGCGTAAACGCTTTTTGAGAACCCATTTTCAAAAATTTATTTTCTGTTTGATTTTCACTTTACCATTGATGTTTCACATGCTTGATAAATGGGTTCATGTTCATTGGCTGATGAACCCATGGATTCAATTGGCTTTGTGTTTGCCTGTATATATTGTCGGCATGGATTTTTTTGGAAGAAGCGCGATTCAAAGCATCCGCAACAGAATGCCGAATATGAATGTGCTTGTTGCGATTGGCGCGACAGCAGCATTTGTTTATAGCTTAGTAGGAACAGTTTTGAATCTCGGTGAAAATTATTTGTTCTATGAAACAGCAGCAGCGATTATTACATTAATATTCTTCGGAAATTATATTGAAGATGTAACGATTCAATCCACACAAAAAGCGCTCAACAGTTTAGCGAAGTCGCAGAAAGTGATGGCGAATATGATTGCGTTCGATGGCGACCATCAGGAGCAAATTTTCCCGATTGAAAATTCGCAATTAAGAAGCGGTGACTTGATATTAATAAAAGCCGGCGAACAGGTTCCGGCAGACTGCAAAATTTTATGGGGCGATGCAAGTGTGAATGAAAGTATTATCACCGGAGAAAGTATGGCCGTTGATAAGCACGCAAAAGATAATCTCATCGGCGGAAGTTTAATTGCTGACGGAACAGTGAAAGCACAAGTTACTGCTGCTGCCAATGAATCTGTTCTTTCCAATATCATTAATCTCGTTAAGCAAGCGCAAGGAGAAAAGCCACCGGTTCAACAAATGGCTGACAAAATAAGCGCCATTTTTGTTCCTGTTGTTTTAGTAATTGCTGCGATCACTTTTGTTGCTAATTATTTTTTTCTGCATCAATTAACGCCTTCGCTCATGCGAAGTATTGCTGTGTTGGTAATTGCTTGTCCTTGTGCAATGGGTCTGGCAACACCTGCGGCAATTGCAGTCGGACTTGGTCGCGCAGCAAAAAATGGAATTCTGTTCCGCAATGCAAAGTCACTGGAATTATTTAAGAATATTAAACAAGTAGTATTTGATAAAACAGGAACGCTAACGACAGGAGAATTTACAGTTGACAGTTTTCAGTTAGTACAAGACAGTTCAAAGATTGACCATTCACCATTGACCATTCACCACTCGCCATTCACCATCGAGGAATTCAAACGAATCGTTTTCTCCATTGAAAAATATTCCAATCATCCGATTGCAAAATCGATAGCTGCTGCCTGGAAAACAAAAAATGAAATCCGCTGGAAAAAAATTGAAGAAATAAAAGGATTAGGGATGAAAGCAGAGGATAAAGATGGAAATATTTTTTGTACAGGTTCATATAATGTTGTTTCGGCACTTACTTCTGAAGCCGAGCATAATGTATATGTAGTAAAAAATAATGAACTGATTGGATGGATTGATGTGCAGGATGAAATAAGGACTGAGGCAAAAAATGTAATTGATTATTTCAAGAACAGAAATATCAAAACTATTTTATTAAGCGGCGACAGAAAAGAAAAATGCGAACAGTTGGCAAAACAATTAGGTATTGATGAAGTAATTGCTGAACAAATTCCTCAACAAAAATTAGAGAAAATCTCTTCGCTAAATGCAGAAATCCCGACGGCCATGATTGGTGATGGCATTAATGATGCGCCAGCTCTTGCAAAAGCAACTATTGGTATTTCCATGAGCGATGCTTCACATATTGCGATGCAGACTGCGGATGTTGTTTTGATGAATAATGGCATCAAGAATTTTCCGTTTGCATTGGGATTAGGAAAACATACTTTCATTACTATCAAACAAAATTTATTCTGGGCTTTCTTTTATAACGTGATTGCTATCCCTATTGCTGCTCTTGGTTTTCTTTCTCCTGCTATTGCTGCACTGGCAATGGGTTTGAGCGATGTGGTGCTTGCTGCAAATTCGGTTCGCCTATTTGTGAAAAAGGTTATCTAATTTAGTTAATAGTTGATGGTTCATAGTTCATGGAAAAATTATTCAGTACTATGAACCATGGAGTATTAACTATGACCACTTCTCCGCTCGACATACTAAAAAAATATTTCAAGCACGATTCTTTTCGACCGCTGCAGGAAGATATCATTAATGCAGTGTTGCAGAAAAAAGATGTGCTTGCATTGTTGCCAACAGGAGGTGGAAAATCAATTTGCTTTCAGGTTCCTGCTCTGATGAGCGATGGCTTGTGTTTGGTGATTAGCCCACTGATTGCATTAATGAAAGACCAGGTGGAAAGCCTGCGCAGAAAAGGAATTACAGCATTCTCCATTCATTCGGGAATGAGCCGGAAAGAAGTGATAAATACATTGAAGGTTGCGGGCGAAAGTAATTGCAAATTTTTATACGTATCGCCTGAAAGGTTAGAGACAAATCTTTTCAAAGAATATCTTCACTCACTTAATATTAATCTGATTGCCGTTGATGAAGCGCATTGCATTTCACAGTGGGGTTATGATTTTCGTCCGCCTTATTTGCGCATTGCTGCATTGCGTGAAGAGCTGAGAAATGTGCCGGTGCTTGCATTAACCGCATCTGCAACAAGAGAAGTGCAAAATGATATTTGCGAAAAGCTCCATTTCAAAGAGCAAATTATTTTTCGTCAATCTTTCGATCGCCCAAATCTTTCCTACAGTGTTTTTAATGTGGATGTGAAGATTAATAAGATAAAAGAAATTCTGAAAAATGTTTCCGGCAGCAGCATTGTGTATTGCAGAAGCCGAAGGCGCACAAAAGAAATTGCTGATTTGCTGAATATGCACGGCATTCACTCGGATTATTATCATGCAGGATTAACAGGCGAAGAACGAAATAAAAAACAGGAAGCGTGGATTAAAAATGAAACGCGTGTGATTGTTTGTACAAACGCATTTGGAATGGGTATTGACAAACCCGATGTGCGAACGGTTGTGCATGCAGATGTGCCGGATTGTCTGGAAAATTATTATCAGGAAGCAGGTCGTGCGGGTCGCGATGGAAAAAAATCTTATGCCGTTTTGTTATATACCGAAAAAGAATTGAACGAGCTGAAACTATTGCCGGATGTGCATTTCCCAACATTGGATGATATCAGGATTGTTTACCAGGCTGTGATGAATTATTTACAAATTCCTTCTGCAAGTGGCGAAGGAAATTATTATGATTTTGATATTACGGATTTCATCAAAAAATTCAAGTTGGATGCGCAGCTTGTTGTTCATGCGATAAAGGCTTTGGAGCAGGAAGAATTATTATCTTTTAATGAACAGGTTTTTCTTCCTTCTAAAATCATGTTCACAACAAGCAAGGAATTGTTGTATGCTTTTGAGAATGGCAATCCGCAATTAGAACCTGTTATCAAGGCTTTGTTGCGGACTTATTCCGGAATTTTCGACCAGCTTGTTTCCATTCATGAAAAAACAATTTCATTTTTATTGAAAAGAGATTTGAATGAGGTGATAAATGAATTAAAAAAATTACAAAGCTTTGGCATCATCCAGTATGTTCCGCAAAAAGATTCGCCGCAATTGTATTTTATTCAAAACCGGATTAAAGCAGAGGATTTAAAAATCAATCAAGCTAATTATCAAAAAAGAAAAAAGCAATATGAAAGAAGAGTTGCTGCTTTATTGAATTATGTGAAATTAGACTCGCCATGCAGAAGCCAATTCATCGCAAATTATTTTGGTGATGAAAACGCAAAACCATGTGGTGTTTGCGATAATTGTCTCCGACAAAAAAATATGAATCTTACCAAAGAAGATTTTGAAAAAATTCATCAGCGGATTATTAAAACAGTGAACTCAAATTCAATTGATGCAACACAATTGATTCAGCAACTTTCAGGCATCAACAAAGAAAAAGCCTGGAAAGTGATTAATCATCTCCAGGCTGAAAATAAATTGTTGGTTGATAAAAATGGAATTTTGAAGGTACAGTGATAAGTAGTTAGTGTAAGTGTTAAGTCTTTTTGATACTTACTACTAACCACTTAAAGCTTACCACTTTCATCTTCTGCTTCTCCCACCCAATCCCAACGCGCCTAATAAGCTTCTTGTAATCACACTTGCTGCTGTTCTTTCTACTTGTCTGACTGCGGGATTGTTTAATATTTTATCAAGTGTTGATGGCTGTGGCTTTCCACCACCACCGCTGTTATTATTATTCTGATTATTGTTGGCCGCGTCCTGTAATTTTTTAGTTAGTATTTCATAAGCGCTTTCGTTATCTATCACCTGATTGTATTTCGCTGCAATTTTTGATTTCGCAACAATCGCATCAATTTCTGTTGGGGTTAAAATATCCATCCTGCTTTGCGGCGGTCGCATCATACAATGAACCAGCGGAGTGGGCACACCGCTTTCATTCAGCATGGTTACAAATGCTTCACCAATTCCTAATTGCGTTATCAAATCTTCTGTTTTGTAGAATTGGGTTTCAGGATAATTCTGTGCAGTTTGAACAATTGTTTTTCTATCCGCAGCAGTGAACGCTCTTAATGCATGCTGCACTTTCAAACCCAATTGTGCAAGAACGCTTGCCGGAACATCCATTGGATTTTGCGTGCAGAAGAAAACACCAATTCCTTTTGAGCGGATGAGTTTTATGATGGTTTCAATTTGTTTTAATAATGCATCACTCGCTGATTCGAAAACCAAATGCGCTTCATCAATAAACATCACCAATTTGGGTTTATCCAAATCGCCTTCTTCCGGACAAGTAGCATATAATTCAGCAAGCATCTGTAGCATGAATGTTGAAAATAATTTTGGCTTGTCCTGCAAATCGGTAACACGCAAAATGCTGATAATTCCTCTGCCATCATCGCTGATGCGCATCAAATCATCTACCTCAAAACTTTTCTCGCCAAAAAAAACATCAGCTCCTTGTTGCTGAAGCTCTACTACTTTGCGCAAAATAGTTCCTGTGGAAGTCGTTGAAATATTCCCATAAGCTTTTGTGATTTCATCTTTGCCTTCATTGCTGATATATTGAAGCACTTTGATAAAATCTTTCAAATCGAGCAACGGCAATTTATTATCATCACAATATTTAAAAATCATTGCCACTACACCTTCCTGTATATCGTTCAGCTCTAAAATTTTTGATAACAGCACCGGACCGAACTCACTAACGGTGGCGCGTAACCGTGAACCTTTCTCGTTACTTAATGTTAGAAATTCAACAGGGTAAGCACTTGGTTTAAAATCAATGCCAATCTTTTTGCACCGGTCAGTGATTTTATCATTCACAACTCCGGCTGCTCCAAGACCGCTCAAGTCGCCTTTTATATCCATCACTAAAACCGGAACGCTCGCATCGCTCAGCGATTCACTGATCATTTGCAATGTCTTTGTTTTTCCTGTTCCGGTTGCGCCGGCAATTAATCCATGGCGATTCATGGTTTTCAAAGGCAGGTTAATAATCGCCCCATCAACGGGTTGCCCATCAAGCATTCCAATTCCAATTTTTACTGATTCGCTTTTAAAAGTATACCCGCTGTTTACAGCTTGCAGAAATGCATCTTTGTTATTCGCCATAAAAGAAATTGAGATTACAAGTTAGGAGAAATATTTTTAGAAATTACTTGATTTGCAGTCTATGATTTTTGAGTAAAGATTTTGTAAGGAAAGCTCCGTTTGTGTAATTATTAATTACTAATTATCAATTATAATTTTCTACTAAACTTTCTCTTCCAGCAATTGCTTCACCAACGCTTCCAATTCTTTCAAACGTTTTTCAATTTCAGGAAGTTTGCGGCTCACCGCCTGGCTGCGCAATGCATTTGTGTATTCGAATGCAGGTGAACCGGTAACAGCCGAATTAGGAACTTTAATAGATTTGCTCACGCCGCTTTGCGCATTGATTTTGCTGCCATCTGCAATCTGTAAATGACCGACAATCCCTGCCTGTCCGCCAATCATTACATTGTTCCCAAGCTTTGTGCTACCGCTGACTCCGGCTTGTGCAGCAATCACAGTATTATTCCCGACCTCGACATTGTGCGCAATCTGAATCAGGTTATCCAATTTAGCCCCTGATTTAATAATAGTTGAACCTATTGTTGCTCTGTCAATGGTTGCGTTTGCTCCGATTTCAACAAAGTCTTCTATCACTACATTGCCGATTTGAGGAACTTTTTTAAAACTTCCGTCAGCTTGCGGAGCAAAACCAAAACCGTCACTACCGATTACTGTTCCTGCGTGAACGGTAACATTTTTTCCAATCACACAATCGTGATAGATTTTTACACCTGCATGTAAAATAGAATTGTCGCCAATTTTTACATTATTGCCAAGATATGTGTTCGGATAAATTTTTACATTATTGCCGATGCAAACATTTTCGCTGAGGTATGCAAATGCTCCAATAAATATTTTTTCACCGAGCGTTGCTGATTTTGAAATATATGACGGCTCCTGAATTCCGACGAGTTGTTGCGCTGCAATTTCCTGATATTTTGAAAGCAATGTTGCAAAAGCAGTGTAGGCATCAGGAACGCGGATTAATGTAGCGTTAATTGCTTGTTTTAATTCCTGCGTTTCATTGACGATGATAACAGATGCTTCTGTCGTGTACAAATGTTCTTCATATTTTGGGTTGGCTAAAAAAGCAAGCTGACCTTTTTTTGCTTCTTCAATTTTTCCAAAAGAAGCAACTGACACCATTGGGTCGCCATCAACTTTTCCACCAATTAAAAGCGCAATTTGCGCAGCAGGGAATTGCATAGTTTAGATTTGAGCGATGAGCAAGTACTGAATTCATTTTCATATCACTTACTGCTCTCTCAGATAACAAATATAAAATTTTTTTACAGGGCTCGACAAAGTTTGATGAATTAAAGCGTTATCGACTTGTGAAATGTCTTTTACGCTTCCATCTTTGAAAAAAATATTTATCCTTTCATCTGAAGTATTGTATGTAGTGTTCGTTGTCTCACCATGAAAAACAAAATATCCTGCTTCTTCTTCACTGATACCAAGTTGTTCGATTGCTTTATTTTTTAATTGCTGTACGAGCGATTCATCGAAAGGGTTTGCTTGCAACTTCACTTTTAATAAATGTCTGTCAATAATAAACCGGCAAAGATTCGATAATATTTTATCCTGATGGAACATCCAGTTTTTGATAGCGTTCGTTAAATCAAAATCATCAAGCAGACAAAATCTGCCGAGGTTTTTTTCTATGCTGATTTCATTTGAAGTAATACCAAGAAAAAAATCAAGCGTAATGGAACCTGATGATACTATTTCTTTTTTGGCAATTAATTCTTTTGCACGCTGCATAATTTTCACCAGTATTTTTTCTGCAGCTAAAACAGTTTTGTGGAGATAAACCTGCCAATACATCAATCTGCGCGACACTAAAAATTTTTCGATAGAATAAATTGCTTTTTCTTCCACCATTAGTTCGCCTTCATGCACAGTCAGCATTTTAATAATCCTGTCATAACCAATCACTCCTTCAGAAACACCGGTGAAAAAACTATCGCGTGTGAGATAATCCATCCTGTCAACATCCAACTGCCCGGAAACTAATTGATGCAAAAATTTCTTGTGGTAATTATTCGTAAAAATATTAATCGCTGTTTCCAATTGCCCGTTGAATTCTTCATTCAAAATGCGCATGATTAAAATGGAAATGGCTTCATGCTCAACATCTTTTATTAATTCATTTTCCAGCGCATGTGAAAATGGTCCATGACCAATATCATGTAATAATATGGCGATTTTTGCGCCAAGTTCTTCTTCAGCGGTTATTTCAATGCCTTTGTTTTTTAATTCATTCAATGCATTGCACATTAAGTGATAAGCGCCGAGCGAATGGTGCAATCTCGTGTGAACAGCGCCCGGATAAACCAAATGCGCAAAAGCCATTTGATGAATGCGGCGCAATCGCTGATAATAAGGATGAGCAATGATTTGCAACAATAAAGGATGGTCTATTGTAATAAAACCATAAACAGGATCATTAATAATTTTGCGGCTTTCGCTGCTTGGCATGTTATATATATTTGTTAAAACGACTGAAATCGATTTGCAAAGTTAGTATTGCTGCACAGATAAATTAATTTTAAAGATGAAAGTCAAGAATTAATCATTGATGAAAAATGTATCAGTTTAGGAAATCGTACATCTGACATCATAAATCATAAATCAAATGGCATTAGGAAAAATACTTTGGGTGGATGATGAAATTGAAAGCCTTCAATCGCAGATTCTGTTTTTAGAGAACAAAGGTTATGAAGTGAATTCCATGACTAATGGATTCGATGCAATTGATTATGTGAAAGACAATATGGTGGATGTTGTGTTGATTGATGAGTCGATGCCTGGTATCACAGGGCTTGAGACATTGGCGAAGATTAAAGAAATGAACCAGCAGGTTCCTGTTGTGCTGATCACAAAAAATGAAACGGAAAACCTGATGAATGAAGCGATTGGAAGTCAGATTACTGATTATCTTATCAAACCTGTGAACCCAAATCAGGTGTGGCTGAGCCTGAAAAAAATTATTGATAATAAAAGATTGGTTGCAGAAAGAACGACCACGGCATATCAACAGCAGTTCCGCAATTTGTTCATGGCATTGAATAGTAATCCTGATTATAATGAGTGGATGGACATTTATAAAAAATTGGTGTATTGGGAGCTGGAGATGGAAAAAAGCGACAGCCCGGAAATGCGTGAAGTGCTGCAGGCTCAGAAGCAGGAAGCAAATACTGAATTCTTCAAATTTATTTCAAGGAATTATGCATCTTGGGTAAACCCGAAAAATAGTAATGCACCTGTGATGTCGCACACACTCTTTCAATCAAAAGTTTTTCCAAATGTTGAAAAAGGAGTGCCTACATTTTTCATCTTATTAGATAATCTCCGTTTCGACCAATGGAAAGCGATTCAACCAATTTTTTCAGACAGCTTTCGCATTCTGGAAGAAGATACTTTCTATAGCATTTTGCCGACCGCAACTCAATATTGCCGCAACGCCATTTTTGCCGGATTGATGCCTTTGGAAATTGAAAAGCAATTTCATCAGCAATGGAAAAATGATGAAGAAGAAGGCGGCAAAAATTTATTTGAAGAAGATTTTTTCAGAGCGCAATTAAAACGCCTGAAAAAAGACAATCTTAAATTTTCTTATACAAAAGTATTGAATCATCAGGCAGGACAGGATTTGGTAAATAATGTTCACAACCTGCTTGGTAATGATATTAATATTATCGTGTATAATTTTGTAGATATGCTCTCGCATGCGCGAACGGAAATGGAAGTACTGAAAGAGCTCGCAAGCGACGAAATCAGTTACAGAAGTCTTACAACAAGTTGGTTTGAGCATTCTCCATTGTATCAGGCACTGAAAAAAATTGCCGATAAGAAAATCAATATAGTGCTGGCAACTGACCATGGAAGTGTGCGTGTGAAAACTCCCTATAAAGTAATTGGTGATAAACAAACAACAACTAATCTTCGTTATAAACATGGGCGCAATCTGAATTATGAGGCAAAGGAAGTGCTTGCATTTCGCGATCCGCGTGAAGCAGGCTTGCCGGTTCCTACCGTAAACTCTTCTTTCATTTTTGCAAAAGAAGATGGCTTCTTATGTTATCCTAATAATTATAATTACTATGCCAATTATTACCGTAACACATTTCAGCATGGCGGAGTAAGCCTCGAAGAAATGATTGTGCCTGTAATAAAAATGACAAGCAAAGGTTAACACAAATTGTAGCAATCATTATTCACTTTTTATTATTTGTCTGTGGATAAAATTGAATGGCGCATTGCAATTATGCTTTCTTCTATAGCTAATTTTGGGGTGAAGTTTTGTATCAAATTGAAGACATGAAATACACTCAGGCAACATCAGACAAAATAGAAAAAATTTTAGACGAGGCAGGATATATTGTTCGTTTTGAAAGAGGCAATTTTCAAAGTGGGTATTGCATATTGGAAGAAAAAAAGGTAGTGGTGCTGAATAAATTTCTGCAAATGGAAGGTCGCATCAACACATTAATCGACATCATTCCACAATTAAGCATACAACCGGAACTATTAACGCCAGAAGCAAAAAAAACTTTTGATGAGGTTGTGGCGAAATATGAAGCCGCAGCGGATGAATAAGGAACATAAAATGAGAAATTAGAAAGTATGTCTATATCTCAACCACAACTTTCTAATTCTTTATTCCTCATTTCTAATTTCATATTTTTGTTTCGTGAGCTATCCCCATTTAAAAATCACTTTTCTCGGAACAGGCACCAGTAGCGGCGTGCCGATGATTGCATGTGATTGCGAAGTTTGTACATCGATTAATAAAAAAGACAAACGACTTCGTTCAAGTATTCTTATTGAATCTCCAACAACAACATTGACGATTGATTCCACTCCGGATTTTCGTTATCAGATGCTTCGCGCAAATGTGAAACATTTGGATGCGATTGTTTTTACGCATCCGCACAAAGACCATATTGCCGGACTTGATGATGTTCGCGCATATAATTTTTTCTCCGGGAAACCAATGCAGGTTTTTGCGAACGAAATGACACAGGAAGTTATTATCCGGGAATTTCCTTACGCGTTTGCTGATACACGCTATCCGGGCATTCCTGAAATCAGGTTAAACACGATTGCGACTGAACCGTTTGTCGTAGGCGATATTCCCATTACACCCGTTTTAGTGTGGCACATGAAAATGCCAGTGCTCGGATTTCGTTTTCGAAAATTTACTTATATCACAGACGCGAACAGAATTGAAGAATCTGAGAAAGAAAAAATTAAAGGAAGCGAAATCATTGTGCTGAATGCTTTGCGACAAGAAAAACATATTTCACATTTTAACCTCGAAGAAGCCATCCAACTTGTTAATGAATTGCAAATCCCAAATGCATATTTCACCCACATTAGCCATCAATTAGGATTACATGAATCTGTAAGCTCTTCTCTTCCAAACGGAATGCAGTTAGCCTATGATGGACTCCAAATTATCATTTAAACTTTCATTTTTTTACTTGGTCTGATAATTGTAAAACTGGCTTGAATAACTATGCCATTAACAATTGAAAAACAAACTATTCCTCTCTTTTATTGTCTTATTTGCTCACAACTAAAACAGAATATAATATGAAAAAATGGATGCTTACTTTATGTGCAATAGCTGTATTCGCGACCGCTTCTTTTGCGCAAGCTTATGTGGAAATTTTGCCATCGGTCGGATATACTTTTTCTGATAGAGTGAATGATTATAATACTTACGGCAAAATTGATGGGAGCGTAAATTATGGCGGCTCAATGATGTTCAATATTAATCGCAGAGTTGGTTTCGAATTAATGTATAACCACATGAGCACAACATCTGCTGCTTATTATTATGGCCCGCAGGAGGCGCCACTTACTAAAGGAAATTTGTCGATTGATAATATCATGTTTGGCCCGGTTGGATATTTTAATGTGCCCGGCTCACCTGTAAGACCGTTTATTGGCGGATTGCTTGGTGCTTCTATTTATAGCCCGGGTGGTTATGGATATTCTAATGACACAAAATTTACGGTTGGTGCTGAATTAGGAACGAATGTATATCTCAATCCATGGTTCGGTCTGCGATTCAAAGCGCAAGTGCTTGCTCCTGTTGACGGTTCAGGTCAGGGATTTTATGTCGGTAACAATAATAACAATACAGTTGCTCAATACTCTGGTGTTTTGCAATTCAGCCTGAATGCAGGAGTTGTGATTGGCTTGGGAAGAATTATGCCTGAGCTAAGACCTCGACCACATGTTCAGAGACCAAGATACCGCCGTTATTATGCTCCTTATCGTTATTAACTGAAATACTAACGTCAATATATATCTTGCAAATTTAGATTACCCAAATACCTGATACCTCAAAGTGGTATTTTTTATAAGAAGTGGATGCTTAGATTTAGGCATCCATTTTTTATTATGCTAAAAGACAGACTGAAGGAGTACTTTTCTTTTACAAAAAAAGAACGCATTGGCGTGTTGACTTTGCTCGTGCTTATTGTGCTTGTGTTCATACTTCCATATTTCTTCTCCTCTCCAAAAAATAAAAACAATAATAAAGAGGAATTTGAAAAATTCAAAAACGAAATTGCTCAATTGAAAACAGAAAGAAAGGATTCAAATCGAAGTGTTCAGAAAGAGGAAAATAAAAATGAAGAATACGCTGAGAATTACAATGAGCCATATCATAAAAAAGAAGAGAAGATAAATGGGGAATTATTTTATTTCGACCCGAATACGATTTCAACAGAAGATTGGAAAAGATTAGGTCTTCGTGATAAAACGATACACACCATTCAAAACTATCTTTCAAAAGGAGGCAAGTTTCACAAGCCTGAAGATTTGGAAAAGATTTATGGCTTACGAGAAAACGAATATTTACGATTGATGCTTTATATAAAAATCGAAAATGGATATGCAAAAAATAAAGGAGAAAAAACTGTATCTGATAACAAACGAGATTTTCCTGAGCATAAAACAAAAGTTTTTGAAGAGATTGATATTAATGAGGCAGATACTTCGAAATTCATTTCGTTGCCAGGCATTGGCAGCAAGCTTGCAAGCCGTATTGTAAGCTTCCGTGAAAAGCTCGGAGGTTTTTATGCTGTTGAGCAAATCAGTGAGATTTATAATCTACCCGATTCCACTTTTCAGAAAATAAAGCCTTATTTGAAAATCGAAAATGGTCATGTAAAAAAGATTAACATCAATGCCGCTGATGCCAACACATTGAAATCTCATCCTTATATCAAATGGAACCTTGCCAATGCCATCGTGCAATATCGTGCTCAGCATGGAGATTATAAATCGATTGATGAGTTGAAACAAATTGCTATTATCACTCCCGAAATCTTTCAAAAAATTTCGAACTATGTAGAGACTAACAACCGTTAGTATTTTTCGGAATTAATTCTATCTTTGTAGAAGTATGTTTTAAAGATGTATGATTTTGCTAATGATTGTTTGCCAGTTTTGCCACGCAATTACTTCTTGTAATTGCGTGGTTCTTTTAAATAACCTCTGAAAAAATTCCCCGCATGGATTTTCAAACCAGTGAATTGACCCAACAGATTGCAGCTTCTGCGAAAGATTTTGCCTTGCAGTATATTAAGCCCCACGTGATGGAATGGGATGAATCGCAGGAATTTCCTTCGCACATTTTTAAAGAAATGGGAAAGCTTGGTATTATGGGTGTGCTGGTACCGGAAGAATTTGGAGGTGCTGGTCTTGGTTATATTGAATATGTATCCATCATTCAGGAGATAGCAAAAGTCTGTGGCTCCATCGGGTTGAGCGTAGCTGCACATAATTCACTTTGCACAAACCATATTTTGACTTTTGGCAATGAAGAGCAGAAATATCAATTTTTGCCTAAACTCGCTACCGGAGAGTATTTGGGCGCATGGGGATTAACCGAGCCAAACACTGGTAGTGATGCAGGTAACATGAAGTGCACTGCAACAAAAGACGGTGACGATTGGATTTTGAACGGAACAAAATGTTGGATAACCCATGGCAAAAGCGGAGATGTGGCGGTGTTGATTGCAAGAACAGGAGAGCCAAGAAGCAAAGAGAACGCAACAGCATTTGTTGTTGAAAGAGGAACAAAAGGTTTTTCGGGCGGCAAGAAAGAAAATAAATTAGGTATGCGTGCCAGTGAAACTGCCGAGATGATTTTTGATAATTGCAGGATCCCGGATGCGAATCGCCTTGGCAAAGTGGGAGAGGGTTTCAAACAATCATTGAAGATTCTGGACGGAGGAAGAATTTCAATTGCTGCACTTTCTCTTGGTATCGCAAAAGGCGCTTATGAAGCTGCAGTACAATATTCAAAAGAACGCCATCAATTTGACCAACCGATTTCCAATTTTCAGGGAATATCGTTCAAACTTGCAGACATGGCAACTGAAATCATGGCTGCCGAATTATTAACCATGCAGGCTGCCAATCTAAAAAACGAAAAACTGCCCATGACAAAAGAAGCGGCTATGGCGAAATATTATGCCAGTGAAGTAGCTGTGAAAGTGTCGAATGATGCAGTGCAGATATTTGGCGGTTATGGATATACAAAAGATTTTCCGGTTGAAAAATTTTATCGCGACAGCAAGCTCTGCACCATTGGTGAAGGCACTTCCGAGATACAAAAAATAGTGATTGCCAGGGAGGTTTTAAAGGTGTAGTCGTTATACTACACAAAATTTATTCTGCCAAATTTGCAATAAAAAATACCCACTTACAGTTATGGCATAGAAATCCTATATCAACGGGTTCATCATTATGAAGCCGGTTAAACCAATAACCCATCTTACTGCATTGAGGGCTGTGTTGCTATGCATGTTAATAACAGCAGCCTCACTTAACGCGAATGCGCAATGCGCAACCGGTTTACAACAACAATCATACAATATCGTATTAAACGGAACAGGCAACAATACATGGGGGTTTAGTTTTCCTCAGTTTGATCCGTCAATCGGTACGCTCGTCGCCGTGGATATAAATTCCGTTGTTTCTGTGAACATGAAGTTTGAAATTGCTAACATTGGCTCAAGCGCTGATAATTACAATGTGCTTGCAAGCAGGAATGATGACATTAGCATCAGCTCGCTTGTTATGCCCATTTCAAATTCATTCTCGCAAAACTTTGGTCCATATAGCCTGCAGGCCACGCAGGACACCATTGTTGATGGACCGATTTCATCCCAGCATTTTTTTTCGTTGCTGAATAATTATAAAATAAATGATTCGATAAGCTCGGCTGTAGCAGGTTTTTTAGGAACAGGTTATGTGTCCTTTAATTATTATCCATCTTCAGGAGTTTCCGTTACTTCAGGAAGCAATTATGATGTCATCAAAACAGTGAGCGATACGATGACAATCACGATGACTTATTATTATTGCACTTCAAATATTTTAGCGTCTGATATCACAAAGTTTAATGTTTCAAAGGACGGAGGATTTGCAGATATACAATGGACAACTGAAAACGAAATAGTGGGTCGGACATACGAAATAGAAACAAGCACTAACATCAAAAGCTTCGACAGCATTGGGGCTGTAGCATCGTTTGTAAAAGATGGAATTGGTAATTATGAATACGAATATCCAATCCCTTCAGGCCCATCAGGCAAAATGTTGTTCAGGATTAAGGAAATTAACAACAATGGATATGTGAAATATTCAGAGATAAGATCAATTGATATTGATAAAAGAGAGAAAATATATTTATATCCTAATCCCGCAAATAATTTTATCAATATTAATTTTGATGGAGCGTTTGACTGGCAGGCATCTATTTTTGCTTCTGATGGCAGACTGGTTCAAAATAATTCTTTCAATACTTCCCATGCCCGGATTGACTTTGCTCAAAGGCTGCCAAAAGGGGTTTATTTTATCAGAACGTTTAACCGACAGACAAATAATATGAAAACGCTTTCATTTTCAGTGCGGTAAGCGATCATAACAAGTATTTTTTACTGACCTATTGCAAATCTCAAAATTCAGTTTTAGTTTTACGCTTCCTTAAACCTTTCTTCTGATTATCAGCTTTATCATCCTCCTTGTACTTCTAAATCCATTCTTATTACAAGCCTCGATTCATATAACGCCAATCGGCTCCATACTGAATCAACCTCAAAAAAAGCTTACATACTCTGAAATCCTCTTCCTTCCTGAATTAGCCAGCATATTAAAACATAATGTTTTTATCGGTTCAGATTTTCGCTGACAAAGCATCCTGAATCATTCTACATAAAATCGTACCCAAATCCTCCGAACGGCCCGCCGCAATTTCCTCTTGCAAAGCCCATAACAAGGCAAATAGTTTTTTAAATAAAAGTACCACGATGAAAACGTTTTTACCCTTTTTGAAAAAGATAACATCATTGATGATATTGATGTTGTTTTTTGCATTTGTACAAGACAGTTTTGGACAAGTTTCAAGTTATACTTATCAAAAAAGTAGCGGAACTTATGCCAATCAGGCCTCATCTTCCAGTACGGCATTGAATAGCGGGTCGTGGGATGATAATATTTATTCCACAGCATTGCCTTTTGCATTCACATTTAATGGAACGACATATGCATCAGGCAGTACCATTTACGTTGATGCAAATGGGTTTATTTATTTTGGTGGGTCCAGCTCATCCTTTCCATCAAATTATGTGAACCCATTAAGCTATGGCGCCTCAGTCAATGGAATTGTATCAGGATTTAACCAGGATTTGTCATCACAGACTTCGACATTTACAGCTACTGTCGCAAATGGCAGTACTCAGCTTACGAATATTGCGGCAGCTTCCTTACCAGTTGTTGGTACAATTTTAAGTGGCACTGGCATTCCTTCCGGCTCAATAGTAACAGCCATTAATTCCAATGGAAGTAGCAGCACAGTTACAATGAGTAAATCGGCAACTTCCTCAGGTAGCAACAAAACAATGACAAGCTATTCAGGAATCATCACCCAAAATTCTGGAACAGGAATTTTTTATATACAATGGGCCAATGCAGAAAACCTAACCAACAGCACAGGTAATTATAATTTTCAAATTGCATTGAATCAGACAACTAATACTGTCAATATCATCTATGGGAGCATTGCTACTTCGAACAACAGCGGTCATCAGATCGGGGTTGCTGTTGGTCTGGGTGGATCTTCTACTTCTGATTATAATGATCTGACAAGTAGCGGAAGCAGCTCGACCTATTGGAGCAATGCGACAAATGCAGGAACTTCAAATTCATCAACATTGAATTTATATTCGAGCCAGCTTCCTTCTTCAGGTCTCACATACACATGGACACCGGCTCCCAATCTGACAGTTTCTTCTTCTTCATTCAATTTTTCAAATACAGTTTCGGGTAATTCTTCAGCGACACAAACATTTACGATATCTGGTACTAATCTTACCGGATATCCTGGCAATATTACGGTGAATGCTCCGTCAGGATTTTTAGTTTATAACGGAACTACATGGGTAAGCTCTTATACTATTCCTTATACAAGCTCAATACTTGCAGCAACTACAATTTCAGTACAATTCGCTCCAACAGCTGCTACTTCATATTCCGGGAATATCACATTTAGCGGAGGAGGGGATGCCACGCCACCGACTGTTGCATTAAGTGGAACAGGTACAGCTTCGCAAGCATCGAATGTAATTACTAATTCAGGATATACTTATACATCGCCTGTCTTATATGCAAATTATCAAACAGCATCCGGTCTTACGGCAGCCAATTCTATCGGAGCGATGGGTCTAACATTGCAGGATGGTGGCGGTGCAGCCGATGCCGATAATTTATCCACTACGTTAACAGCCATCAGTTTTTCCACAGGAGGTTCAACAGCTATCAGGACTGCAGCATTGTTTGTTGCCGGCACTAAAGTGTCTGAAGTAGTTGTGAATGGAGGAACGTCTATTTCATTTTCAGGCTTGTCAATTGCTGCATCCGATAATTCATCAACAAGTTTTGAATTGCGTGTTACTTATCAGGCAGCAGTAACCGATCAACAACAAATTCAGTTTACGGTGACTTCAGCTACTGCCAGCAGTTCAGGTTCAGGGCTTGCTGCATCTAACGGAGGTGGCGCTGTGTCATCCATCGCAACAAATAATAACAGGATTTCAGTAGTAGCTACCAAACTTGTGGTTGTTCAGCAAACAAGCAATGTAGTTGCAGGTGTTGCCATGTCACCTTCAGTAACTATCAAAGAAGTGGACGCGCTAGGCAATATTGATACGCATGATAATTATCAGGTAACCGCAGCCGTTACAACCACGACAGAAACATTTACAGGTGGTGCTACAACTATTGTTACACCATCTTCAGGGCTAGCTACATTCAGCAATCTGATATTCTCATATGTTCAATCAGGTGTTACGATTGCAGGAACGGCAAGTGGGCTGACAGCGACAGGCAACAGCAGTTCATTTAATGTAACGGCATCGCAGGCGTCGAACATCATTGCCAATTCAGGCTATGCATATACGTCACCAGTTTTATATGCAAATTATCAAACGGCTTCAGGTCTTACTACCAGTAATTCAGTTGGAGCAATGGGATTGATATTACAGGACGGAGGCGGATCACCCGATGCTGATAATTTATCAACTACATTAACAGCTATCAGTTTTTCTATCGGAGGTTCTACGGCGATAAGAACTGCAGCTCTATTTGTATCAGGAGTTAAAGTGTCCTCAGAAATAGCTGTGAATGGCGCAACATCCATTTCATTTTCCGGTTTGTCAATTGCCGCAGCAGATAATTCATCAAACAATTTTGAGCTGCGTGTGACATATCAATCAACAGTAACCGACCAACAACAAATTCAATTTTCGGTCACTTCTGCTACTGCCAGCAGCACAGGCTCGGGATTTGCTGCATCCAATGGTGGGGGCGCTGTGTCATCGGTTTCAGGAAATAATAACAGGATTTCTGTGGTAGCAACAAAACTTGTATTTGTTCAACAGCCGACAAATGTATCTGTTGATTCAAAAATGAGCCCTGCTGTTACAGTTAAAGAAGTGGATGCACTCGGCAATACCGACACCCATGATAATTATGCAGTATCCGTTGCCGTTACTACTACTTCTGAGACATTTACTACCGGCGGTAATGGAGCAACCACCACAGTGACTCCATCATCTGGTCTTGCAACGTTTAGTAATCTCGTGTTTACTTCTGTCCAAAACGGTGTCACCATTGGCGCAACAGCGGGAACGTCGACCGGTACAGGCAACAGCAATTTGTTTAACGTCACATCTTTTGTGAGCAGCGCAGGGGATTATTTTGAAACAGGGTCTGCAGGTGACTGGGCAGCTACCAGCCCTTATATCTGGCTGGGGTCGCATGATGGCAATTATTGGTACAGCGCAACTGCTTATCCAACGAGCAACGCCACATCAATTTTAGTCCAAAATAATATAACGATCAGCACATCTGTATCTTCTTCTAATCTTTCGATCAGCGGAGCTTCTATTAATGTAAACGGTGCCGGAGGCAATCTAAATAATTATGGAACGATCAGTGGTGCAAATGCATCTACACTACTCATCAACAGCGGCGGTAGTTATACACATGCGCTTAATGGCGGAACAATTCCTACAGCTAGCTGGAACATCGCTTCTAATTGTGTTGTGAGCGGTGTTACATCAACAGCACCATCAGGGTTAGGGCAAGGCTTCGGAAATTTTACATGGAGCAGCAATCTTTCCAGCGATCTTGCATTGAACAGTGCATTGAAAACGATCAATGGTAATTTCACATTTAGTGCTCCAAGCTCAAGTTCAGATCTTTCTCTTGCAACGAACTCTGCACTGACGTTGAATATTGGAGGAACGTTTACGCATTCAGGTGGTGGTGATTTGCAATTGAGCGATGGTTCTTCGAACCCAATTATAAATGTCGCCGGCAACTTAGTGTTGTCTGCAGGCGGGACGCTTGATTTTGGTAATGGCAGCGGGACAGGAACTATTAATTTATCGGGCAATTTCTCCGAATCAAACGGAACAGATAGGCTGGAGTCAGGTTTTGGGTCGAATGGTATCATCAATTTTGTGGGAACAGCTCAAAGCATCACGAGCTCAGGTACGACCGGAGGCAATATATCAAATGTAGATTTCAATATTAACAACGGAAGCACTGTAACACTTCTATCAGGGTTCACACTAAATAATACAAGCCAGGTGTTTTTCATTTCAAGCACGCTCACAGTTTTAAATGGTGGGGTATTGATATGTGGCAATAATAATATTTCCGGTGTCACGAAAAGTAGTTTTTTCAGTACGAACTCAACATTTGTTTTGTCTCCTGGTGGAACCATTCAAATTGGATCTACTGCAGGTATCACTGCGGCGGGTACTTCATCAGGCAATATTCAAACGGCAACAAGAACTTTTAATCAGGGCGGCAATTATATCTACAATGCTTCAGTCAACCAGGCGACAGGAACAGGGTTGCCTACTACATTGACAGACAGTCTTACTATCAACAACAAAGCTTCCGTTGCATTAACACAGAGCACAACTGTTTCAGGAACATTGTTGCTGACGAATGGCAATTTCAATCAGTCGCCAAACCTGTTAACTTTTGGCAGCGGTGCTATTATTGTAAGAGACAATGGTATGCTTGGTTCTGTGCCTGCTTTCGGTGGAACAGTAAATGTGACATATGCGAATCTTGGACAAAATACCCTGACCCAAACTACCGGGAACGAGCTGCCTGCATCGGCAATTGCGCTGAAAAATCTGACAATCAATAAAGCCGGTGCAAATATTACATTTGGTGCACCGGCTACAGTAAATGGAGTTTTGGCTTTGACAAACGGATTATTTACGACTTCATCCGGTGCGCTTCTTAGCCTTAGCAGCAGTGCTTCTACAAGTTTAGCAATCTCAGATTATACAAATACTTCTTATGTAAATGGTCCTTTGCAAAAAACAGGCAACAGCGCATTTATCTTCCCTGTTGGAAAATTAGGAACCGGTTATTTGCCAATTGGTATTTCTGCAACAACTAATGGCTCATCGCAGACATTTACGGC
>Ga0070734_10001340_pt1 | contig 36774 bp, 27 predicted proteins | sample Coa_R1_8_FD_66444 | JGI IMG/M metagenome (GOLD analysis project Ga0070734, IMG submission 66444) | Surface soil microbial communities from Centralia Pennsylvania, which are recovering from an underground coalmine fire - Coalmine... | ecosystem: Environmental > Terrestrial > Soil > Unclassified ...
TGGCGGCGAAGGCGCTCTCGGTGGTGACGCCGCCGTACTGGTTCGAGCTGACCACCTGGATCCCCTGGTGGAAGTTCATGGCGTCGAGGAAGCCGCGCTCGCGCTCAGCGGTGCTGGCCGACCCCTCGGCGTAGCGCAGCATCATCACCTTCCCCTTGTCCGCCACCAGCGACGCCAGGTGCTCGCCCGCCAGCCGCCCGCCCTTGTAGTTGTCGGTGGCCACGAAGCTGATCAGGTCGTCGCTCTTCAGCGAAGAGTCCATCGCCACCACCGGGATGCCGGCGCGGATCGCGTCGGTCACCACCGGCACCAGCGCCGTGTCGTCGAGCGGCGCCAGGACGATCCCCTTGACGTGCATGTTGGTGAACGTCTCGACGACCTTGATCTGGTCCTCGCGGTCGTCCTCGCGCAGCGGGCCCTTCCAGATCACGTTCACGCCCAGCTCCTGCGCCGCCTTCTCGGCGCCGGCGTGCACAGACTTCCAGAACTCGTGCGTGGTCCCCTTGGGGATGACCGCGATGGCGTCGGTCGCGTGCTTCTTGCAGCCAGCGACTCCGACGGCCGCCAGCGCGCCGAGCGCCAGCGCGCCCATGTAGATGACGGGGGACCGCTTCATCGCCCCGATAATAGGCCGTCATCCAGATTTCTGGATATGCCGATTTCGGCGCCGCCGTGATAGAGACCGGGGCGTGGACGCTGGCTCGGGCGCGACCTTCGGCGACGACGTGGGCTTCCTGCGGCGGCACACCGAGACGGTGGTGCTGGGCGGGGAGGGCGCGGCCCGCGTCGCGCTCTGTCCGGCGCTGCAAGGGCGCGTCGCCGTCATGACCCCCGGCGGCGAGTCGGGCCCGAGCTTCGGCTGGATCAACCGCCAGCTGATCGCCTCGCAGCGGCTGGTGCCGCACATGAACGTGTACGGCGGCGCCGATCGCTTCTGGCTGGGCCCCGAGGGCGGCCAGTTCTCGCTCTTCTTTCCGCCGGGCGCGCCGCAGGACCTGGCGCACTGGCAGACGCCCGCGCCGATCGACGCCGAGCCGTTCACCCTGGTCGAGGAGCAGCGGAGCCGCGTCCTGCTCCGCAAGACGATGCGCTTCACCAACGCGTCGGGAACTGTGTTCGACCTCCGGGTCGAGCGCGAGGTGCGCCTCTGCCCGCCGAAGGCGAACGTCGCCAGCGTCGGCTTCGAGACGCGCAACCGCGTCACCAACACGGGCGCCGCGGCCTGGCACAGCGAGACCGGCCTCGTCTCGATCTGGATCGCCGGGACGTTTGCCCCGGGGGCAGCGACCACGATCGTCCTGCCGCTTGCGCCGGGCGACGGGCCGGCGGTCAACGATCGTTACTTCGGCCGCATCTCCGCCGAGCGCCTGGTCGAGAACGAGCGCGCCGTCTTCTTCCGAGCCGACGGCCAGCGGCGCGGAAAGATCGGCCTCCCGCCCGGCCGCGCGCGGCGCACGCTCGGCAGCTACGATCCGGACGCCGGCGCGCTGACGGTCGTGGAGTACACGCTTCCCCAGGACGCGGCGGCGCGGCCCTACGTCAACTCGCTGTGGGAGCATCAGTCGGACCCGTACGCGGGCGACGCCGTGAACGCCTACAACGATGGCCCGGCTACGCCCGGGGCCGCGCCGTTCGGCCCCTTCTACGAGCTGGAGACGTCGTCCCCCGCGCTGGCGCTGGCGCCCGGCGAATCGGCGGAGCACGTCCACCGCACCTTCGTCCTCGTCGGCACGCCCGCCGAAGTCGACGGGACTTGTGCCTCGTACCTGGGCGTCGGCGTCGCCGAGATCAGCGCGGCTCTGCGCGGCCCAGCAGCAGGACGCCCGACAGCGACGTGACGCGCGGGACAGGCCCGTTCTCCTGGCCGTGGTCGAACACGGCGGACCCGACGTAGAGGCGGTAGCGAAGGGTGGCGCCGCGCCCATCGCGCACCAGCGGCTTGCGCTGGGTGTTCCCGTCGTCGTCGAGCTCCGCCTTGGAGGCGCGCTCGAGATCGGCGAGGGGGATGCGCGTCCTGGCGTGGCGCGGGTCGGTGACGACCAGCGCGTCGTTCTCCAGCGCGACGCTCCAGTTGCGCGGCAGCTTGAGGTCGTTCATCCGACAGTTGTCGCCGGCCCCCGAGCAGTTGAGCGACGGGAGGACGACCTCGAACCCTGCCGTCTCGACGACGTCCGGCACTGGCGCCGAGATCGAGGTGATCGTCTGGGCCTCGTCGTCGTCGCGCCAGGGGCGATAGGTCAGGCCCAGGGCGACGGCGAGATCGCGCGCGTACGCCGCCTCGGTCAGCGACGCGCACCCCGAGCAAGCCCTCTTCTCGGGGCGCCAGGCCAGCACCGGCCCCAGCGCGTGGCGGCTCTCCAGGTAGGCGAGCGCGGCGCCGATCTCGTGCTCGTCCTTGCGCGGCACCGCCTCCCGCCCGCGCACCAGCACGCCGTGCTCGAGGCGGTGGTGCCGCCGCAACAGCGTCTCCAGGCGCCGGGTCTGCGAGCGCACCGCCAGCGACCGCGCCGACAGCGGGCCGACCGCCGTCAGCACGGCGATGCCGGCCAGCACCAGCGGGATGGCCCACAGGTTCCGCGCCCGCGACAGCACGAAGTAGGGGGCGATGAGCGCGAGGAAGAAGGCGACGGCATAGACGAGGCACCTCTCCTCGGTCAGGCCGTACTCGAACGCGCGGCGCGAGATGGCCAGAAACAGCAGCACCACCAGCGGCAGCAGCGCCACGAAGAAGCCGCGGCAGTAAGCGCGCGCCAGCCGGCTTCGCGCCAGGCGGTCGGGGTCGAGCAGCAGCACCGTCAGCATGCCGATGGCCGCGAACACGATGACGGGCGCGCTGACCCAGCCGCGCGGCCACTGGTGGACGACGATGATCTTGACCGAGTAGACGTACAGGATCGCCAGGTAGAGGATCGACAGCGGCAGCAGCACCAGCCGCGCCAGCACGTCGAGCGCACGCGGCGTCGGGAAGCGCCCCTCCAGCCGATCCCAGTCCACCGGGATGCCGGCCAGCACGTAGGCGGTGTTGAACACGCCCATCAGCACGAACCAGAGCTGGCCGTACAGCTTCGACGGCACGTGGACGTCGAACAGGTGCTCGACCGCCGCCAGCGCGAAACAGAGACCCGCGTAGAGGACGTGCGTCAGCAGCAGCGCCAGCGCCGTGCGCGCGAACAGCATCAGGTTGAAAGGCCTGAAGTCGCCGCGCGGCTTGCCCCACAGCGGCGCCAGCGCCAGCACGGCGTGCGCGGCCAGCATGAACAGCGCGAACCGGATCGCGGTCCACTCGTCGTTTCCAGCCAGGCCCAGGTAACAGGCGCCGAGCAGCGCGGCCACGACTGCCGACAGCGCCCATCCGGCCGCGCGCCGCCGGGCGCCGACCAGCGCGGCGGCGAGAAAGGGCGACACGCCCAGGGCGCAGGTCATGAGGACGCGCAACGCGCCGTTCTCGACGCCGTAGCGCTGCGTGCTGACGAAGACGCAGCCGGTGACCGCGCCGGTCAGGCTGGCCGCGAGCGGCAGCGGGAAGCGCCGCACCGCCGTCGCGATCCCGCCCGCCAGCTCCTTCCATCGTCCCCCGAGCGAGAGCATCGGCCCCGATTATACGCCGCGCCCCTTTTTGCCGGCCGTCCACCGCGCAAACCAGCCGGGTGCGTCATGCGGGCCCGTGTTATCAATCACCTACCGGCGGGCGCATGGACATCGACACCGACAGCTTCGTCGACGCGCACGTGCACTTCTGGGACCCCGCGCGGATGCCGTACCCGTGGCTCGCCGAGGTGCCGGCCATCGCCAGCGCGCACACGCCCGCCGAGCTGGCGGTCGAGGCGGTCCCCGCGCCGGCGGCGATCGTCTTCGTCGAGTCGGCGGTGGCGCCCCCGCGCGCGCGCGATGAAGTCCGGTGGATCGACGCGCTGGCGGAGACCGAGCCGCGCCTGCGCGCCGTGGTCGCGCAGGTGGCGGTCGACCGCGGCGCCGAGACCGAGGCGGCGCTGGCGGGGCTGGCCGAGCACGCGCGCGTGCGCGGCGTCCGCCACATCATCCAGGGGTACGCCGAGCCCGACTTCTGCGCGCGGCCCGCGTTCGTCGACGGCGTCCGGCGGGTCGGCGCGCGCGGGTGGACCTTCGATCTCTGCGTCTCGCACGCGCAGCTGCCGGCCTGCCTGGCGCTCGCGCGGGCCTGCCCCGAGACGGTGTTCGTGCTCGATCACGCCGGCAAGCCCGATATCCGGGGCGGCGCGCTCGAGCCCTGGCGCGCGGACATCGCCGCGCTCGCGCGCCTGCCCAACGTCGTCTGCAAGCTGTCGGGACTGGTGACCGAGGCCGACCCGGCGCGCTGGACGCCGGACGCGCTCCGCCCCTACGTCGCGCATCTGCTGAGCTGCTTCGGGGCCGGGCGGCTACTCTTCGGCAGCGACTGGCCGGTGGTGAAGCTCGCCGCCAGCTATCGCCGCTGGCTGGAGACGGCGCGCGAGCTGCTGGCGCCGCTCTCCGCGGCCGAGCGCGCCGCGATCATGTCCGACAACGCAGGGAGGATCTACAGACTGTCATGACCACGCCGTTTCGCCTCGAGGGTAAGACCGCGCTCGTCACCGGCGCCGGCTCGGGTATCGGCAAGGCGATCGCCGAGCTCTTCGCCGCCCAGGGCGCGGGGGTGGTCGTCGTCGACCGGGACAAGGACGCGGGGCGCGCCACCGTCGACGCCGTCCAGGCCGCCGGCGGCAGCGCCGAGCTGGCGGTGGTCGACGTCGCCGACGAGGGGGCGGTGCTGGCGCTCGAGCGCCGGCTGCCGCCCGTCCACGTCCTGGTGGCCAACGCCGGGATCGGCCACGTGGGCGACCTGGAGAACACCGGCGCCGCCGACCTCGATCGCCTGTACGCCGTCAACGTGCGCGGCGTGTTCAACTGCTGCCGGGCGTTCGCGCGGCCGATGCTCGCGCGCGGCGCCGGCAGCGTCATCAACATGGCCTCCATCGGCGGCATCGTGGCCGTGCGCCAGCGGCTGGCCTATACGACCACCAAGTTCGCCGTGGTGGGGCTGACCAAGTCGCTCACGCTCGACCACTCGCACACCGGCGTGCGGTTCAACTGCATCTGCCCGGGCCGCGTCGAGACGCCGTTCGCCATGCAGCGCATCGCCGAGTCGCCCGATCCCGCGCAGGCCTACAAGGACTTGGCCGCCACGCAGCTGACGGGGCGGATGGCCAAGCCGGCCGAGATCGCCGCCGCCGCCCTCTACCTCGCCGCCGACGAGTCGGCGATGGTGACCGGCAGCTGCCTCCTGGTCGACGGCGGGTGGAGCGCGGGCAAGTGAGCCTCCTGCGCGACGCCTCGGGGACCATCACCAGCCTGCGGGTGCTCGACGTGCGCTTCCCGACCTCGCGCGCGCTCGACGGCTCGGACGCGATGAACCTCGACCCCGACTACTCGGCCGCCTACGTGATCCTGGGGACCGACCGTGGCGACGGCGTCGAGGGGCACGGGCTGACCTTCACCATCGGCCGCGGCACCGAGGTCGTCGTGGCGGGCGTTGAGGCGATCCGGCCGCTGCTGGTCGGCCAGCCGCTGGCCGCGTTCGCCGACGCGCCCGGCGCCTTCTGCCGGCGCTTCGTCAGCGGCGATAGCCAGCTGCGCTGGCTGGGCCCCGAGAAGGGCGTCATGCAGCTGGCCAGCGCCGCGGTGGTGAACGCGCTCTGGGACCTGGCGGCGAAGATCGCCGGAAAGCCGCTCTGGAAGCTGCTGGCCGACCTCTCCCCGGCGCAGCTCGTCGAGCTCGTCGACTGGCGCTACCTGACCGACGCGCTGACGCCCGACGAGGCCCGCCGCGCGCTCGACCGCCTGGTCCCCACGCGCGCCGCGCGCGAGGCGGAGCTGCGCGGCAGCGGCTACCCGGCCTACACGACGTCGGTCGGCTGGCTCGGCTACCCCGACGACAAGATCCGCCGGCTCTGCCGCGAGTCACTGGCCGCCGGCTTCACCCGCTTCAAGATCAAGGTGGGCGCCAACCGGGCCGACGACCTGCGGCGCGCGGCGCTGGTGCGCGAGGAGATCGGCGAGGGCGGCGTGCTGATGGTCGACGCCAACCAGCGCTGGGACGTCGGCGAGGCGATCGACTGGATGAAGGCGCTGGCGCCCGCGCGGCCGCTCTGGATCGAGGAGCCGACCAGCCCCGACGACATCCTGGGCCACGCGGCCATCGCCCGCGCGCTCGAGCCGCTGGGCATCGGCGTCGCCACCGGCGAGATGGTCGGCAACCGCGTCGTCTGGAAGCAGATGCTGGCGGCGCGCGCGGCCGCCTTCTGCCAGCTCGACTTCTGCCGCATGGCCGGCGTCGGCGAGATGGTGGCCACGCTGCTGCTGGCCGCCCGCTTCGGCGTCCCGGTCTGTCCGCACGCCGGCGGCGTGGGCCTGTGCGAGTACGTGCAGCACGCCTCGATCTTCGACTACGTCGCGGTCAGCGGCGGGCTCGAGAACCGGTCGATCGAGTACGTCGACCACCTGCACGAGCACTTCCTCGACCCCTGCGTCATCCGCGGCGGCCGCTACCAGGTCCCGACCGCGCCCGGCGCCAGCATCACGATGAAGCCCGACTCGCTGGCCGCCCACACGTTCCCGGGCGGCGCGATCTGGAAGTAGCGCCGGTCGGGGCCGCGACACCCGTGTCATGGTCCGCCGGGGCTCGCGCCCGGGATGGGCGCGCGGGGCCGCAGAATCAGCCCCGGAACGAACGGAACGGAATATGCTGCGGGTTGGCCTGATGGATCCGAGCGACGAGACGAACGATCCGAGCCTCGAGATGCCCCTCGTTCTGCCGAAGCACCTGCGCTTCGCGCGCTCGCTGGCGCTGGTCTCGGGCGCGGTGATCGGCATCGCCGCCGGCGCGGCGGTGTTCGGCTCCGGCTGCTTCGAGGGCGGCCTGCAGTGCACCGGTGTCTGTGGCGTCTACGGCGTTCAACCTCGCGTCGACGCGCACTACGATGCGCCGGTCGATCAGCAGGGCGGCCGCGCCGATGGCTCGGTCGACACGAAGCCCGAGGTCCCGCCGGACGGTCACGCCGGTGGCGGTCCGCGCCCGGCGCCTCGCCTCCCGGCCGACTGGTTGGTCTGATGCCGCCGGTCGAGCCGCCCCGGCGCTGGCTGACCGCCGCGCTGTCGGGGACGCCGATCGCCGAGGAGTCCCGCTTCGTCGACCAGGCGCTGCGCCCCTGCGCCCCGATGACCCACCCCTTCGATCCCGCGCGACATTCCGGGGAGGTGCTGGAGAAGGCGCGGCGTCACTGGCTGGCGGCGATGCGAAGCGAGTACGAGTCGGCCTCGGTCTTCATCGACCTGGCGACCGAGCTGCGCGAGATCGCCGGTCCGCTCGACGTCCAGACCGTCGTGCTGCGCATGGCGCAGGACGAGCTGCGCCACGCGGCGATCTGCGCGCGCGTCGTCGAGGCGATGGGCGGCGAGGCGAAGATCCCCGCCGGTCCGCTGCCGCGCGCGCTTCCCCACCCCGACTGCGGCGCCGAGGAGAGCGTGCTGCGCGAGATCATCTACGGCTGCTGCCTCAGCGAGCTGGTCAACGTCGCGCGCCTGGCCAAGAGCGTGGGCGAGGTCGGCGACCCCTTCGTGCGCGACGCCTTTCGCCAGCTGCTGGCCGACGAGCGGCTGCACGCGCAGTTCGGGTTTCACTATCTCGAGAGCCGCCGCGCCTGGCTGGAGGCCCACCCCGAGATCGTCCGTTCGCTGGGACGATTTCTCCGCTTCGCCTTCGCCAGCCTGGAGCAGCGCATGGGCGCGATCCCGCGCGACGCGCGCCCGCGCACCGAGGCCGAGCTGGCCGTCGGGCTTCCCGACCCGACAGAGCTGTCGCAGAGCTTTCAGGAGACGATCCTCAACGCCTCGGTGCCGGGCCTCGAGCGCTTCGGGATCGCGGCGAGCGCGGCCTGGCGCGACAGGTCGCTGACGCCGTGATCGCGATCGCGAACCCGAACGCGAACGGGACGTCGACCGAGCTGCCGCAGTAAGATCGTCGGCGTGAGTCGTCGGGCGAGCGGCCGCAGTCGACAGCTCGCGTTCGGGGTGGCGCTGGTCCTCGGCTGTCACGCGAGCGCTCCGGGGCGAGGACCGAGGTCGGTGCCCGCCGCAGCCGCGGTCCCGCCGCCCGCCGATCGGATGGACGCTCCCACGCCGATGGATCCGGCGGTCCACACCGGAAAGCTGCCCAACGGCCTCACTTACTACGTGCTCAATCACGGGGCGCCTGCCCGGCGCGCCGCGCTCTGGCTGGCGGTCGACGCGGGATCGGTCGAGGAGGGGGACGATCAGCGGGGGCTCGCGCACTTCGTCGAGCACGTCGCCTTCGACGGCACGCGGCGCTTCCCCAAGCACGCGATCATCGGCTTCCTCGAGCGGGCAGGGATGACGTTCGGCCCCGACATCAACGCCTATACCGGCTTCGATCAGACCGTCTACCAGCTGACGGTCCCGACCGACGAGCCCGGGACGCTCACCGAGGGGCTGGACATGCTCCGTGACATCGCCGGCGACGTCACCTTCGATCCGGCGGAGATCGACAACGAACGGCGGGTCGTTCTCGAGGAGTGGCGGACCCGGCAGACGGCGGCGGCGCGGGGTGACGCCGAGGAGACGACGACCGTGCTGCGCGGGTCGCGCTACGCCGAGCGTCTGCCGATCGGGCTGACCGGGACCATCGCCGCCGCCACGCCGGCGGCGCTCCGCCGCTACTACCAGGCCTGGTACCGGCCCGAGACCATGGCGGTGATCGCGGTCGGCGACTTCGACGTGCAGCAGGTCGAGGCGGAGATCCGCGCGCGCTTCGGCGACTTCAGGAACCCGACGCCGGCGCCGCCGCGCCCGTCGCTGCGGGTGCCGCACGCCGGCTCGCTGGCCATCAGCGCCACCACCGATCCCGAGGCCCGGTTCACGACCGTGACGGCCGTGCACCGCGGCGAGCATCCGGTTTACACCACCGAGCGCGCCTACCGGGGCCGTCTGGTGGACGACCTGGCCCGGATGATGGAGAACGAGCGGCTGGCGAAGGTCCGCGACGACGCGGATCACCCTTTCGTGGGGAGCGAGGTGACGCTGGGCCGGGTGACGCGCGGCCTCGACCTCCACGTCCACCGGGTGGCGGTCAAGGAGGGGCAGGTCGCCGAGGCGGTGGCGGCGCTCTACTTCGAGGTCGAGCAGACCGCCGCCAGCGGCTTTCTCCCCAGCGAGCTCGAGCGGGCCCGGCGCGCGCTGCTCGACTGGAGCCAGCTCTCCCTGCTGGAGTACGGCCGGCTGACGGTCAGCGACCGCGCGGAGGAGATCGTGCGGAACTTCACCGAGCACGAGCAGATGCCCGGCCCCGAGCTCGAGCTCGCCTGGGTGCGCGAGCTGCTCCCGACCATCAGCCTGGCCGAGGTCAACGCGTTCGTCCGCGCGCGCGCCGACGATCCGGGGCAGCTGCTCATGATCAGCGGCCCGCCGCCGCTCCACCGCCCGAGCGACGAGGAGCTGCGGGGAATCGTGGCCGGCGGCTTCATCGCCGGGGGCCAGCGCGCGCCCTTCCGCGACGACATCCCCGACAAGCCGCTCCTCGAAATGCAGCCGATCCCGGGTGAGGTGGTGGCCACCGCCGCGGATCCGGGCGCGGGCGCGATCGTGTGGACGCTGGACAACGGCGTCCGCGTCGTCGTGAAGCCGACCGACTTTCGCCGGGACACCGTGAGCGTGGTCGGCTGGCAGAGCGGCGGGACGTCGGTGGTCGGCGACGGCGACTTCCCGAGCGCGCGCTTCGCCGGCGAGATCGTCGACCAGTCGGGCGCCGGCGACTTCACCCAGCGGGACCTCTACATGCTGCTCGGCGGCCGGCAGCTGTCCGTGTCGCTCGGGCTCGACGAGCTCGAGTGCACGGTCACCGCCGAGGCGCGGCCGGACAACCTCGAGACCATGCTGCAGCTGCTCTACCTGAGGCTCACCGCGCCGCGCGAGGATTCGTGGGCGTTCTCGATCTGGAAGGGCAAGCGGCTCGAGGCCCTGCGGCACGCGGCCGGCTCTCCCGACCAGCGCTTCGACGACGCGGTGGCCGCGCTGGCCAACGGGAATCACCCGCGTCGCGCGGCGGTCACCGCCGAGACGATCGGGGCCGTCGACGAGCACCTGGCCTACACCACCTGGAAGACCGCGTTCAGCGACTTCGGCGCGTTCACCTTCGTGATCGTGGGGAACGTCGATCCGGCGCGCCTCCGGCCGCTGGTCGAGAGGTACCTGGCGACGCTCCCTGGTCACCGCTGGGCCCCGCACTGGAAGGACATCGGCGTCGACTACCCGGCGGGCAAGGTGGAGAAGACCATCGCGGCGGGCCAGGCGCCGCGCAGCCGCGTCTCCCTCAGCTTCGGGGCGCGCCTGCCGTTCAGCCTGGACGCCGAGCGGGACGCGCGGGTCCTGGAGACGTTGCTGCAGATTCGCCTGCGCGAGGTGCTGCGTGACGGGCTGGGCGGCGTGTACTCGGTCTCCGTCGCCGCGAAGCTCGAACGCGAGCCGGTGGCGCGCCGCACCCTGCAGATCGCCTTCGAGTGCGGCCCCGAGAACGTCGACCGCCTGCGGGGCGCCGTCTTCACGGCGCTGGAGAAGATCGGCCGCGACGGGGTCGAGCCGGAGATCCTGGCCAAGGTCGCCGCGCAGCTTCGGCGCCAGCACCAGATCGACCTGCGTGACAACGACTGGTGGTCGGCCCGGCTGCGGGAGGCCTACCGGTTCGGCCAGGATTTCGCCGCGGCGAACGACGTCGAGCCGCTGCTGGCGCGCATCACGTCGGCGGACGTTCAGGCCTCGGTGCGGAGGATCCTCGCCGACCAGGCGTACGTCCTGGCGGTGCTGCGCCCGGATCGACCGGGCGGCGCCCTCTCGCCGGCCAGTCAGTCGGTGGCGCCCGCGTCGGGCGGGCAGGCGCGCGCCAACCAGGATCTCTGGTCACGGCCCGGTTTGGGTACAGTAGGGCCATGAGCGGACTGCGCGCGTTGCTCGTCGGGTTGATGGCGGCGGGGGGCCTCGCGGCGTGCTCGGGATCTTCGGGGCCGCCGAGGCCGGATGCCGCCCGAGACGCGGCCGCCACCGTCGACGCCCCGCCATCGGATCGGCGGGTCGACGCCTCGGGCGGCGCCGATCGGCACGACGCCGCCCCGGGCGCCGACCGCCCGGACGCGGCTGCCGTCTGCTCCCCGCTCGACCTGCCGACGCAGTGTCCGGAGGTCGACGCCGGCGAGTGCCAGCCCACCTGGACCGAGGCGCTCGCCAACCCCCAATGCGCGGGCACGCCGGCGATCCTGACGCCCCTGAGCCGGGAGAATCGCCTCGACTGCGGCGGCTACCACATTCGCCAGATCACCCACAACGTGTCGGCGGAGACCTACTACTACGACGTCGCGACCGGCGCGCTGGTCGCGATCCGCTACTCGGGCCAGCAGACCAACTCCGGGAAGTGCTTCGGTCCTTCCCAGGGCGTCGCCGCCAATTGCCCCAACGCGACGCCCGTCGCCGTCTGCACGCTCTACGGTGGGGACCTCTCGGACGACAGCGACGCCGGTCTACCCGTGGACGGCGGTGACGGCAACTGTCTGTCGACGACGGGCTACTACGCCCTCTCGTTCAACGCGCCGTGCCCGCGCGACGGGGGAACCGCGTGCTACGCCGGCTGCACCCTGGACAGCGACTCGTACAACTACGTGGGGTGCGTCGCCGACAGCGCCGTCACGACCAGGTGCTACGCCAGCTGCGCCGCGTGCCCGTGAGCCGCCCGCGCGCCCGAGCTTCAGATGTCGATCGACCCGCAGGCGTAGGTCCCTCCGGGAACGCCTCCGCAGACCAGCCCGGAGGAGCATGACGAGGCCACGCTCCAGGTGCAGGACTGCGTGCTGTCCAGCGTGCTCCCGGAGGGGCAGGTGAGGGCCATCTGCGGGGTGCAGGCCGCGCCGCCGCTCGAGACGGGCGCGCCGAAGCAGTCGACGTGGTCGCCGCACTTGGGCGCGGCCGCTCCGGCGTCGGGCACGGGCTCCGCGACGCAGCTCCCGAGCGCCCCTTCCACGGGCGACGCGCAGGCGAGGCCCGCCTGGCAGTCGCACGGGCCGTCGCAGGCCGCGCCGGCGGCACCGCCGCCATTGGAGGTGCAGAGGTGGCTCTGGCAGACCAGGCCGCACTGGCAGTCGTCGGGGACGTCGCACGGCTGGCCCTTGCCGCCGAGCGCGCCCTTGCAGGTGTATCCGGTGGAAGCGTCGAGGCTGCAGGTGGCGCCGAGCGCGCAAGACGACGAGGTGCTCCACTGGCAGTAGCCGTTGACGGGGTTGACCGCGCTGCCCGGCGGACAGGAGGTGGTGCCCTGGGGCTGGCAGACGCCGTAGCGCGGGAAATCCGCCACGGTCACGCCCTGCTGGATCGAGTAGATCGCCACGTTCCCCTGGCAGTTGACGTAGTCGCCGCACGTCGGGGCGGCCAGTCCGCCGTCCACGGCGGGCTGGCTCCCGCACGCCGGGCCCGCGGAAGCGGAGAGACAGACGGATCCCGAGAAGCAGTCGCAGGCGCGGTTGCAGGTCGCGCCTGGCTGCCCCGCGCCGTGCGCCTGATCGGGCTGGCAAGCGCCGTTCGTGCACAGCAGGCCGCACTCGCAGTCGGCGAACGTCGCGCAGGAGACACCCTGGAGGCCCGGCCCGCCCGGCGACGGGCCGATCACGCCGCTCGTCCCACCGCCGGACCCGATGCTGCCGCCGGCCCCGGTGGTCCCGATGCTGCCGCCGGCCCCGGTGGTCCCGACGCTGCCGCCGGCCCCGGTGGTCCCGACGCTGCCGCCGGCCCCGGTGGTCCCGACGCTGCCGCCGGCCCCGCTGGACCCGATGCTGCCGCCGGCCCCGGTGGTCCCGACGCTGCCCCCATGGCCGCCGGACCCGCTCGGCGGCATGCCGCCCTGGAGACTCCGGCCGCAGCCGAAGCCGAGGACCAGCAACGCGACGACCCGGGCGCTCGTCCCGGCTGAATAGGCGAACATCAGGACCCCCGAGGTTAGTGCTCGAATCTCGGGCCGGCCGGTCAGGATTCTGGAGGGGCGCGGAAGGCCCAGCTAGCGGCGCCGGCGGGCCCGCAACGCGAGCGCCAGCATCGTGGCGCCGAAGGCGAGCAAGACCGCGCCCCAGTCCAGGTCGACGTTGATGCCCAGCGAGTGCTCGGCATAGATGCCGGGATCCGAGGTGATGCCGAAGCCGAGCAGCAACAGGCCGAACAGCGCGAACATCAGGCCGATGGGGAGGCGGACGTCGAGATCCATGGTGATCACCAGAAGACGATGTTCAGGGCCACGGTCAGTGCCAGGACGACGCCGCCGAGGATCACCGGCCGCCGGTACCAGGGGAGGTGCCCCTCCTTCGGCCTCGGCGTCAGCGCGTAGACCAGCCCCGTCAGGTCGTCGTCGGACTTTTGCCGCTTGGTCGCCAGCGAGACGGCGGCGGTGACCAGGAAGCAGGCCGAGAAGGCCCAGATGGCGGTCCAGAAGTTCTGCGCCATCTCGCTCGGGTAGTGGTGGGCGACCTCGAGCCAGCCGCCCTTGATCCCGACCTCGGCGCCGGCCGGCAGCGACAGCCCATGATGGACGGCCGCCGCCGCGGTCCCGGCGATGAGGCCGAAGAACGCCCCGTGCCCGGTGGCGCGGCGCCAGAACATGCCGAGCAGGAAGGTGGCGAACAGCGGCGCGTTCACGAAGGCGAACACCAGCTGCAAGACGTCCATGATGTTGTTGAACTTGGCGGCGGTGTAGGCGCACGCCACGCTGGCGGCGATCCCGACCACGGTCGCCGCGCGCCCGACCTTCAGGTAGTGCGCGTCGCTGGCGCCGGGGCGGAGGTAGCTCTGGTAGATGTCGTAGGTCCAGACGGTGTTGAAGGCGGTCACGTTGCCCGCCATCCCCGACATGAACGAGGCGATCAGCGCGGTCAGCCCCAGGCCGAGCAGCCCGGTCGGGAAGAAGCGGGCCAGCATCACCGGCACGACCATGTCGTAGTCGAGGCTGCCTCCCTTGCTCGGCAGCGCCAGCGTGGCCTCGGCGCCCGGGCCGCCGTGGACGGTCAGCGCGATGGCCAGCATCCCCGGCAAGATGACCAGGAACGGGAACAGCATCTTGGGGAAGGCGGCGATGATCGGCGTGCGGCGCGCGGCGTCCATGTTCTCGGCCGCCATCGCCCGCTGCACGACCAGGAAGTCGGTGCACCAGTAGCCGAACGACAGGACGAAGCCGAGCCCCATCGCCAGGCCGAACCACTCGATCCCCATCGGGTTCGAGGCCGCGCTGCCGGCGAAGCGCCAGGAGTGCGACCAGGCTCCGGGCGCCATCCCGTTCCCCACCGCGACCACCTCGAGGCGCGCCATCAGCCCCGACCAGCCGCCGACCTGCTTGAGGCCGAGCAGCACCAGCGGCAGGAAGCCGAACACGATCAGGAAGAACTGCAGCACCTCGTTGTAGATGGCCGACCGCAGCCCCCCCATGAAGATGTAGACGAGCACGATGGCGCCCGAGACGACGATGCAGAGGTGGAAGTTCCAGTTGAGGATGGCGCGCAGCAGCGTCGCGAGGGCGTACATCGAGATCCCCGACGACATGACCGTCATGCAGGCGAAGGTCAGCGCGTTGAACCCGCGCGTCTTCTCGTCGAAGCGGAGCTTCAGGTACTCGGGGACCGAGCGCGCCCGCGAGCCGTAATAGAACGGCATCATGAAGAGGGCGACGAACACCATCGCCGGGATGGCCCCCACCCAGTAGAAGTGGCTGGTCATGATCCCGTACTTGGCGCCCGAGGCCGCCATCCCCATGACCTCCTGGGCCCCCAGGTTGGCTCCGATGAACCCCAGCGCGCACACCCAGGCGGGCAGCGCCCGCCCCGACTCGAAGAAGTCCTTCGTCCCGCCGACCCCCTTGCGCAGGACCACCCCGATCCCGAGCACGAAGGCGAAGTAGACGGCCAGCAGGCTGTAGTCGATGGCGCCGAGTTTGATGAACATCGATGGGGGGGACGAAGCCGGTACGGTTGAGGTGCCCGCTGGCGCGCAATCCGGCGCACTCCGGGGGACCAATCGGAAGGGCGGAAATTTTATACACCGGCCCGGCCGCAACAGTTAATATCCGCCGCGCTCATAGAGGGGGGCCGATGGCGTTTCGTTTCGCTTATATACGCTCGATTGTCCTGGCGGGACTGGCGGCCGGCGCCGGTTGCGCCGCCACCAACCTGGGGGCGACGCCGCAGGACCTGGCCCGCGCGCACGATCTGTCGGCGCAGGGCGCGACGGTGTTCACGAACGAGTGCGCCTCCTGCCACGGCCAGCGCGGCGAGGGGCTGGGCAACGCCTCGGCCATCCTGGGCCCGGGCGCGCTCCCCGAATATCCGCGCGACACCGGCGGCGTGGGCGACCCGACGCTCACCGACCCGCAGCTGATTCAGATCCAGGCCCAGACACGTCCGGCGGGCGCCCCCTGGCGAGACCCGTTTCGCAACGCTCAGGACCTCTACACATTCACGACCACGCACCTGCCCAAGTCGCGAGCCGCGAACCTGAAGGACGCCGACTACTGGGCGGTCATCAACTACATGCTGGCGGTCCAGGGGGTCACCCCGCCGTCCGGCGGGATCGGTCCGGCGAACGCGGCCTCGATCCCGATTCCCAAGCGTTGACGCTGGGCTACGAGCGATCGACGCGGTGACGGCCGAAAAATCTTCGGTCGGACGGCAGATTGTTGAGCCGTTCAGACCGCCAGGGGACACCTGTAGTCGCTTTCTATTAGCCAATTTCCGGGAACTCGCCCCTTTTCCCACCTTAGGGCACCTGCACTTCTCACCCACCTTGAGACTTGAACCTTCCCCTCCATTCGCGCGGCTGGTCCGAAAGGCGCGCCCTCGGGTCGCGCCGTGAGGCTCCGCCTGTTCGGCCGCCTGGCGCGGGTCGTTCCGGTCGCGGTGCTGCTGCTCGCCGCGGCCCCCACGCGCGCCGACCAGCCGGGCGCGACGCCGACCACGACCGCACCCCTGCCCGACGTGCCGGGGACGGCGGAGGCGCCACCGGTCGACGCGATCCCGGGCTCGCCGACGCCCATCGGGCTGGGGCTGTCGCCCGAGGCGCCGCACGTCGAGCCGGCGCCGGGCGGGCGCGCGCCGTCGTTCGGCGCGCCCAACGACGACCCGTCCTCGTCCTTCCGGATCGGCGGGCGCTTCTTCGGCTGGGAGGCGGTGGGGATCGGCCAGCACCCGGGCACGCAGCCCCAGGGCTACAGCGGGACCGCGATCCACGCGCCGCTGCTGTCGACCGGGAAGATCCCGTTCTGGGGCGGCGCCGGCGGGACGCTGAACCTGCAGTACGGCACCAAGCACCTCACGGCCTACGTCGCCTACTACTTCCGCACCAACAGCGACGTCTACAACGGCTACTGGAACCCGGCGCTCGGTCCGGGGTTCGGCACCGCCTACCTCCTGATGACGCCCGATCCGCTCGGATCGCTGCACCTGCAGTTCCGGGTCGGCGCCTTCGTCGAGAACTACGCCGGTCCGGGGCAGTGGGGGTGGGGGATCTTCGGGCCGATGCTGGCCCTGCGCGGTTACGGCTACACCGCGACCGGCGACTGGGATCTGAACCGCCGCGTGCACATGCAGCTGGTCCAGGGGTTCCTGATCGTCCCGGGCGTCAGCGAGGACTTCCCGCGCGGCGACTACAACAGCTGGATCGAGACCGGCGTCTCGAGCTACGTGGCCCACGCGCACGTCGGGTGGACGCTGGACAACCAGTGGATCTTCCGCCTGCACTACGCGACCGACCACGGCACCGACGAGCGCACGTACCTCAAGACCTTCCTCGGCACGCCGCCGCAGGACGGACGGATGGACGTCTACCTCGGCGAGGTGCGCTGGACCGGCGTCCCCTGGGGGCAGTTCGGCATCAGCGGCGGCCTCTACAACTTCACCCACGCTGCGGCGGTGGGCGACGGGATCTGGTGGGGCATCGACTTCACGCAGGGCGCCCGCGACATGACCAACAAGTTCCTCGGGCCGCAGAGCGGCGGGAACGGCGCGGTGGCGACCATCGGCGGCGAGTGGGACTTCAGCGTCTCCAGCCTGCTCTGGTACCCGCGCAGCTTCACGGGGCAAGCGCCCGACCTGCGCGTCTCGATCGCGGCGCAGCTGACCCGCACGGTCGCCACCGACGACCCGAACTACAAGAACATGAACGGGTACTACACCGGCATCGAGACCGAGTACCGGTTCTCCCAGCTGTTCAGCCTCACGTTGCAGACCTACGGCGAGACGCGCGGCAGCTACCTCGGCGACTTCAGCGTCTACAGCATCAACCCCGGCATCGCCTTCCACAGCGACTGGCTCAGCACCGATCGCATTCAACTGATCTACGGCCGGCGCTTCTACAGCCGCGCCGCGGATCCCAACTCGGCCCAACCGCTCGATCGCAACATGCTCGCGCTCGGCGGCTACATCACCTTCTGACCTGAAAGCGCTTGCGGATGCAAACCTTCCACTTCAAAGCCCGCCGTTGCCGAACCATCGTGGCCGCGCTCGTCCTCTGCGCGGCGCCCGCGCTGGCGACCGCGGCGGACGACAAGAAGGATGACGGGGTAGCGCCGCGGCTCGGCCTCGATCCGGGCGAGCCCCAGGCGCCCAGCCCCACGCCCTCGCTGCCGTTCGGCGTCTCGCCGGCGACGTCGCGCGAGTACGTTCTCGACTTCCACGGCTACCTGCTTTTGCCGGCGCAGCTGGGCCTGCACGAGCGCCCGAACCCGATGCCGGGCCAGAGCAGCCTGGTCCTGCACGCGCCGCCGCTGGTCAACTCGGACATCCACCAGTTCGACTACACCGGCGTGGTGCCGAACCCCTGGCTGCAGCTCAACTTCGTCTACGGCAACCAGCTGGTCTCCGCGACGGTCATCCTGGCGGGCACCAGCGCGCTCGACGCCGCGGGGTACTTCGACCCGACCGCCCAGATGGGCGTCAACGACGCCTACATCACGGTCAACTTGAGTCGCAGGTTCGGGTTCCCCCTCCAGGTCAACGTGGGCGCCTACACCGGCCGCTACGGCGGGATGGGGATGTACGACGCCGGCCGCTACGGCACGCCGCTCATCGCGCAGACCAACACCATCGGCGAGGAGATCACCGGCGCGTATCCGCTCGGCGAGCTCACGCTGCTGATCGACCAGGGGCTCGGCGGGCAGCTCGGCCGCCCGCCGGCCGGCCTGGTCCCCGCGGGCTGGAACGACTTCGCGGATCCCAACGTCGGCGCGACGTTCGTCAACCAGTTCCATGCCGGCCTCGCGTACCACCGCGCGGTCAAGCTGGGGCTGCACTACCTGACCGCCTGGACGCAGGACGACCTGACGCCCGCCGGCACCGTCCCCGATGGGCGCATCACGGTCATGGGCGCCGACGTCACCGTCAACGCCGGGCGCGGCGGCCACCTGTACGTCGGCGCGCAGCACACCTGGGCCACCAACGCGCAGTCGGTCTCGGGGGCGATCCAGATCCTGAACGCCCGCGGCGGGCCCGAGCTGCGCGACAACTACCTCGGTCACGACGCGCTCGGGAACGTCAACGGCGGCCTCACCATCTTCGGCGGGCAATACGATCTCAGCCTGGCCCGGCTGGTGTACGACAAGCTCTACACCGGCGTCAGCCCGGACGTGCTCATCAGCGTGTTCGGCGTCGGCGCCTACGTCACCAGCGTCGATCCCACGCACAACGACGTGCTCAAGCTGAAGGGCGGCTTCGAGGCGACCTATCTCTTTCTCTCCTGGATGGGCGTCTCCGAGCGGTTCGATCACGTGCGGTTGCACGGGAGCGACTCGACGCAGGCCCTCACCAGCCTGTCGTCGCGGCTGCTGTTCCACACCGGCTGGCGCAGCCGCGGCGAGGTCGCGCTCCAGTACACCTACTTCGTGTACGGCAGCGGCATCGAGGTCGAGTCGGGGTACCCGCCCATGCTGGACCCCAACGTCAACCCGGACCGCAACGTCTTCTCTCTCATCGGGACCTTCTGGTGGTGACCGCGCGCGCCTTCTTGTTGGGTCTCCTGCCGGTCGCCGCCGCGGCCGGCTGCTCGGCCTACCCGACCTACAAGAACACGCCGATCGACTGCACCGTCGAGAGCGCCTACGACGTCAACCTGCTCGACTCGACCGAGTTCAGCATGGCCTGGACCTCGGCGGACGGCTCGCCCCACGCCAGCATGACCGCCGACGTCGAGAACATCCCCGAGGGCCCGCTCTGCGGCTCGACCACGGCGCTGGTCGCCCGCGGCGGCGGCAACAACGACTGGGGCTCGCTGTTCGGGTTCTACGGCTTCGGCAAGCACGACGAGTCGGGGCAGGAGGGGCTGTCGTTCTGGGCCCGCGCCCCCGGGAACACCGGCAAGGGCTTCACCGTCCTGATGGACGACTCGAACACCTATGACCCGAACGCCACCTGCACCGCCGACGCCGGGGTGGTGCCGCCGAAGCCGGACTCGGGCATCGCCTGCTCGACCTCCTGCACGCTCGACGGGGGGAGCGCCGCCAGCGGAACGGTCATCGACACCGCGACGGGCGCGGTGCTCTCGTCGGGGACGTTGACGGCGCCCAAGACGCCCAACGAATGCGGGAACGACTACCAGACGGTGACGACGGTGACCGGCGACTGGAAGTTCTACACCATCCCCTTCGCCATGTTTCAGCAGCAGCCGCAGCCCGACCGGGTCCCGAACGCGGTGTTCACCGCGGGGACGTCGCCGGGCACCGCGATGGTGACGTCCTCCATCCTGAACATGATCTTCCGTTTCCCGAAGGAGTCGGCGATCGAGCTCTGGATCGACCATCTGGGCTTCTACCGCCACAAGCAGGACGGAGGGATCGGGCAGTAAACGGGACGAAGGTGGCGACACTAAAGCGAAAGCGAAACGGAAGGGAGCGATCTTGATGACTACGAATCTTCGAATGGGAAATCTTCTGGCGGTGCTCGTCCTCGGCGGCAGCGTCGTGGCGTGCACCTCGAACGCGGCGCCCACCACCGGCAACGGCGGCAGCACCGGCACCGGCGGCACCGGGACCGGCACCGGCGGCAGCAGCGGCGGTGGCAGCAGCGGCAGCGCGGTCGCCTGCGGCACCGGGTCGTTCACGCCCAGCAACGGCACCGTCTGCCCGCCGCCGCCCGCGTCGGGGCTCATCACCGACTTCACCTACGTGGCGGACAGCGGGTCGACCGAGCAGGTGCGCTTCGGCGACGACTCGACGACCCTGACCGGCGGCGAGAGCACCTACGCCAACTCGGGCGGCACCATCACCTCGGACGTGACGGGCAACGACTGGCACATCACGGCGCACGTCGCCAACTACTCGGGCTTCAACATCTACTTCGACGCCGTCCCGGTCAGCGGCAGCCCCTGCAACGTGGTCGACGCCCAGGCCTTCACGGGGATCTCGTTCACCATCTGGGGCTCGGCCGCCGGCAACGCCATCACCATGGGGATGGGGATCGTCGACGACACGCCCACGCCGTCCTGGTTCAGCTCGGTCGACGCGGGCACCGTGACGACGCCGGGCAGCTGCATCCCGACCTCGGGCAGCCAGTACTACCACCCCGGGTGCGCGGATCCGACCAACGCGATCAGCATCCCCAGCACCGCCACCTCGGCGGCCACCGCGCAGACCGTCAGCCTGAAGTGGACCGACTTCACGGGCGGCGCCTGCAAGCCAAACGTCATCCCCAGCCAGATCACCTCGCTCTACTGGCAGTTCCTCTGGTCGGCGACGACGGCGCCCTACGACGTCGACATCCACATCGACAACCTGACCTTCACGAAGTAATGGAGCTCGGGTCCCGCTGCGCGACCGTGCTCGCCTCCCTCACCGTCTTGGTGGGGGCGGCGAGCTGTCTCTGTCCGCCCTGTCCGACCGCGGCGGGCGCGGCCCCGGTCACGGGCGGCAACTGGCTCAACGGCCCGCCCGCGCCCACCCAGGTCGCCAGCGGCGGGCGCCTCGTCCTCTGGGACGGCGACGGCGCCGGGCCGTCGGCGCAGGGCTGGGACTCCTGCGCCGACCCCAAGGCCGGCTGCAGCAAGGTCGGCCCCGCGTCCGGCGAGGGGCTGAACGGCAGCACGGCGCTGCGGCTGCACGGCGACGGGCCCGGCTTCCTCGGCATGGGGTGGAACCTGTTCGGCTGGTACCCGGAGAACGCCGGCTACGACATGACGCCGTACACGCACCTCACGTTCCAGATCCGCGTCAAGCCGAAGTCGGCCGACACGGCGCCCGATCCCGACTCGGTCGGCATCCTGCTCGGCTGCAGCGCCAACAAGAAGGACAGCGCCACGGTCACGGTCTCGCGCTACGCCAAGGGGTTCGCCGACGGGCAGTGGCACAAGGTCGAGATCCCGATCTCCGCCTTCACCAAGGGGCCGGGCGCCGGCTTCGATCCGCAGTCCTTCTGGGAGTTCCGGGTCGCCACCTGGAGCCCGTCGCCGCGCCACTTCGACATCTACATCGACGACATCGCGCTCGAGAAGCACTAGGAGGGGGCGTGGTTCGGACGGGGAAGGCGCTCGCGCTGGCTGCGGCGGCGGTGGGACTGGGCGGCGCCGTCGCCTGCGTCGACACCGGCCACAAGGTCCCGCCCGGGCAGACCTGCAACGTCCCGCCGCCGGTGCCCTACGCCGGCTCGGCGGTCATCCCCGACGCCGACACCGCGACGCCGGGTCCGTACGCCTGGACGAACGCCGCCATCAAGGGCGGCGGCTTCGTCACCGGCATCGTGATGAGCCCCGCGATGCAGGGGCTGGCCTTCGCGCGCACCGACGTCGGCGGCGCCTACCGCTTCGATCCGGTCGGTGGCCGCTGGTGGCCGATGACCGACTGGGTCGGGCACTCGAGCTCGAACCTGATGGGGATCGAGAGCATCGCCGCCGATCCGGTCGATCCCAACCGCGTCTACATCGCGGCCGGCGAGTACCTGACCGCCGGCGCCGGGTCGATCCTGAGCTCGGACGACATGGGGCAGACCTTCACCGTCAACGTCATCTCGGCGCCGATGGGCGGCAACGTCGACGGGCGCTCGATGGGCGAGCGGCTGGCGGTCGATCCCAACCTCCCCAGCACGCTCTTGTTCGGCTCGCGCAACGCGGGGCTCTTCACCAGCGCCGACTACGGGCAGACCTGGACCGCGGTCGCCGGCTTCCCCACCGTGGGGGCCAGCGGCGGCGGCGCGGGGTCGAGCAACTCGGCGGGGACCGGCTACGGGCTGACCTTCGTGCTGTTCGACGGCAAGAGCGGCGCGGCGGGGAGCGCCACCCCCTCGATCTACGTCGGCGTCGGCGTCAACGACGGGACCGCCACGCTGTTCCACTCGGCCGACGCGGGTGCGACCTGGGCGCCGGTGGGCGGCACGCCGAGCGGCCTCTTCCCGCACCACGCCGTGCTGGACGGGTGCGGCAACCTCTATCTCGCGTTCAACGACGCCTCGGGCCCGAACAACGTCAGCAAGGGCGCCGTGTGGCGCTACGCGATGGCCGAGGGGACCTGGACCGACGTCAGCCCGCCGGGCGGTGGGGGCGGCTTCGGGGGGCTGTCGGCCGACGTCGCGCACCCGGGCACGCTGCTGGTCACGACGATCGATCGCTGGTCGCCCGATCGGATCTACCGGACCACCGACGGCGGGATGGACTGGTCCGGGGTCGGGGCCGCCTGGGACATCGCCGGTGCTCAGTGGCTCACCTTCGGCGGCGGGAGCGTCTCGGCCACCGGCTGGATGGGCGACGTCGAGATCGACCCCTTCGATCCAGCCCACGCGCTCTACATCACCGGGCAAGGGCTGTGGGCCAGCGCCGACGTCAATGCCGGCGACACCGGCGGTGGGACGGCCTGGACGTTCCAGGACGCCGGCCTCGAGGAGACGGTGGTGCTCGACCTGGCGGTGCCGCCCCCGCAACCGTCGAGCGCCCCGGCGACCGCGCCGGCGACCGCGCTGCTCCTGAGCGGCGTGGGCGACATCGGTGGCTTCCGGCACGACGACCTCGGGACGTCGCCCGCGGGCGGCATGTTCACCAACCCGGTCTTCAGCAACACCAACAGCATCGACTTCGCCGAGGCGGCGCTGCAGATCGCGGCGCGCGTGGGGACCGGGAGCGGCAAGCTCGGCGCCTACTCGACCAACGGCGGGACCAGCTGGACGCCGTTCGCGGGCGCGCCCGCCGGCAGCACCGGCTCGGGCTCGGTGGCCGTCTCGGCCGACGGCACCACGTTCCTCTGGGCGCCCAAGAAGGGATCGCTGTCCTACTCCCACGACAACGGCACCACCTGGACCGCGGCCACGTCGACCACCACCATCGCGCTCACGGCAGGGATGCTGGTCGCCGCCGATCGGGTCAACCCGATGAAGTTCTACGCCAGCGGTCGCGGCACGTTCGCCACCAGCACGGACGGCGGGGCGACGTTCTCCGTGGCGACCGTGGCCACCACCGGCCGGCCGCGCCCGGTGTTCGGCGTCGAGGGGGACGTCTGGATGCCGACCAGCTCGGGCCTGCTCCACTCGACCGACTCGGGCGCGACGTTCGCGCCGGTGGCCGCCGTGAACGGCGCCATCGCGGTGGGGTTCGGCGCGCCGATGACGGCCGACGCCGGCTACCCGGCCGTCTACCTGGTGGGCTCTGCCGCGCCCGGCGTCAGCTACACCTGGGGGACGTTCCGCTCCGACGACGCGGGCGTGACCTGGCAGCGCATCGACGATCCGCAGCACCAGTTCGGCTACATCAACTGCCTGGCCGGCGATCGCCGCCAGCCGGGCCGCGTGTTTCTCGGCACCTCCGGGAGAGGCATTGTCTATGGCGACCCGCGGTAGAGCACATCCAAAAAATAGCCGCGCGCGACGAATGAAAGGACCGACGAGAATGGTCAGAGCTCTGTGGCTGATGTCGTTGGCGGGCGTGGCGGGGGTCTTCACGCTCTCGGGGTGCAGCCAGATGTGCACCTGCCAGGTGCCGCCGGTGACGCCGGGGACCGGCCCCACGGCGCAGGCCGCGCCGGCGGCGGGTGGCGGCGGCCCCAGTCTCAAGGGGAGCGTGGCCTATGACTTCAAGAACGTGGTCATCCTGGGCGGCGGGTTCGTCAGCGGTATCATCTACAGCCCGGTCGAGAAGGATCTGATCTACGCGCGCACCGACGTCGGCGGCGCTTACCGCTGGGACCCGGTCGGCAAGGTCTGGGTCGCGCTGACCGACCACCTGCCGCGCGACACGAACGACCTCGGCATCGAGAGCCTGGCCGTCGATCCGGTCGACGCCAACAAGGTCTACCTGGCGACCGGCGAGTACACGGGCTCGTGGGTCGGCAACGGCGCCGTCCTGCGCTCGAACGATCGCGGCAACACCTGGCAGCGGGTGGAGATGCCGATGAAGATGGGCGGCAACGAGAACGGCCGCTCGATGGGCGAGCGCCTGGCCGTCGACCCCAACCTGACCAGCATCCTCTTCTTCGGGTCGCGCAAGGCGGGCCTCTGGAAGAGCACCGACTCGGGGTCGACCTGGGCCAAGGTCACCGGGCTCACCGCCTCTGACGGCGACCAGGGGATCGGGATCCCGGTCGTCCTCTTCGACAAGGCCAGCGGCAGCAAGGGGAAGGCGACGCCGACGATCTACGCGGCGGTGGCCAACAACGAAGGCAGCCTCTACAGGAGCACCGACGCCGGCGCGACCTGGAAGCTGGTCCCCGGCCAGCCCAAGGGCCTGATGGCCAGCCACGTCGAGCTCGACTCGGTCGGCGAGATGTACCTCAGCTACGGCAACGGCCCCGGGCCGAACGACGTCACCGAGGGCGCGGTCTGGAAGCTCGACCCGAAGAAAGACAAGTTCACCGACATCACGCCGCTCAAGCCGAGCGCCGACGACAAGTTCGGCTACGGCGGCCTCTCGCTCGACGCCAAGCACCCCGGCACGTTGCTGGTCAGCACCATCGATCGCTGGAGCAAGCACGACCAGGTCTTCCGCACCACCGACGGCGGCAAGAAGTGGAAGGCGCTGTTCGACAGGGAGGTGCGCGACGACATGGGCGCCAAGTACCTCTACTGGCACAAGTCCGAGCCGATCGGGCGCGGCTGGATGGGCGACATCGAGATCGACCCCTTCCACCCCGAGCGCGCGATGTACGTGACCGGCGCGGGGCTGTGGGCCAGCGACGACATCACCGCCGCCGACACCGACAAGCCGACGCACTGGCGGTTCCTCGACCAGGGGCTGGAAGAGACGGTCATCAAGGACCTGGTCAGCCCGCCCGCCGGCCCGCCGCTGCTCTCCGCGATGGGGGACCTGTGCGGGTTCCGCCACGACGACATCACCAAGCCGTCGCCCGAGGGGATGTTCGACAACCCGCTGTGCGGCTCGGCCAGCGGCCTCGACGTCGCCTGGGCCAAGCCCGACGTCGTCGCGCGCGTCGGCTGGGACGACCACCAGCGGTGGGGCGCCCTCTCCGCCGACGGCGGGAAGACCTGGGCCCCGTTCAAGTCGATGCCCAAGGGCAAGGGCGCCGGCTCGATCGCCGTGTCGGCCGACGGCAGCGCGATGGTGTGGGCGCCGCTGGAAGGGAACGTGGTCTTCTCGCATGACGGCGGCGCGACCTGGGCGCGCGCGGAGGGGCTCCCCGACGCCGAGAAGTCACCCGACTGGGCGCCGGTGCCGTTCCGCCCGGCGGCCGACCGCGTGAACCCCAAGAAGATGTACGTGCTCGACGCGCGCGGCGGTCAGGCGTACAGCAGCGTCGACGGCGGCGCGCACTTCACCGCCTCGCCGATGGGCCTGCCGGCGCTGCCGGACTACCAGTACAGCTCCGCCTCGGCGCAGGCGACGCCGGGCATCGAGGGGGACCTCTGGCTCACGGCCTTCAAGGAGCTCGACCACTCGACCGACTCGGGCAAGAGCTTCGACCAGATCACCACGGTGACCGAGGCGTACGCGCTCGGCTTCGGCAAGCCGGCCGAGGGGAAGACCTACCCGACGCTGTACCTCATCGGAAAGATCGGCGACGTGACCGGCTTCTTCCGCTCGGACGACAAGGGCGCGTCCTGGGTGCGGATCAACGACGACATGCACCAGTGGGGCTTCTGCACGATCATCGAGGGCGATCCGCGGGTCTCGGGGCGCGTCTACATCGGCACCGGCGGCCGCGGCATCATTTACGGCGACCCGAAGAAGTAGGCGGCGGTCACTTACCGAGCAGCACGCGCCAGAATCGGCGGGGCGTTCCTTGGAGATCCTCGACGGGGGCGATCTCGTCGAGTTTCTGGAGCGCGGCGAGGTTCGCCGCCAGCCCGAGCTCGGATTGGGCAAACCCGGCGGCCAGCCGGATCCGCAGGAAGACGTGGCGCTGGTCCACCGCCACGACTTGAATTTGCGCGAAGTCAGCCGGCCGCCGTTCGATCGGGTGCGGCTGGCCCGCCGTCGCGCGGACGCCGTTCACGACGCTGTCGAGGAGCTCGCCTTCGCGGCCGACCAGGCGTTCGGCCGCAGGCTCTGCCAGTCGTACGGCCCAGGCGCGGTGCAGGAAGCCGTCGGCGACCGTCGCCCCGGGCCAGTTTTGCGCCGCGAGCACGCCGAGTGTTTCGTCGTCGCTGGAGCTCAAGGGGGTAGATGCCTCAGAGCAGGCGGGCTCCGGCGCTCGGCTCGAACACCAGGATCTCGGCGGTGCGCCCGGTGCGCTCGCGGTAGCCGGCGGCGACGGCCCCGGAGAAGGGCGCGACCGACGACGCGTCGACCAGGTTGACGGTGCTGCCGCCGAAGCCGGCGCCGGTGAGGCGCGCGCCGTGGCAGGCCGGGTGCGCCAGCGCGAGATCCACGAGGACGTCGAGCTCGGGGCAGCTGACCTCGTAGTCGTCGCGCAGGCTGAAGTGCGAGGCGGCCAGCAGGACCTTGAGGCGCGTGGTGTCGCCGGCCCGCAGCGCGGTGACGGCCGCCAGCACGCGGGCGTTCTCGGAGACGATGTGGCGGCAGCGCTTGCGGACGACGGGCGGCAGCTTGGCGAAGAAGCGCGCCTCGTCGTCCGGATCGACGTCGCGCAGCGCGCGGATCCCGGCGCGCAGCGACGACAGGATGCGCACGCCCTCCTCGCACTCGGCGCGCCGTTTGTTGTATTCGGAGGACGCGAGCTCGTGATGGACGCCGCTGTTCACGACGACGATCGCCAGCCCCGGAGGGATCTCCACCGTCTGGTGCGCCAGCGAGCGGCAGTCGATGAGCAGCGCGCGCCCGGCGGCGCCGAAGGTCGAGGCCATCTGGTCCATGATCCCGCAGGCGACGCCGACGAAGCCGTTCTCGGCCTCGCGGGCCAGCTTGGCCACGTCCAGCGACGAGAGGGCCAGGCCGCCCAGCGCGCGCAGGACCAGGAGCGCCGCCACCTCGTACGCCGCCGACGAGCTCAGGCCCGCGCCGCGCGGCAGATCACCGGTGACCGCCGCCTCGCAAGCGGGGACCTCGATCCCCCGGCCCGAAAGCGCCCAGACCACGCCCTGGAAGTAGTTGGCCCACGGATGATGGGGGTCGCGCGCGAAAGCGCCGCGCGAGAACGTGCAGCTCTGGCCCAGGTCGAGGGCGTGGAGCGTGAAGGTGTCGCCGGGGACCCGGCGCGCGGCGACGGCCACGCCCCGGTCGACGGCCGCCGGGAGGACGAACCCGTCGTTGTAGTCGGTGTGCTCGCCGATCAGGTTCACGCGCCCCGGGGCGAAGGCGACCGCCTCGGCGTCGCGCCCGCTGGCGGCGCGGAACGCCGCCCGCAGCGCGGCCCCGTCCATCAGGCGTTCCAGATCGGGGACCGGTAGTCGCCGCGCGCGACCATCTCGGCGAGGCGCGCGGTGACGTGAGGCTTGTCGGCGGGGTGCGTGACGCCGAACCAGGCGTCGCCGGTCGGCAGCACGCGCACGCGCGCCTGCTTCGCCCGCAGCATCCCGTCGACGGAGGTGGGGATCAGGCACTCGGCGTTGGGGGGCGCGCTCCCCAGCGCGGCGAAGAAGTTGTGCAGGTCGCGATCGAGGTGCTCGAACACCACCGGGGTGAACCCCCAGAAGTTCATGGAAGCGACCTCGTCGCCGCGCAGCGCGTGCAGCTTCCCGGTCTCGTCGGCGTACTGCCCGCCGCCGGGGGTGCGCTCGACCTTCATCCGCTCGACCAGCGCCTCGAGGTAGCCGCCGCCGTCGACCTGGCAGATGGCGCGCGTCACCGCCGCGTGGTCGGACAGCGTCCCCAGCACCGGGTAGCCGACCATGCAGAGGTCGGCCACCGGGCCCGTCTGCGGCCGCGCCAGGTGCTCGGCCACCATCTTGAACGCCTGCTTGCCGTAGTAGTCGTCGGCGTTGATCGCCGCGAACGGCTCGTTGATGGCGTGGCGCGCGCACCAGATGGCGTGGCTGGTGCCCCACGGCTTGGTGCGGCCCTCCGGCACCGAGAACCCCGGCGGGATCTCCTCGAGCTGCTGGAAGACGTAGTCGACGGCCACGCGCTGCTCGTACTTGCTGCCGACGGCCGCGCGAAACGCCGCCTCGAAGTCGCGGCGGATGACGAACACCACCTTGCCGAACCCGGCCGCCAGCGCGTCATGGACCGAGTAGTCCATGATGGTCTCGCCGTTGGGGCCGAAGCCGTCGATCTGCTTGAGGCCGGCGTAGCGGCTGCCCATTCCAGCAGCCAGGATGAGCAAGGTGGGTTTGGTCGTTGTGGTGGTCACGGCAGACGATGGAACGGGATCTGCTCGCGCCCGTCAAGCGACGTTGCGGGCCGGCCGCTTCGAGCCGGCCGGCCCCGGGGTAGAGGCCGCCGTCAGCGCAGGACGGCGCCCAGCGCGTCGACCTCGCCCGCGCCGTAGAAGTTGTTGTTGTTCGGCGGCCCCTTGCAGAACTCGGGGTTACCGCTGGCGGCCGGATCGTAGGGGCCCACGGGGCAGGGGAGCGGCGTGGCCGTGTTGCGCAGGCGGGCCGCCAGCGCATCCGGCTGCATCTTGCCGAACTTGCTGATGAGCAGCGCCGCGACGCCGGTGACGTGCGGGGCCGCCTGCGAGGTCCCCTGGAGGTACGCGTAGGTCACGCAGGTGCCGGACGAGCAGTCCTGGACCTGGCCGTTCCAGTACGCGGCCAGCCCGTAGTAGATGCTGCCGGCCGGGACGCTGGACAGCACCTGGCCCGAGGCCGTGGTGTCGGTGACCAGCGGATCGGGGACGTTGCCGTCGCCGCCGGGGCCGGCCACGTCGATCGCGCCCTTGCCGTAATTCGAGTAGAACGACAGCAGCTGCGTGTAGCCGACCGCGCTGACCCCGATGACCTTGGGCATCGAGACCGGCAGCACGTCGCACTTCACGCCCGGTCCGCTGCCCGGGAGGTTGGCCAGGTCGGCGTTGAAGTTCCCGGCCGCCGCGACGACCGTCATCTTCTTCTTGGCGGCCGCGTTGATGGCGCCGCGGATGATGGTGATGACGGCGGCCCGATCGGGATCGTTGTCGCAGAAGATGTCGTCGACCGGCCCGGTGAAGGGGTCGACGGTGAGGCTGGCGTTCAGCAGGTCATACCCGTGCGCGACGCCCCACTCGATGCCGCAGACCATCGCGTCGGGGAAGACCAGCCCGAAGTTCGGGTCGTTGACGTCGTCGACCGCCACCTTGACCATCGCCAGCGTCACGCCCGGCGCGACGCCGACGGTGCCGATCCCGTTCTTCTGGGCGGCGATGATGCCCGAGGTGTGCGTGCCGTGGCCGATGATGTCGTTGGCCCACACCGACTGCGAGGGGTCGGCGATGCCGCCCAGGCAGGAGGCGCTGGCGGCGGCGTTGACCACGCCGGCCAGCTCGGGGTGGGTGATGTCGACGCCCGAGTCGACCAGGCCGACCAGCACCGACTTCTTGCCGGTGGTGACCAGGTGGGCCAGCGGCGCGTGGATCTGGTCCATGTCCCACTGCCGGAACGACAGCGGATCGCCGGTCAGCTTCGTCGGCGGCGTCATCGGCGCGCTGGGGCCGGCGCTCGAGGAGAGGAGCTCGATCTTGCTGTGGGTCGAGGCGACGGCGCCGACCGCGGCGATGCCGCCCGTCGCGCGCAGCACGGCGGCGAAGGTGGCGCTGGGCGACTGCGCCAGCACGACGCCGACGTTGGGATAGCTGGCGGTGATCGTCCCGCCCGCGTTGCCGACCAGCGTGGCCGCGTCGCTGGGGATCGCGCCGCCGCTGAACGACACCAGGTAGGTCGGGCCGGACGACAGTGCGCTCGACCGGGTCTCCGGATCGACCGAGCTGGTGTCACAACCGACCGACAGCGACGAGAGAACCGCGACGACCACCAGAGACGGACCGAGCAGGTGACGCATGAGGCCTCCTCACGAAATAGGGGCCTTCACCGTACACCAGTCCGCGGACGAGCTTTAAGACAATCGCACTCGCGTCACGATTGTGACATTGCGGTCGGCGGTGACGATTCCGTCGCCGCCGCCGCTTCAGGTGGCGCTGGCGCCGACGCGCGCGGCCTGCTTCTGCAGCTCGTCCCCGAACAGCTGCTGGATGAGCCGCCCGGTCGCCGATTTTCCGCCGCTCGCGTGGGCCGCCAGCGCGTCGGCGAACTCGGCCGCCGACTGGAAGCGCTCGGCCGGCTCGAAGGCCAGCGCCTTCTCGAGGATGCCGGCCGCGGGGTCGGGCAGTTTCCGGATCTGGTCCAGGTCGGCCTGGGTGACGCCGCTGGCCGCGCGGTAGAGGACGTCGAGGTCGTTCTCACCGACGTAGAGCAGCTGGCCGGTCAGGCAGTAGTAGAGGACGTGCGCCAGCGAGAAGAGGTCGCTGCGATGGTCGACCGCCTGCCCGCGCGCCTGCTCGGGCGACATGAAGTTGGCGTTCCCCTTGACCATCCCCACCTGCGTCTTGCTGACCCGGCGGTTCGCCTTCACGATGCCAAAGTCGGACAGCTTCACCTCGCCGAGGCCGGAGATCATCACGTTGCTGGCCGAGATGTCGCGGTGGACGATCCCCATCGGCGAGCCGGCCTTGTCCTGCCGATCGTGCGCGTAGGCCAGCGCCTGCAGCGTCTCGTGCGCGATATAGTAGGCGACCGCCTCGGGGAGCCCAGCGTCGTGACGCTCGGCGTAGCGGCCGACCAGGCGGGCGAGATCGCGGCCCAGGATGTACTCCTGGGTCATGAAGTACTCGCCCGAGACGACCCCGAAGTCGAACACCGGGACGATGTTCGAGTGCACCAGCCCCGCCTGCATGCGCGCCTCGTCGATGAACTGCGAGACCGCCTCCTTCTCGCGCGCCAGCTCGGGCCGCAGCCGCTTGAGGACGAAGGCGCGGGTGAACCCCTCGACGCCGGCCACCTCGGCGATGAACAGCTCGGACATTCCGCCCTCGCCCAGGCGATCGACCAGCTTGTAGCGCCCGAAGGCGGCGCCCACGCCGACAGCGGCGGCGATCGCGGGGGCCTGGCGGGCCACCGCCAGGTTGGGCGCCGGTCCGGTGCCGCTGCGGATGCTGACCGCCTTGCCGTCGGTGATGCGCCCCTGGCGCCGCTCGGGCGAGGTGACGAGCTCGGAGGCGGGCGCCCCGGCGCGGGGCCGGGCCGGCGTGCCGAACTTGGAGGTCGGCTCGTGCGGCACCTCGGTGGGGACGGCGCCCACGACCGCCGCGCGCCGGCCGGAGAAGACCAGCGCCACGCCGCCGAGCGCGATGCCCAGCGCCAGCAGCCACAGGCCCTGGTGATCGGCGAACGCCGAGGCGGCGGTGGCGGCCGCCGGCGCTGCGACCGGCGCCAGCGTCACGGGCCGCCCGAACAGCAGCACCGCGTCCAGCTCGGCGCTGCCGGTCACCGTCGCTGCGGCCAGCACGTAGCTCTGTCCGCCGACGTCGACCACGTCGGAGGCGATCTGCCGCTTGCGCGCCGCGTTCACCAGGTCCTGCTCGGCGGCGCCGAGGTCCGGGCCGCGCGCCACTATCGTCCGGTCGCCGGTCTTGAGGCGCAGCAGCGGATAGGCGGTCCGGAACGGGCGCCACCAGTCCTCGTTGTCGAAGAGGTCGCGCAGGGTCGGCCCGTCGACGTGCGCCTTCAGCGCCGCCTCGAGCGGCTCGAGGCGCGCCGCCTCCCAGACCTGCTTCTCGGCGGCGGTCTTCTCGGCGGCGCCGGGGGCCGCGCTCTCGGGGCCGCGCAGGAGGGCGGCCTGCGCGCGGGCCCGATCGCCGAGGACCGACCGAACGCCGAGCACGCCCACCGCCGTCCCCCCGGCGATGAGCGTGATTCCCAAGAACACGCGAGCCTTACGCATGCTTTCCCCTCTTGGTTAGCGACCTCGACTAATCCTTGTAAGAGCCATAGGCCTGGCCGAACTTGTTGCTGTGCGCCCCCTCGTCCTCGCGGGCGAGCGTGAACGACACCTCGGTCGGGCCGTTCACCGCCACCTTCTGCGACTCCGGCTTGGCTTCGGGGCTCCAGGCCACCACGCGCCGCTGGCCGGGGGGGACGTTGTCGATGCGGTAGGTCCCGTCGGGGTGCACCTTGGTGAAGAGGACGCTGGGGACCACCAGCACCTTGGCGCTCATCTTCTGGTGGATGTTGCAGTAGATCTCCACCACGCCCGGCCCGGTCACGGTGACCGAGCGGGCCTTCTCGCCGGCCTGGTAGGTCCCGAGGTCGAAGCTATTGCGCGGCGAGTTCGAGAAGACGTTGTGGTAGACCGAGTCGAAGTTGGGGAAGACGAGGTTGGTGCCGGTCTGTACCACCGCCACGCGCGGGCTGAACTGCCGCCCCTCCTGCTTGATCTCGAAGACCTTGTGGTGCGTGACCGGCGTGCGGACGTTCTCCACGTAGACGTAGACGTCGTCCACGCCGCCCGACATCGTGACCGTCCCTTCGATCGAGCTCGGGCGGTGCTCGGCCGCCGCGGACGCCGACGACGGCTTCTTGGGCTGCTTGGCCGCCGTCGCCTCGGGCGCCGCCTCACTGGGGGCCGCCGGCGCGGGCGCGGTGGAGAGCCCCGGGACCGGCGTGCCGCCGCCCTGGCCTTGCAGGAGCCGCAACAGCATGTCGTAGCGCTGCTGCTCGGTCTGCATCATCTGGATGATGAGCGTCCGCTGCTCGCGCACGTCGCTCTGCAGCTTGGAGAACTCGGCGCGCGTGGGGGGCCCCTCGGGCGGCTTGGCGCCGTCCTGCGCCGCCGCCGGCAGCGCCAGCTCGCCGATGAGCAGCGCGCTCAAGATTCCCCAGCGGATCGGCCTCGACGTCTTGGTCATGTGTGTGCCTCGCTCAATCAATCAGCACCAGCGACGACGTGAACACGTCGTCCTTGATCTGGGGGACGCCTCCGTACTCCCCGTTGTGCAGGTACTCGGCCTTCAGGATGATCCGGTCGGTGAAGTTGACGTGCACGCCGCCGGTGGCGCGCCAGCCCTTGGTCAGGTAGGCGCGGTCGGCGCCGCCGGGGGCGTTCGGATCGCCCAGCGAGATGAAGGCGTCGCGGTACTCGATGCGCCCGATGACGCCGAAGTGCGCCTGCAGGTAGGCGACCAGCTCGACGTAGCCGCCGCCGTGCAGCTGCAGGGCGTAGACGCCGTTGACCGGGTCGCCGGGCGAGGCGCCGCGCAGGTACTCGGCGCGCAGGTCGGCGCGCCGCAGGTGCAGCTGGTAGTCGACCCCCCAGAACCACATCTTGCCGTTGTCGTTCGGCGAGCGGTCCTGCGGCCCGTACGAGCCCGAGGTGCCGATCTCCATGTCCAGCGGGATCGGCGGGTGCAGCGAGATCCGGCCGCTGGCCGTCTTGCCGAGGTTGGTGTCGGTCTCGTTGTAGAAGAAGAACTGCTCGGTGGTGAACGTCCCGTTGGTCACCGCGCCGGCCAGCACCAGCATGTCGTCGGGACCGAACTTCGAGCGCACCTTGAGGCCGATCGCCGTCCCCGTCGTGTAGCGGGAGATGAGCGAGGGGGTGATGCCGTAGCGCTGGTCGCTCTTGCGCTCGCGGTACTCGATGCCCAGCACGGAGTCGAACTTGCCGACGAAGATCGACGTCTTCTGCGAGCGGGTCGGCATCCACTCGAGCTGCGCGATGTCGACGTCGAGCACGTCCCCCAGGCTGAAGTTCGAGCCGGTCCGGGGGGTGAAGTTGACGCTGGCGGTGGCGATGGCGCTCTTGCCCAGCCCCGAGGTCAGCTTGAGGTTGACCTCGTTGACGATGAAGCCGGGCGCGCCGCCCGAGTGGATCGGATCGTAGCGCGGCGTCGCGCCCGTGGCGTCGCCGAGATCGGCGACCTCGCCGCGCGAATTGATGGCCGGCGCCAGAATGTCCCCCAGGAAGACCCAGCCGTACTTGCCGGCGTACTGGGGGAAGAAGACGTTGCCCTGGTCGCGCACGATGCCCGAGCCGTTCCCCTCGGTGGCGTAGAACCCCAGATCGGCGTAGCCGCTCACGATCACGCGCGGCTGCCGGTTCGCCACCAGCTCTTGCATCTGATTCAGCTTGGTCTCGAGCTCGTTGATGCGGGCGATCGGATCGGTCTGACCGTCCTCGTGGGTGTCGTCGGGGACCACCAGGTTCGAAGCGTCGGTGTCGGGGGCGGCCGCCGTCGCGGCTGGCGGCGCGTCGGCCGCGGGCGGCGGCACGTCGGGCACCGGGGCCACCACGTCGTCGGCAGCGGTCGCCCGCCCTGCGTCGGCCATCAGCAAGACGGCGCCCGCAAGCCATGGCGCGACCCACAATGATCGAGTCTCCATTGGGAACCCTTGACATCGGCGCGATCAATGAAGACTGAAGTGTCGTTTTGCGCGCGTTTCGTCATGGATTGCCAACGTTTATCAATGATTAATGGGTGCGTAATCCGGCGAACGATCTTGCTGCCGCCAGATGCTTCGGGGCCCCGCTCGCGGGCGCGAAAATGGCCACGCCGGTCGCCGGTCCGATGACCGGCGACCGGCGTCGACCAACCCCGAATCAGATGCAGCCCAGGAACGCGAGCAGCGCCTGCTGCGTCGCCGGGTCGAGCGCCGCGTAGGCGGCGGCCGCCGCGGCGCCCTGGCCGCCGTGCGCCGCGATGGCGTCGGCCATCGTCGCCGCGCGCCCGTCGTGCAGGAAGTGGACCCGATCCGAGACGCGCCACAGCGGCATGGTCCGGAACTGGCTGCCGCTGGCCGAGCCCGCCACGAACTGGTCGGCCAGCCCGGCGCCCATGTCGTGGACCAGGAGGTCCGAGTAGAGGTTGATCGTCCGGGCCGCGTTCGGGCCCGGCATCGTCGGCGTGTGGCAGCCCGCGCAGCCGGCGCTGGTGAAGGCGGTGGCGCCCGCAGACGACGTGCAGCTCGGGTCGGGGACCGGCGGGTTCAGCGTCCCCATGAACTCGGTGACCATCTGCACCGGCAGGGCGTCGATCTCCGGCTTGAGGAGGTTGGCGCCGCAGCCGTTCTCTTCGTCGTTGGGGACGAGCGGGTTCGTGACGCCCATCTCGTGGGTGAAGGCGTCGCCCATGAACTCGACCAGGGTGGCGAACTGCGCCTTCCAGCCGAACTTGCCGAGTCGCCCGTCGGCGAGGACGTTGACCGTGCCGCGGACCTCGGCGGGCTCGGCCGCCTGGGCGGCCAGGATGTCGTTGGTCTGCACGAAGTCGATGAGCTCGGTCCCGCGCAGGGTCATCGCGCTGCGCTTCGACGTCACGTTGGCCTGCGGCGGCACGCCGGTCGGCAGCGGGCAGAGGAAACCGAGGCTGGTGATCGAGTGCGCGCGCGCCACCGGGCCGCCGTGACCGTCGAGCGGATCGAAGACGCCGTTGTCGATGCGTCCCACGCGGGTCACGAAGGTGTCCGCCGTGGCGCCCATCCCGCCCTCGATCGGCGTGTCGTGGCAGTCGCCGCAGGCGCGGCCGTTGAACAGCGGACCCACGGCCTCGAACACCGAGAGATCGGTGGCGAACATGTCGGCGCCCATCGCCGCCGTGCTGGTCGCCCCGGCGTTCAGCGCGTGGCTCACCATCTGCGGGGTGATGAAGCCGGAGCCGAACGCCGGCATCGCCAGGACCGCGCCCCGTCCGCCCGACATCACGGCGGTCACCCAGATCGTCTGCCCGTCCTCGGAGACGGCGATCCCGTTGGCCCGGAAGGAGGGGAGCGCCGCCTGGATGCGGCGGGCCGCCAGCACCTTGCCCGTCTGGTCGATGCGGACGATGCTGTTGTCGCCGCGGTTCAGCACGTAGATGTCCGCGCCGGCGCCCAGCGTGGTGTTGCTGGCGAAGTTGTCGTTGGAGATCTCGCGCACCGCCGGCGCCAGGTCGACCGGCCGGTTGAACAGCGGCGAGTGAAAGGTCCGCGGCGTCCCGGCGACGAAAAGCGTGCCGTTGTCGCTGACGTCGATGACGACGATCTGGTTGGCCAGCGGGTCGCTCACGTAGGCGATGCGCGTCGGCGCCCAATTGAAGAGCATCCCCACGCGCGTCACGGTGTCCGCCGCCGTCGACTGCGTGCCGGCCACGGTCACGTTGGTGAGCGGGTGGAAGGTCCCGGCGGGGGCGAAGCCGTCGACGCCCTTGAGGACGTGCACCTGCACGATGCTGCCGTCGGCCTCGGCGGCCAGGAAGACCGCCTTGCCGCTGCCGTCGACCGACTTGGTCATGATCGCCGTCGCCACCGCGCCGTGGTCCAGCCCCTCGGTCGAGGCGCTGTTGCGGTTCGTCGCGTCACCCGAGAACACGCCGCCCGCCGTCGCGTCGGGGGCGCCGGCCAGCGGCTCGCCGTTGGGGTCGAGGACGGTGAT
>Ga0070734_10001341_pt1 | contig 36749 bp, 38 predicted proteins | sample Coa_R1_8_FD_66444 | JGI IMG/M metagenome (GOLD analysis project Ga0070734, IMG submission 66444) | Surface soil microbial communities from Centralia Pennsylvania, which are recovering from an underground coalmine fire - Coalmine... | ecosystem: Environmental > Terrestrial > Soil > Unclassified ...
TCTCGAATGGTTATGGTTGGGAGCAGGTTCAAGAACCTGTCCAGAATGTGCGTTGAAGACTGCGCGAGGCTAGCGGCCACGCCTTGCCGGTACGCGTCAGTCGTGGTTTGCGGCAAGCCCACGCTGCTCGTATTTGTGCCTGCTTCTGCCAATCCTGCAATTGCGCCGACCGCGACCGACGCGCCGAAGATTTGCAAGTAGTGATGGTTGACCTGATCCTTCAGGCCAGTCTCTCCAATCTGGTTCAATCCCTTGAACTGGTCCAGATCAAGCGAATAGCCGTCCGGCATGATGAGCCGATGGAATGCGACAGCCAGACGAGTCTGGCCAAAGCCCTCCACCCGTTTAGTTTCACCCAGCACCTTCGCGCCGGCAGGGATAAGCAGATGCTGACCGTCATGTGAATAAATATTGTTGGTCAGCATGCAAATAATCGGCCCGGAGAACTCTCCATTCAGGCGAGTGACAAGTGCGGTCTCAAGAACAGTTCCTTCGAAGACGACGTAGTCCTTCCCGATCGCCTGATTGAAATTTGGATTGGTTCTTTTATGCGGCGTTTCTGCCTGTGCAGCCGTTGATTGCACCGAAGGCGCTCCTGCGGTCCCCGCGCCTGCCGTGAAGTTCGGTATTTGCAGCCCAGACAAGTCCAGCGGCAATGGTGACGAAGCATCTGCTAAAGACGTTTCCGTTTCGCTCGTTTCTTTTGGACGGTAGCTCAGCGAAACGCTGGACGAAAATAGCGAGGTGTACTGCCGTCGCCGTAGGTCCTGTTTTATTGGGTCCTGCTCAGCAGGCACAGCGGTTTGTTGGTCGCCAACCGGAGAGCCAGCTTCGACGCGGCCCGCTTGCTGGCCCGGAGAACGAGACTGAAGCATCGCAGCGGTTTGCTGTTCTCGCCTCTCCTGATCGAGACGGGCAGCAATATCGCCAGAGCTAAGGCCGCTCACTGTCTCGCTCTTCACCGCGTCGGAGTTCTTCGTTCCCTTGGCACCATGAGCCGGTCCGGAGATCCACAGCAGGAGCATGATCACCGCGGTAAGTCCGATCACCACCCATGACTGAGCATTCTTGGGCAGCACTCCGGGCGCAGGCTTCCGCTTGTCCTGCACATTGGGTGCCGTGTTTTCTACTTCATTGGTTTGTGGCACGACATCACCCCTGTTTTCTGAAATCCAGTCTGTGTTTGCCGATGACCAGATATCCCGAGTCGAGGATTTTGGGCACGACATAAACGCCGTCTTTCAAATCAAAATTGATGAGATTGGGCGATCCATCTTTCACCTCGTACAGCGTCGGCTTTTCCTCGGCTGACGACCTGATATAGGTGAATTTGTCATCGTGATAAATGGCCGAAACCATGAACGGCTTTTTGTCCTTGTCGAAGACGTAATCAAACTTCAGGTTTTTGATCGGGTATTCCGCCTGAAATGACTCTTTGCCCTTCTCAGCCAGGGAAGTTGCGAGCACGGCCTGCGCCCGCAATCCTTCCACTTCGCTTGACGAGACAAACTTCGGTGGGGCATTCATCGCCTGCAGGATGGATTGATCCTTGGGCTCGATGAAAACCTTGAAGTCAGGCTCATTCGCCTCTCCCACCTCTCTCACCAGAAGCGAATACACATTTCCCGCCGCCGTGATCAGCGTCACGTTTGTACTGCTGCCTTGCTTGGCGGGCTTGATGTAGCAAAAGTTCTGCGTACCTTCGACGACCCAGAAATCTTTATCGCCGGTCACGAAATCGAGGATCTTTTCGTTCTGAGGTAGGACGACCAGGGTTGTGTAACGCAGCTTCGCGTTGATCATAACGATGTCCTTGGCTGAGTACTTGACCGTGCGAGCTTCGCGATTCTGGGCGGTAGCGGAGACCACCGCCAATAACGCGACGAGGGCAATTGCGAATCTTCTTTTCATAGCGAACTCCTTGTCAGGACTTCCAGACCTTTCTCAAAGCCGTGCTCGCGGAATGCCTGCTCCCGCTTGTAGCTGTCGTTCGGATCGCTTGTATAGAGCCAGTAGCTCTTTTCATCGACTTCGAGATTCACGACCTTTGTAAGATCAGGCCGCTTCACCAGGGCCTGCCGCTTGGGGACGAGCGTCGAGATCATCTCGATTTCGTTATCGTTCAGATGGAAACTGTTCCGGTACCACTCACGATCCATGTCAGGATTGGCGAGGAAAATCTTGGTCGCGCAGCTTTCGATAACCACGTTCACGATGTCTGACTTGTCCAGCTCGTCGAGAGACTGCGTGGACAGGATCATGGCGGCATTCTTCTTTCGCCATGTCTTGAGAGCCTCGACGATGTAATTGCGAATCGTCGGATGGCTGAAGAAGCGCCAAGCTTCATCAATGAAGAAAGTTTTGAATGTAATGGACGCTTCCGGGTCATAGATCGACGCATTGGCCCGATGCAGGATGTAGAAGAGCAGCGGCTCAATCAATTCGGGGTACCGATCCATGCCTTCAAAGTCGAAGCACTGGAAACGAGAGAGCGTGAGCGTGTCCTTCTCGTTGTCGAAGACTTGTCCGTATTGGCCGCCGCTGATCCACTTTTCCAGCTTATTGGCAGTCGATTTCTGCAACGTGTTGGCAAGAACGTTCAACGTGCGCAGATTCGGAGGAAGCTCATAGAGGTTCTGAATCTGGGCGTACAGGTCTTTTTCTTCAGCCGGAGTTAGAGGATTGAGACCGCGACCTTCCGCCAGGACTCTGACAAGCGCAAAGAGGAAGTTCAGGTTTTCCCGCGTTGGTTCCAGCGAGAACGGGTTAACCGTGAACGCCGAGCGGTCCGCACTCACCTTGAGATACGCGCCGCCAAAAAGCTGAGTAATACCCCGAAAACTTCCGCCCAGATCAAAGATGAACGTGTACGGGGAATATTTCTGCAGGTTCGTAATCAGGAAGTTCAGAAAGAATGATTTTCCCGATCCCGTGCGGCCCAGCACAATTGAGTGTGCCGTGTCCTGATAGTGCAGATTGAGAAAGTACGGCGTCCCGTAGTTGGTTTCGAGGACGGCCAAATATTCTGAGTTCAGATGCTTGTTCCGACGCTCTCCCGTGTGCAGTGTGAACAGGAATGAATAATCGGCATAGTTGGTATTCAGCAGCCAGAGATACCGCAGATTGAAGTGCCGGTTTCCCGGTATGGTCGCAAAGAACGCGTTGAGCAGGTTGTACCGTTCCTCAAAGAGCAGACCGTCGTGCATCGAGAACACCTTGTAGAACTCAGAGCAGGCTTTCTCCACCGCTGCGAGGTTTCGGTCATAGATCACAACCGTTAGCGAAAACTCGCCGAAATAGTTGCCCTTCAGTTCAATCTCCTTCAGGCACTCACCAAGGTTCCGCACCAGCGATTCTTTTGAATCGTCCACCAGCAAATCGCCCGGATTCGTTGAGTTGTCCGCCTTGAGTTGGCTGAATAATGATGTCTTGCTGTTATGGAAGTGCCGTCGCATCGACTGAATGCGCTTGCGAGACGCTGTATTGTCCTGGGGCTTCCACTCGGAAACGACGTGGTAGCTGGCCCCGACCTCAAACAGTTGTCGGAGAATCAGGGGCCAGCTTTGGGCGGTAGGCTCTTTCAGCGTGAGGACTTTCACGTAGTAGTCGTCAATCAGAAGATGTCCCGGATAGCACTCAAGAGCAGAATCGGCTAGGTAGTAATCCACATGCGTGTCGTATTTCAGTCGCGCATGTTCGCTTTTTGCAGGCAAGAAATTCAGCAGCCGCTTGAGCATCGTGAAGGCAGCCTGCTTGTCGCACATGCCGATCTTCACGAAATCGCTCACCTGCAGAATGAAGCTGCGGATCTGATGGAGCAGCACGCGATGCTGCTTTTCAATGGCATCGCTGATCAGGAACGTCTGCTTCTTGCTGCCGAGATACCCTTTGAGTTCCTCGACTGCCTGTTTCGGTTCGGAAGCAAGGTTCTGGAGGGTTCTTCCCAATCTGGCCTGATAGCGGAATCCTTCGCACAAAATCACGTAACAAATGCGCAGCGAATACAGCTCTGCCGACTTCTTGTCGAAGTAGGCTGCGCGATCGTCAATCGCTTGCTTTACAACCGGATTGCTGTAGCTGCCGTGAGGAATTTGTTCGTGTCTGGACTTAAACAAGAATTGATAAACGCGAAATTGCGTCCCGAGCAGCCGCAGGGCTGATTCCAGACGCTTGGCCAAACCGTCGGTCTGCTTGTGGTCCAGGCACTCGTAATCGACGCCTTCGACGTTCAGCACCACGCCGAGATCGCCGGCCTTGGTCAGAAATACATGCTCATCAAGAAACCCGTAGACGCTTACGTTCTCACTGAGAGCGCCCGTCTCTTTGTAGTTCTTGACGATCTTCGACAGCTTAAGCATGGTCGATCACCTGCACGCTCTGTTCGCTGTACTTCGCCGGATCGTACTCACGGCGAAACTTACTGGAGTTGAGCAGAATTCGCAGAATCTGCGGGTCCGTGCGCGTAGCCCATTGCGCCATCAAGAACAAACTGCCGAAGATCAACAGGCCACCGAGAAGACTGCCGAACAGATTGAACGTCGCCGCGCCCATGATGAGTGCGACGAAGAAGAGCTTCCGCTCTGCTCCCAAGATCGTCAGCGGCTTATTGAGAGCCTTGTAAACGAGATTCATTCGTCGTTCGAGTTCCATAACAGTCCCGCTTCACTACGACCCCGGAAAGAGCCAGCTCAGGAAATTTACAGCTGCGATCGCCATGCCAACGCCGAAGACGATCCCAGCGAACACTCGTTTGTTCCCGCCTTCGCCGAAGGCGAACATCAAACCTCCAACCACGATCGCAACCAAGCTCAGCCCTTTAGCGATTGTTCCGGTGAACGCAGTTTGGAGCTGCTGAACTGCCGACTCCCACGGACTACTGCCGCTTTGCAACAGAACAAGTGAGAAAAGCATTTTCATTTTGCACATCCACGAAACGCGCATCGTTACTGTGCGTTTCAAACACGTCAGACGCTCCAAAGCTGCTGATGGATACTTCCGCGCAGGCGAAATGCGGCTCTATGCCACACTGTTGAAAAGGATTGAAGGTGTTGAAAGTGCCACTTTGGGATTTAGGAACTCGCGGCCAAAGGAGGCGGCCATGGAGCCAGACGGCGGCCCCCATAAACTTCGGCGAGACGCTTCGACTAATTTATGGACGGCTTCGTTCTGTGTTCTCGGAAGAGTTGGTGAACTTGCTGAAGCTGCTCGCGCAGGCGGACCGCCTCATACCTCGGAATTGGTCCATGCCGCTTTGCGAACTTGCGGACGGCCCGTTTTGTTAGATCCGTCCAGTTCTCGGAATCAACCAGTTCAGCACATCTCGCACAGGCCGCCCACACTCCGAAATCTTTCTGGAAGATTGGCAAATTGTTGAAAACGAAATTGGAGCACTCATAGAGCTTGAAAACAGGGCCAGACGTACAGAAATCGCAATCTTTTCCGCCAGGGGTTGGCACCAAATGACCAACACGCATCGCTAATCGTTCCTCTCACGGATTTTCAGGGTGGCGGCGCGTGGCTTCAGCTTCTTCCAGCCGACGAGATCTCCGCCCTTAAGGCTGGCAATCTCAGGCGGCAATGACAGGGCTATGCTTGTTTTGAGGCGAAAGCTCGCCAGTGTATTGTCCTCAAATTCCAAATTGAGCGCGGTGTAATTGTCGTCATTGACGAATCTTACCTCCCTGATTATTTTGCCCTTCAAGGCGGGATATTCCGTGCCTTCACCCTTTGCTTTCACGATTCTGTATCCCACAGTTCTGCCGCTCCTTCCTTGTCACCTGTCATGCTGGTAGATCACCTCGTACTCGCGTACGATTTCGCCATTTCCAGTCTTCCAATCCAGTATTTTCGGTTCTATCTCAATTCGGGGACGAATGGAAAAGTGAATTGCTGTGTGGTCGGAAAAACGGACAGTGATATCGCGAAAGTTGAATTCGTTTGTGACTGTGATTCTCTGAACTGTTTTACCTGCTACTCCCTCGACTTCGACGATCTTGTGCGGCACGGCACACCTCCTAGTCCGCTTGAACGACTTATCGTGTCTAACTGAAATCCAAATGGAACTGCGCCAGAACGGGCGTAATCTTTGCGCATTCGCGCAAAAGCTGACGAGCATCAAGTTTCAGAGTGGCGAGAAAATCATCGATTGCGCTGTCGATATCTCCTCGATACTGTCCACGATGGCCCTTTATATATTTCGCGTGCGGGCCATCGACGCTAATGTGCACAGTGTCCCAAGTGCAATGTCGGCACTTTGGACCTCCCGGACAGCCCCGATGAGCGCTCAAATACTTGCGTTTTCGCCTAAGTGCCACGGGTTCATCTTCCTTTCTCTGCGGGACGCCACGACGGAACGTCGTCAGGAATCAGCCCGACTCTCTTTATGAGTCTTTGATCGCCTGTCCTGCAATCGAAAAGCTCTAGTTTTCCGGTGAGGCGCGTATCCAACGAGATCGTCAGTTCGGTTTTGTCTTCGAACTCTAGCGAGATGTAACGGCAGTCCAGTTCATTGGAAATGCTTACGGATTGGAGCACTTTGCCCTTAATCCCGTCTGTGAAGGTGTCCTCGTTCAATTTCGGCCTATATCTTTTCTGACTTTGTCTCGCCATACCGGTTTCCACCATGCCTCCCCAGCTTCTTCGATGTATCGCTCCCACCTATCCGCGAGTTTCTCTACCGTGACATCAAGAACGCGGGCAAGCGCACAGATTTCGCGCAACCCCCATTCGTCGCCGCCGGCAGTACCAGTCTCGATCCGGCCCAAAAGAATCAGCGGTATCTCCGATAGTTCGGCCAGTTCCTCAGTGCTCAGCCGTAATTCCTTTCGCATTGTCAGCACAGCCTTGCCGAACAATCGAGCGTGCGCGTTCGCCCTCTCACGTTTGGTCATAGGTCCCGCCGACTGTAATACTCGCGAATCATCTTGAAATCGCCAGTGCTAATGTCCGACAGATCGACGTAGTGAGTTGTTATCTCAGGAATGAAGCTCAAGGAGAATTGCGTCTTGTCCTTGAATCGCACATTGACGTACAGGGAGTTCTCCTCAACACCGTGGCTGATCCAATCGATTACTTTTCCGTGGATCTCCGGATATTTCTTTCGCAGCTTTTCGTGCCGGACCGCGATTCTCTTTTCCAGACGTTTGTGTTCGCGGGCCGATATGGGTTTTATTTCCGTATTGCCGACTCGAACCACTTTGACTTTGTTTCTCATCACGCACTCCTGTTCTCCCCGCAGTCGGGTGTTTTCGTGATTCACACCGCAGAAGCAGCACCGTCGGCGCTAGCTGGTTGAGACGATTCGAGACACACATCTCAACCTTTGCCCGAAGGCTGTAACGTTGGCGAGTCGATTTCGTAGAAGACTACGGCGGATGGTTTATGCGTAAACTACAGCAGAAGTGGTGCAAAACGGGAAAATAGCGGTCAGGTTGCGCCAAGGAGACGAACCGATTACTTTCTATTGCAGCCATCGTTGCCTCCCAGAGAGGTAATGGTGATCAGGGGCGCGTCGGTGTTGATGGCACCGACCCGTCCCCTTGGAACACGAGCTGAAATTGCTTCAACCGGAACAGCCTCACACTTCCCAGGGAGGATAGTGCGAAACGTCCATGCCCAAGCATAAACGAAATGGGTTGAAACATTCAACCACTTTCTCTAAGAAGACAATTAACGCAGAAGATTGGGTTTCACAGTCCGAAGCGGCTCGTATCCGTGGCGTCTCTCCACAAGCGATCGGGCGGCTAATCCAGAAGGGACGTTTCCGCACATTGGAGATCGGGGGCAAGGTGCTTCTAAATCGTCGTGAAGTGGAAGCGTATAAGCCCCAAAGGACGGGACGACCTCGCAAGTGAACTAGTCGAAATCGTACGACATGGGCAAAAGGTTGAAGCCGAAAAGCCTATCGCCTTGCGGACTCTTCTTCGCATTTGCCGAACAGTTCGGAGCTCCCATGACGACGTTGTTCGCGGACTCGACGGAATTGCAAAGAGGGGCTCGCGCCGTGAGCGAGACTAGGATTTGCCTTTCGTTATTAGGAAAGCGTCGGAGTTCCGGCGACCTCGGCAGGTTACCGTCGTAATTCCGACCGTGCTTCCCGAAGTAGAACTCGAATCGATGGCAGTTCCTTCACCCAATCTGCTGGAACGATTCTTTCGTACCTATACCAGCAAGTGCCCGAAGTTCAGACTCCCAGGTCTGTGATAGGTATCCAGCCGCGAGTGATACCGGTTGGGCACTTATATGAACACAAGCGCAACTCTTTGCAGGCTGCCGGGTTTGGATTTGTCTGCCCGCGGAACTCCGTCCTGGGCCGCTAGACCACCCACACGACTATCAATTTCAAATGGTGTCTAAATACTCGTCTTTCTATTGAGGTACGAGTGTCTTCAAAACAGAACCTTTCCATTGGAGGTGCTTTTGCAATGAGCGAACGAGCTCTTCAAAAGCTTGGCGACCATGAAACTCATCGAAATGCTGGAGAAGCGGAACGAGGCTCTGAAAGTTTCTGAGGTAGCAAGAATCTTGGGCGTAACCCCGCAGCACATCTACAAGATGGCAGCGGCTGGCCTGATTCCATGCTTCCACGTCAAGGGAGCAATCAGGTTTTGGCCATCAGAACTTGCGGAATGGATCAGGGCAGAACTGGAGCGGGCCGAGCGGGAAAGAAACTTAACTGGTAAGGGAAACGTTTTGAAGCACGGGACATAAACCTCATTCTGCTCAGGACCTACTTTGACTACGTTAAAAAACTATCTTCGGCGCTATACGAATCTCCCCGCCCTCGTGTGCCTCCTGAGTGAGCAGCGAATCACACTGCTGGATCCAGAGACCTGGGACGACAAGAATGATTCGCACTTTCTTAAGCTATATCAAGAAAAGAATGGATTCCAATCCGTTTTGGCCCTCTGTTTCACGCGAACCAGCGAAACATACCACCACTGGCGAGTATTCGCGAATGGGTCAAGCGGCGTCTGCATCACTTTTAAGCGTGATCAACTTCTTAATGCGGTCGGAAAACAAACGGGCGTTCGAAGCGGGGTCGTCAAGTACCTGACCCTGGCCGCAATGAGGCGCACGAAACTGGGAATTCGCGACCTTCCATTTTGGAAGCGTTATCCGTTTGAGCATGAGAGAGAGTTTCGAATAATTTACGAATCACGCGAGAAGGTAAAGAGCATTGATATTCCTATTCCGCTTTCCTGTATCGACAGAATCACCCTGAGCCCGTGGCTAAATCAGCGATTATGCACACATGTGAAGAGCAATCTTTGGTCCATTGCGGATTGTCGGAACCTAGAAATCGTGCGATCAACTCTGATAAGCAATGAGGAATGGAAGAATTTCGGAGAGTCGGCGACCAGCTTGGCAGCCGGCATGTGAAGACGGTCGTTGGCCTCGCCCAGCCTGATTTCGGACGGCCTACTTGGAAGCAATGCCTTTCCCATCAATCCCAGCTTGCAATGGAAGCTGCGGCTGAAACCCATTTGCCTTGAGCAAGGCCCGATAAAAACGCAAGAGCCTCTTGGCGAGACGCGTTACCACGAGCAATGCTGTGTCGCTTCCGCTATTCTGATAGCTGCTCGTCCGTGCCTATCCAGTCAGGATGCTCAAGCAGAGCGGTCATAACGCGAATCGCCTTCGCACTCTCCTCCCGTATGTAATCTTGGAACTCCAGTGGAACCTTACCGCTCTTCGCAAACTGGAGGAGCATATGGACGTAAACGTGATTCGCGTGAAATAAGCATTTGTGAACCCAAGTCCGCTTTGATGCCTGATCCCTGACCCTCATAGCGATGTGAATAGCATCGCCGTGAATGGACGGATGAAGGACATCACGGTAGAACTCGTGATCGGTGTCCTTGACCGGTTGGAATATGAAAGCGAACATGGGCCGGTCCTCCGGACCGAATGAGCGTTGAACCATGTCGACTGTGGATAGGTGCGCAACACTGTCCGTAACCTCTTCATCGGTCGCATATTTAAGAAACCAGATACCTAGCACGGATGTATCGATCAGGCTTCTCAAGAGAGCTGCGAGAGGCATCAGAAGGTTGGATTCCAGACACAGCACCATCGCGTCATGAAGTTCTCCGGCGAGCAATACCTGGTTCAAAGCCCTCATCGCTCTTTGATTTTCGGCTGGAACCAGCTCAAGCGACAGCGCAGCAACCCTCCGATCACGGTTTTTCTTCCTGTGGGCCGCTGGCCCGTGCGGGGCAGTACGTTTTGTCGTCACGGTCTGAATTATCGCACTAGACCCAAGCTCTCTGAGGGACTCAGTCTCCAATAAGAGCGCAAGCGCTAAAGCTAACAGGCGAATGCGCCCAAAGTGCATCCGTAGCTTCCGAATCAATCCCGGCAAACGCCGATCTCGTCCTTACTTCTGGATTGTCGGCTATTCCGAAACCGGAATTCTTCGATCCGAACTCCCCGATTGCCCGTGATCCGCTCGGAACCAGGGCGGTGCCACACCTCACATCGCCGTTTAACCCTTCAGCGGTCTCTTTTATGAAATTAGTTGTAGTCTTTCGGCTCGACTCGCCTGCCAGCCATTCAATAATTTCAATACTATTAGTTCCTTTCAACTGCCCCGAATCGGGCAGACACATTGCTGCGTCTGAGTACCGAGAGGCACAGCAATGATCGGCAACGCATTACTTCTCGCTCTGATTCTCTTCATGGTCTTCTGCTTTCTCCTAATGGATCGCCTGAAATTCCTGATTCCTTACCGGCAACCGATCTTCCACAATTACGGATGGGCAATCGCTTTGTATGCTGTCCTGCTCTTTGGAAACCTGTTCGCGAGTTTCTTTCTCTTAGCGCGCCGCTTCTTCCTCAAGCACACCGGCCAGAAACTGGTTTACGTAGACAAACAACTGAGAATCGGCGAAGACGATCTCTCCGCCGAAATCCGTGAGCGGTCTGAGGAATAAACATGAATCGCTCACGCGATGACGATGAATTGAGGGCTGATCGAACACCCAGGGAAGGCGAAAACCGGGTTCTGCAACAGAGCCGCCACAACCGTGCCTCCGAGGAAACTCGGACTGCCTACGAGCTGCGTGGGCGCGAATATCACCTGAATTCGACACAGTCAACCGTGCTACGCGATGTTGGATCGTTCCGCACAATCACAGCCGAATCCCTGCAGAAACACCTTTATCACGGCGATAAAGACTGGTTCCGAAAAGACCTGCGCGATCTCACAGACCAATGCCTCATAAAAATCCACCCGGATTCAGCAGGAAAAAGCCGCTACGTCTCACTTACTCGGACTGGCAAAGCCGTCACCGAAGTACACCTCCGCGCAAACCAGGCCCAGGCAGTCTATTCAGGAATCGTTAAGAAACGGGAACTGCGGCACGATGCCGCCATCTATGAGCTGTACCAGAAGGAAGCGCAGCATATTACGAAATCAGGCGGCACTCCAAAGCGAGTTGTGCTCGACTTTGAATTAAAAAAGAGCATCAATCGCCAAATCTCAAAGCTTCAAGACTTGTCTCCCGCGGAACACGAACGCAGACGGCAAGAGATCGCCGATTCGCACGGTTTGAAAATCGTAGAAGGCAAAATTCAGATTCCAGATCTCCGCGTCGAATACGACTCGCGGGAGCAAGAGCAATCGAAAGTCGATTTGGAATGTGTAACCGGCCACTACAAAGCCCGCCAGATCGCCGCTAAGACCGCCGCAGGTTTCAAACTCTACAACCAGGACTATCGCGGTAGGTCTGCCGAGCGCGGAGAAGACCTGGTTGGAGAGGTGATTTCTTTATGAACATTCCCATCGACCGAATCAATGCCCTCCGTACGTTTGGATACACAGAACGTGAAGCCGAATTTCTATACATGGTTGCGACATTCTCTGGATTCTTTGTGCAACGCCAGTTTGCTGGGTATCTCGGGATCAATGGTAGAGGCCCAATCACAGATCTGATCACAAAGACTCTCCAGAAAGAACACGCCCGAGAATATCCCGCTGAGAACGGATCGCGGAAGATGTACCACCTCTTTTCACATAGCCTATATGCCGCGATTGGAAAAGAGAATTCCCGAAATCGCAAGGTTGGACGCTACGGGTTACTCGATAAGCCCTCCATCAGGATATTGACTTTGGACTTTGTCCTGGCCCACACACATGAAGAATACTTGGAGGAAGAAGCAGATAAAGTCGAGTACCTGACCAAGCAAGAGGGCATCAGCCTCGACGTAATTCCTGGTCATACCTTTGTTGGAAAAAATGGATCACAGACCCGCCGTAATTTCATAGAAAGATTTCCGATTTTTATTTCCAAAAGCCCGAACCCATCGGTTGGGTTCACTTACATCGAGGATGAGATTCGCTCCCTTCAGACTTTTGGCTCTTTCTTACAGCGGTATCGTCCATTGCTCCAGGCGGGCCAGGGCCGGTACAAGCTCCTCTTTGCTTCGGACTCGGCGTTGAATTTTCATGCTGCTGAAAAACTGTTTCGACATGTGTTTTCTCCTGACCAGCACCAAAGACAGATGCGGCAATTGAAGCGGTTCTTTTGGTTACGAAAAATGGCCGAGCAAAAGCGATTTAAGGAGCTGGCGCATCGGGACCTGATCGAGTGGCAGCGAGGAGTCAGAAGCTACGCTGCCCCTGAATACGAGTCGCAGTATGAAGTATGGAAGAAAACGGGAACGCTTCCTGAATTAGCAGCCAGTACCGCGACAGAAACCAATCTGCCGGAATTCGAGACTTGCTTGATCTCGCCGTATTGGGTGCGCACTCCGATATCCGTCGTGGTAAAGGCTGCACCTTCGACCGCACCCTCGAATGCACCCCAACAGCCGGCACAAGGAGCTTAGGAGAAAAGGACTTCTGCAGCATGACGGCCAAGAAGCAAACAAGTGCAAAGGAAGAGGTACTGCGGGGAGCGACCCCACCCTCCGCACCTTGCGGAGGTTCCGTGACCGGCTTCGGAGGTCGCTCCCCGCAGTACCTCAAATGAATTGAAAAGGAGATTCACATGCCAATTATTCAGGTGGAAAGAAAACAAATCAGGACGCAAATCAAAGCCGCAATCGAAACCGAACTGCAAGAGAGCTTGCGGGCTTATTGCCGCTTCAGCGGCGCTACGAACGACCAGGTAGTCTCGGGCGCTTTGAAGTTCCTATTTCAAAGCGATGCCGAATTCACGCCCTGGTATGAAGCCCACAAAAATGACGCCCAGCCACGGCGAGGACCGCGCAAGCGGATTGCCAACGAGATGGACAGTGCTGCCGGATCGCCGATCCTGGACAAGACCGTACCGATCACCGCGTCGAAGAAGTAGAGGCCCTCATGCTGGAAAGAGTCACCAATTCTCGAACGTTTTTGAGCCTTGTCTTGGCAGGGGTCACCGGGCTGATTCTGTTCTTTGCTTACCCGTTTCCCCAGGGGAATTTGTACCTGCAATACATTGCCCTCAAAGACCCGCTCGTCAACACGATTTTTGCCCGAAGCTACACACTGTTTCTGTTCACGACTCCGTTCTTTATTTACTCCGCTGCTCTCTCGGGCGTGTACGTCCTAAGTTTTGGCCGTAGGAGGAAACAAAAGACAAGCCGACTCGCGCCCTATCCCGATCCGAGTTCGAGAGAGGATTTGTTTCTGGTTGTCGGCGAGCTTCATCATCCAACGAAAATCGTTCGCGGCAGCAGTCCTCAATGGCTAGCAATTCCAGAGAAGGGATTGTTCACCGGCATCGGAATCTTTGGCGCAATCGGAACAGGAAAGACAAGCTGCTGTATGCGGCCATTCGCTGAACAATTGATTGCATACAAAGCGAGTGAGCCGGCCAAACGGATCGGCGGCTTGGTCCTTGAGGTCAAAGGCGATTTCTGCCATCAAATCCGCGAGATCGCCTGCCAGCATGGGCGCGAAGATGATTACGTGGAAGTCGCCCTTGATTCAGAATACCGCTACAACCCTCTTCACAACGATTTAGATCCATCAGCCCTGGCGTATAGCGTGGCCTCACTCCTGAACAATTTATACGGACGAGGCAAGGAACCGTTCTGGCAGCAGGCATACACGAATATGCTTCAGCACATCATCCTTCTTCATAAAGTGCTCTATGACTACGTGACTTTCTTTGACGTTTACGAATGCGCCATTTCGCCGCCGAAGCTGGAGAAACGAATTGAAGAAGGGAAATCCAGATTTGTGACCCGACACTACGTCTGCGTGGCCCCCGATGTCTATGCAAACGAAAAGATTGGGCCTGCTCTCTCGGAATTCGGTTTTGTATACGACAAGGAACAGGACATGTATTCAGCGCTGGCATCGCCAAAGCTGGACGAGTTGCTCAATAAACCTGACGCCGGAATCGAATATGACCGAGTCACGGTCGAACCGCCGTCTGACCTCGATGACACGAAGCGCCAGCAACTGGAAGCAGTTGAACGCTGGTATTTCGACGACTGGATGGGCCTGGAAAGAAAGCTTCGCAGTTCGATTGTCGAAGGCGTGTCGATTTTCCTCTCGCTCTTCGATATCAATCCGGCAGTGAAACGGGTTTTCTGCCCCCCGAAGCAGACTTACGATCCCGCGCTCAACAAGCCGAACGAACACGGCCAATATCCCTACGGCAAGCCGCTCCCGTCATTCAATTGGCTCATCGATCAGGGAAAGATATGCGCCTTGAATTTCCCGATCTCCCTGAATGCTGGTCTGGCCCGAATTCTCGGGACAATGCTGAAGCTGGACTTTCAGCGCGCCGCCTTGGTCCGCATTCCCGAAATCGAACGCAATAAACAGAAATGCTTCCGGCAGGTCTTCTTCATGTGTGATGAGTACCAAACCTTTGCCACGGTCGGAGAGAGCGACCCCATTGGGGACGAAAAGTTCTTCAGTTTGTCACGCCAATCAAAATGCATTTCCATCGTGGCCACCCAAAGTATCAGTTCGCTGAAGTCCACGCTCTCGGGTGATAGCTACAGAACGCTCCTGCAGACGTTCCGCACGAAGATATTCTTGGCGCTTTCCGACGACTTCTCCACGCGCATGGCCAGCGATTTGTGTGGGCGGGAGGACAAGCCCTTCGTGACGTACAACATCTCCGAATCCGGCCAGAACTCCAAGCTGAGTCTTTTAACCGCAAAAACCGTATCAGATCGAGGCAGCATCAGCGCCTCGAAAAGTTACAGCACACGACAGGACTACCGGTTCAGCCAGAAGTTTCTGGCCGAGCTGGGCAACGCCCAGGCAGTTGTAATTCCGTATGACGGCCTGAATCCGAGGCCCGCGACAGTTTGCTATTTGAAGCCGTTCTACCTCGATCCCAACGTCTCGTATTTCGATCAGGTAACGCAAGGCCTTCTATGAAAGTGGGTTATGCAGTTTGATACGATTCTCCCGTTTCTCAGGCCGATCGAACACCTGATCCTCGACCCGGATATTTCGGAAATCATGGTCAATGCCGATTCTCGAATATTCATCGAGAAACACGGTCAGCTTCTACCCGTTCCCGGCATCACCATCTCCGAACAAGCCCTCTGCGCAGCAGTCAAGAACATTGCCCGTCGCCTGGGAGACGACATCTCTGAGGCAAAGCCCATTTTGGATTCCCGCCTACCGGACGGGAGCCGAGTGGCAGCGGTCCTTCCTCCGTGCAGTATTGATGGCATTACGCTCACAATCCGGAAATTCAATACGAAGAACTTCACGATTGCCGATCTGATCGAAAACGGTACTTTGAGCACCAAGACCGCCGAGTTTCTCCGCGAAACGGTGTCCAATCGCCAAAACATTCTGATCAGTGGTGGAACCGGCACCGGCAAGACCACGTTGCTCAATATCCTCGCCGATTTCATCCCCGATGAAGAACGGATTCTCCTTATCGAAGACACGGCTGAATTGAACATCCGCAAGAACAATTTAGTTCGTTTTGAAACGAGGCGTGAGCAAGCCGGCGTACCAGCAATTACGGTCCGCGATCTGCTGAAGGCTGCCCTCCGGCACAGGCCCGACCGAATCATTGTGGGCGAAGTGCGCGGCGGCGAAGCTTTCGATTTGCTGCAGGCCCTCAACACCGGCCATTCAGGGAGCCTTTGCACCCTTCACGCCAATTCCGCCCGTCAAGCAATCGCCCGCTTTTCAGACTGTGTTCTGCAAAGCGGCATCGAACTGCCACATCGAGCGATCATGGCCAATATTGGGAATTCTGTCGATCTCCTCATCCATATAGCGAGAATAAGAGGGCGCCGCGCGATCGCTGAAATTTTAGCCGTGCAGGGCTTTGATAACGGGAGCGAGGAATGCCGACTTAGTCTTGCCAACCCGTGATTCGGAAATTCGTTTCCCGAGGCTTGTTCCTTCCATAGTCGCTATTCTCCCTTTGTTCGCCTACAATAGCACCCATGCATGGGCCGCGCGCATGGGTAGTTCAGTGCAACGAATGCGGCTGTATTGTCACGTGCCGTGCAGAAGATCCCCAGGCGCACCTTCAAGAACCTGAGCCACGCCCAGCCTGCCGGCTGTTAGTGACGTGCTCATGTTGCTGGACGAGTTGGCTCTATCCGCCGGAAGCTATGTTCAATGGCTCCCCCGCACCGTCTCCGGAATGCTACCGACGAACAAGGAACTCAGCGAGAACAGAGAACGCTAAGCTTATTGCGGCGTCAGTTATTGCTGCAATCCGCTTGAACCGCGAGGACATCACGAACACGCTTGCAGTGCACACCAAGATCAGCGACAGCTTAAAACTAGCCGAGCTGATCGTCGCAAAAATGAATGTTGCTGTCCCCAAGACTTGAACCAAATATTTCGGAACTGTTGGGACACCGACGTTGTCTACTGGACAGTTTCCGAAAGAGCGACCACTCGGGCGCGATCCTTTTTGGGAAGACGGTAAGCAATATAATCGTTGGCAAGACCGTCACGCCGAAAGAGACATGCAGTTAGTTTCCTTTGACGGGAATATATGCCGAAGATCGCCAGCACTGTACATGCGGTTCACTTTGAAGATCTTGACGGTTCTCAGTTCGAGCGCCTGGTTTTTGCGTATCACTGGCGAACTGACGCTTGGCGCTCCCTCGAATGGTATGGGCAAGCGGGGAGCGACCTTGGACGCGACATCTGGGGCATCCGCGAAAATGAGACTAGCGAATCCGTTTGCATCCAATGCGTCAACCGTAAGAGTCTTATTTTGCCAAGATCGAAAAAGATATTTCAAACGTTCTGAAGGCATCCAATGGCGTGCCACATCGCTTTAGAGTGGTTGCCCAGTCGAAGATCTCCGCCAAAATGCGAGATAGGATCAAGAACCACGTCAAATCCCTTGGTGTGAGCGAATGTGACACGTGGTCGGGTGCAGAGTTTGAAGAGTTCTTACGAAGAAACACCGAGTCCCTGCTGAAACGGTTTCTCGAAGGTGAACCGTTCCCCGATGCCCCGCAGGATCTCAAGAAGCTAGCCGAATCCAAGCGACCGCTCAATGACGAGGAAATGCTCGCGGCGTTTGCCGCGGTGTTTGATCGTCCCGCGTTCTACACTCCGATCCACCAAGAAAGCAATCTGCAAGATTTCAAGGAGGCCATCACCGACACCATACAAGCCCTGGGCACCGGTATATGGAAGGCTCGCGACGGTCAGGTCATCGACCGCATCCCCTCGCGTCACCAGTTGCGGAGCAACACGCTGCGCGCAAAGCTTCAGACCGTCGAAAAGGCGCTTTCACACCTGAGGGCGAAATACGATGAGATGATTGGATCGGGTGTTCTACGTCGATGCAACTGTACCAATCCGAGCTGTTCGGTGTATTTCTTCAATCCCTCTAATGCCGCATACGAGCTAGAGCGTCTCCGGCACGATGTGCTGACTGCGTTCCGTGACGCGTACCCGCCATTCAGACTTCCGTCATGGTGAGCCGAATGAGCCGACCTTGGAAACTTGGCCGCAATGACCCGTGCAGTTGCGGAAGTGGTTTGAAATTCAAGAAGTGTTGCTTGCCGAAAGCCCGGCCAGTTACAGAACGAGTAGCTGCAGAAACAATCATGGCGTCGAAAGATGGGATGGTGTGGAAGGAAGCCCCACCAAAATTGCGCGAGAAAGCGATGAAAGTGTTTGAAGAAAAGCAGCGCAAGGAGCAGGAGCGCGTTGCTCGCTTCGGCCGAATAAGGCCGCAGATTTCTGTGATGCACCAAGGCCAGCGAATGGTCACGGTCCGCAACAGAATCTACTATTCGGACAAATGGAAATTCTTTCCCGATTTTCTCCGTGACTATGTGCCTCAGGTTCTTGGCCTTGAATGGTGCAAAGCAGAAGCAGCCAAACCACAAGCGGAGCGCCATCCGATTATCACGTGGCGAGCGGAAGGTGCGGCATATATGAATGCGCAACCGGCGCAGCCAGATGGCACCCGTGTGGCCCTGCCGTGCGGAGCATTGGCCGCCTACACCAACTTCGCTTACGACCTGTACGTGGTGGACGACAATGGTGGGCTTGATGATGAATTCTTGCAACGACTGAAGAACAGGCAACTGTTTCAAGGTGCACGCCATGAACTGTTCGCAGAGGCAACTTGTTATCGGGCGGGTTTCACGGTGGAGCACGAAAACGAGAAAGACGGAAGCGCCCGCCATGCGGAATTTACTGTAAGGCACGGAGCAACGGGCCAGCTTTTATCGGTGGAAGCGAAAAGCAGGCATCGCTCTGGTGTGCTAGCAATGCCGGGCACGCCTGAAGAAAAGCCACCGTTGCGCCTTATGCCTTTAATAAACGATGCGGTGGCGAAGAATCCGAAGCACCCACTCGTTATTTTTGTGGACACTAATCTGCCCTTCAAGTGGGCCGAAAGATTGCTGGGGCGGCAAGCCGGAAACACCATATCTCGCCCCTTACAGCTTCTGCTGGACAGAATCAAGAAGGAGCACAACGATGCTGACCCCTATTGCATGATCATTTTCAGCAATCATCCCCATCACTATGCAGTTCGTGATTTAGACCCCCAGCAACATCTGCTTTCTGTGCTGTCGCAGCAGCCGAGCGCACACATGCTTGCCCTGCGAAATCTTTTCACAGCTGCGGGGTTGTACGGCAACATTCCGATGGGATTTTCGCCAGAAGAAGGTGACCCGCCACCGCCTGCTGTGCCCGTGGTGTGGCCGAAGGTTCGCTATGAACTTCAAGTAACTGGGACAGATGTCAGTGTGTTGCGTGAAGGCAGTGCTATACCCCAGACGTTTTCGACCCTAGACAAAGACCGCCCGCAAGCGCCTAGCAAGCTGCATGAGTTTTTGGAAGATGTTGGACTATCGCGCGTGGATGCTCACATGATTTCTAAAGCGGTTGAAGAAGGGAAATCCGTATCCGGTATTTACGCGCCGAAGTAGCTGGCTGCCATTTGCCAGAAATGGCTCAAAAGCAGATTCACCGTCAATTGATCATCCATCTAATTACGCCCCGGTGCCGATCATAATTGGCTTAGAAGTCGGCAGCTCCGATCCAGTTTCCGGTTCTACTGTAATGGCAAATGCCTTAGTTTCGCCTCGCCGGAGGAAACGCGGGTTCACCAGTGTAGCGTTGCCATGCGCATCGGGCTTGAACACTCCTGCCGGAATGGGAGAGCCACTACTTGGAATAAGCCATAGCTCATAAGCCCGGCGCGCTGGCAACGCAGGCATGTTGTTGGCGAGGAAAATCAAACTCGATCGGTTGGGAACATAAATAACCCGACCTTGCGGCTGGGGTGCCGCCCTTGGCGGTACGATCGTCACCCGTAGTGCATCAGTAGCATTCAACGCTGCTGTCACTTCTTGCGCCCGCTGCAACTCAGTTTGCTGCTCGTTGAATTCCTTCTCCAAGTTCGTCATCCGTCTGCTCAAGCTGGCATCTGTTCTCCACAGAAATGCAGCGATCACAATCGCAGCGGAAGCAGTCACCCAGCCCATTTGCGACCATAGAGAAATGCGCCGCGTGCTCGGTTTTTCAATCGAAATTCGAGGTTCACGCGTCACAGCATTCATCAGCCGTCCGCGTGCTCGCTGCGGAGGTGCTGGACCTGAAGCCGCGAGCGCCAGCAGCGCCGCATCACCACGCAACCGCTCCAGTTCGTGCCGGCAGTCAGCACAATCCTTTAAGTGCTTTTCGAGTTCAACCCGCTCATCGCCTTCGAGCGTTCCCAAGGCATAGAGTGCGAGGTCTTCGCCAAATCTGCTGTGCACATTCATGGCTTCAAAGCCTTTCGCAAACCTAGGAGCCCAGCACGAATGCGGGTTTTGATGGTTCCGAGTGGCTCGCCTATTTTGGCGGCAATCTCCGTGTGCGTCAGCCCTTCAAAGAATGCCAACTCAAGAGCCTCTCGCTGTGCCGGATGCATCCCGTTGAGAACATCACGAACATTCTTCGCCGCTCGTGACCTGTCGAAGTCTGACGCGAGATCCGGCTCCACGGAAACGACTACGTCTTCAATATCCGATTCGTAACGACGTTTGCGCAGTGCATCAATCGCACGATTTCGTGCGATTACGGCCAGCCAGGCTCCCAAGCTCCCGCGACTCGCATCAAATCTTGCCGGATTGCGCCACAGTTGCATAAATACTTCCTGCAGCACGTCCTCTGCTGCCCCGGTATCGGCCAAGACCCTAAGTCCCACCGCATACACAAGCGGGGAATAACGATCGTAAAGCGCTCCCATGGCATCCTCATCGCCCGCACGGACCCGTGAGACCAGCTCCTTGTCGGACGGGATTGTCTTTTCGGCGCTGGCCAAACAGGGGGTCCTTCTCTAAATACGGATCAGTACGCTTTCCCAGATTGGTACCACATTTGGAGGTATCTACACCAGAGTAACTGAGAGGGGAATTCGAGAGTTTATGTACGCTTCAGGCCAATTCTGCGAACGCTGCCATTCCCGCTTTGCACATCACGTGCCGGCGAGCACCATAGAACTCGTGATCGCGTCCGACGGAACAAATCGTTTGGCCTATGAGCTTATCGAATCAGACAAAACCTCGAAGCAGACTAGGCTCAAATCCTCGCGCCGGAGCTTTGGTAACGGCTTACCATTGCGGCCTGATGATGGGTGACCCTCGCCAGCATATGCCGCCTGCATCGTCTCAAGTCCCGAGACGAGTTCTTTAATACTTTGCGTTTGCTGATATGCCTTGTAGATTTTCTTCAGCTCTAACACCTGCACGTTCTGCATGGGGCCATTGAGAAAGGCGATCACACCAACTGCACGTTTGCGCTCTACCTGGGGATGATTCAGAAACTGCTGGACAATTGTGGAAACCGTCTGCTGCAGCGGGTCAATCGCTTGTGGTGCAGTCTGCAATGCCACCTTTTCTTCATGCCCCTCAAGAAGGTTCGCAATTACTTTTTCCTGCAAGGGAAAGATGGATTTGTAAATCTCTTGGTCCACGACCCGCGGTGTATCGTAGCTGCAAGAGATCAGAGTCGCGATCATGTGACGGTTGTCCAGAATGCTGTTTGTCTTCAGATCGTAGTATTTCCAAAACTTCTGACCACCGGCTCCGTTCTTACCACGAAAATACCAAAACACACCTCGTGCACCAGTACGTTGCAGACCGGAGTGAATTCCATCGGGTATTTTCTCCAGCGCTTCTCGACCCCCGCCATCTAGAAACGCTCGCAGCTGTTGCAAAAGGATCTCGCTGCTCGCCAACTCGGTAAATTGTTCCTCCTCTTCGATTATCGTATTGTCCTCTTCTCGAATGCGCTTTAAGGAGTTGAACGTCTGCGGATGTACCTCTTCACCCAGAACGCTCGCATCCAACATTCCAAGACGGTCGATACCAGCGATTTTGCGCGACAAACTGTCCACCAATCCAAGAAGCCTCTCAAGTCCTCGATCTGGAAACATGTTGTAAATCCAGAGAACGTCGAAATCCGTGCCGATTCTGTCGATCCGCCCAGCACGTTGCACCATGCGCGTCGGATTCCAGTGCAAGTCATAGTTCAGTAGATACCCGCAGTCTTGAAGATTTTGTCCCTCGGACAGCACGTCTGTTGAGATTAGGAGGTCAATCTCTCGATCGGTGCCTATCCATTCTGGTTTTCCATTCGCTTTTGGAGCAAATGCTTGTACCGTCTTCACGCGCTCATCGGGATGGTTGCCGCTGTCCATGCGGCGGACATTCACATTCCCCGCCCGCTTGCGGAATGCTGAAGCGTCGGCGCTATCTGGATCACCCAAATGCCGAAACAGATAACGCGCCGTATCCTTGTAATAGCTGAAAACGAGAACTTTTCGCCCTTTCAAATCGCCGGTAAGAAGACTCTTCAGCCGCGTCAACTTCGTGTCGTGGGCAACATCGATGCTTTGGACCCTGTTCCATACGTCCGTTAATACATGGAGATCATGTTGAACGGCCTTATGAAGCCGACGCAGGTCGTAAAGTGCGGGATCGACCGCAGCCATGCCCTCCAGAACCCTTCGCGCATCTTCGTTTGCGTCCAGATCATCGGCTAATGACTCGGGGACAGCGTCATCTTCCTCGTCCTCACGTTCCAGGTATCGCAAGGCTTTGTGGAACTCGCTACTTTTTAAAAGCCGACCACCCAACACATACGATTCAAACGTCTGTAGAAAGGCGAGTGCCCGCCGCACGCTGATTCGGAAGGCCTCTATACTCGACTCGAATCGTTTTAAGTAGCGGCTCTTGAAAATGCCGACTAAAGCTTGTTCGCGGCCTGCTTCAAATTCATCGACCTCGATCCCAGATTTCTTATAAGCCTCAAGGTTATAAGGTGCCAGTTTTAGACTCTCCACAGCACTGACAATAAACTCATAGATACCCTGATACGTTTCCTCAAGGTTGTACTGGACAGTCTTTAACTCGCGTTTTGGAAAATGGATCTTCTTGCCGCCTATAGTTGCCTCGGGATAAGCCTTGCGAATGAAACTCCGGGTTCTCCGGATAACGATTTCTTCCAGCAAATTAAAAAGAGCAACACCGGGCACGTCACGACGAGCCTCACGCCTGGCTTGCAAGAAGTATCGATAAAGATCACCAATCCCAGCCGCAGCGAAGTAACTCCGATCACCTTGGGTGATCAAAGAGAACTGGTTGTAGAGATCAAAAAGATCATTATTGACAGGTGTCGCAGTGAGCAGAATGACTTTCTTGCGCATCCCATCGCGCCCACGCCCACCATTAGATCCCAGCAGCCGTTCAAGATTGCCGAACCGCTGGGCGTTACGGTTACGAAAATTGTGTGACTCGTCCAACAGGACAACATCCACATCAGTGTAGTTGGAGGCTTCGAACTGTTCCCTCCCTAACTCTTCTTGCGAAAGGATAGCGGCTGAGATTGTCGCTTCGGCGAGCTCGCGTTGCCACATCGGGCGGAGACTTGCGGGGCAAACTACAAGTGCCTTCTGCCGCATGTGGTAGGCATAGTCCTCCAGCAGCTTCTTACCGATCCATGTCTTGCCCAGGCCAACGGAGTCGGCAATCATCACGCCGTCGTAACGAGCAAGAATCTTTCGCGCCTTCTTAACCGCATCCTCCTGAAATTCCGCGAGCTCTACTGCCGACCGCGTCGGTCCCAATTGTTCATCGCCCAGTTCACCCTTGAAATACTCATACAACGCCTTCATGTACACCTCGTACGGCGTGTACTCCTTTTGTCCAAATTTTGAGGCGTCAAGTAGCTCCACCAGTTCCGCTTTGAAGTCACGGCTCTCTTGCCACTGACGCTGGTACCACTCTTCTAAATCGATAATCGCGCGCGCGCCTACTTCACTCTTCAAGAGCTGGCGGTTCTCTACTGTTATGTTCGGACTCGGTTTTGCATCACTCAGCCAGGACACGGCATAAGCTGCGTGCTCGTCTTCGACTTCCGCCGCGTCAAGCAGGATTTTATGTGCCAAATTCAGCTCACGATTGCTGGTAAGACCGGGCAGCGTGAAGTTCGATGAGCCGACAATGGCGAGAATCGGACGGAACCGATCGAAGAGCATTTGTTGACCGGGTCGATCTGAATAGAAAAGCCAGCATTTCGCGTGAAGAAAACCACGATCGTAGAGTCGAATCTGCACGGAGCCGCGTTGCAAATACGCGATCAGATCTTCGACCAGACGCAGTGTCTTTTCCTCGAACGGGAGCGACTCCACGTCGCCCTCAATCAGACCCTTTATGACATCCGGATCAGGTCGCAGCCCTAGTTGCTCCCCACTTGTTGGTTCGGCCCCCAGGATTAGTCGGAAATTGCCGAGGCCCTGTAGACCACTTTGCAACAGGCCGAACCCACCAACCGTGAAATAAGCAGAAGCAGCGTCGAGCGAACGTCCAACGTGCTGCTGAAGGATGCGCGTGAGAATGTCGGATAACTTATGGTTCTGGTTATCAATGACGTAGGGGATTTGGACCGTGTCGGCGGGCTTTCCGAGAGAACGCTCCGACTCCACAGAGGGTCTCGACTCTTCTGGATTTCCATTGACTCTGATACTTACCAGCAGTTCCCGCAACTGGCTCTCAGCAAATGCTGGCAGCTGCTTGCTCAGATAATCACGCGCAAGCCGTTCAGCCGTAGCGTAGTCCTGCCCTTTGTAGAAAAGCGATACTGCACTGACCGCTGTAATCCCGCGCGTGCGCACCTTCTGCCCACTCAGGTGCTCGAAAGCTGCCGACTCCTCGGCAGCAGCCTGCAGGTACAAATCTCTCCCTCGCTCTGCTTCACCTGCTCGTGTGGCAAGCTCGGCCTCGATCGCGAGCGCTTCACTTCGGCTATGGTATTGATTCCAGCTCACACAGCCTCCGGAACGTCACGCACCATCAGCACCTTTGCCGAAAATCCAATGACACCCGCTACAGCAGGCAGACTGCTGTTTCCCCGTTGAGCTTGGCGAATCTTTGCCTGCAAGCGTGTTGTCACAACCTCATTACTCCCCCCATCCACCCCTGAAACTTCTAGCCGAAAGCAGTCCTCCAAATCATCTTCTCCAGACCCTAGAGGTCCGACATAATAGTCGGCTCCCGTTCCCGTTTCAGCGCGTCGCACCGCAAACAGATTTCGCATTAGCTCAATACCGGCGATTACGCATCCATAAGCACCGGCTTCTGTCGTGTCAACAGCATTCGCCCAAGCGCCAATCATTCGTGAGGTCGGGATATTCCAGAACACTTCCGCTTCCGAACTTGTGCCGTTATCCGACAACGCGATACACACCGGAGAGGCATGGTGGCGGCTGAGACATATGGAAGCAGCTTCTCCGTACGTACTAGCAATTGCTTCGGTCAATCCACGATGCCGTTTGTGCATACCCTCGAGATTAATTCGATCTGTCATTGACTTAACAAATCCCCAAATTCAGCGCGCTATCCACAGAGCCGCAACCACAAAAGCTTTTTCTCAGGATTGTCTCTTCACGCAGAAACACTCGTTCGCTCAACGAAGCCTAACCTCATCACGTCAGCTTTCGTCAGTCCGTATAGTTCGCAAACCAATACATCCGCCTGCGTTAGGAGACGAGCATCCCCGGTACGCAGATATTCGCGACCGATATTCACAATCTGCATCATCGTTCCATTTTGGGTATCAAATCGCGGCACTGGAAGACATCGTAATTGTGGGGCTTGAAATTGGAGATATCCGCCGCCCATCCGCAGCGCACCGAAATACTGTTCGTAGATCCACGTCATCAGCGCCGAATTCATTACAACAACATAGAAATATCCTTCGTTGCCGCCCACCAGTGCGAAATTAGTGTTTGAAGAAGCAAATTCAGCATGCTCATCAAATGCAGCCTCGATACGGCGCGCAACCTTCGCAAAGATCAACTTGGGCAAACTGTACTGATTGCGGCGATGCTCAGAGACGATACCGAGATCATCGTGCAAATATGGCCGTAGCATTTGAGCTCCGCCGTTTGAAAACGATTCCTCGCCCCACAGGAACCGATATGGGTCAATTGTGCCCGTATTGACAATTTTCCACCCCTTTCCACGCTTCGGTTTGTCTTCAGAAATCACCGCTACGAACTCATCGGCTTCCGCTGCTGTCGTAGATGCATTCACCTCGCAGATATCACTCAACATCTCCGTGCGGGGCAAGAATTTTTCAACAATGTCAATTCCCTCGGATAGAAGAAAGCCCCAAATGTTCTGCGGCAGTGCTCGCAACATACGGTATGGCTGCCGAACCTGGCGAACCGCCGCCGAGGCAACCATTTGATCCACCTCCATAACCAAAGGGTCGCAGCCAGTGTTCGATCGGTATATCAACACAACCGGGTACACTGACGGATCTTCGAACACGGGAACACGAGATGCATCTAGTAGTTTGATTAAGGTTGCGCGTTCCAACAGGTACGTGCGCAGCGATTCCGCATATGGTGCTGCCAAATACTTATTCGGCGTAATGAGACCGGCACGCCCATCGCGCGCGTTCAAGAGTCGATGGGATTTTTCCAGGAACAGAATATAGAGGTCATATGCCCCTCGCGCGGAACTAAAGTTCTGCGACCAATACGGCTTCTCGAATTCAGACAAAATCTTGTTCAGCTCAATTGCATTCACGTACGGTGGATTGCCAATAACAGCATCGAATCCCGCAGTTTCCAAACGCTCGACCGCGTTCTGCGTTCCCGTTCGCCGGCCGTAAAAGACCTCGGGAAACTCCAACTCCCAATGGAAGAAGCGCTTCTCCTCCGCTACCAACCGCGTCTGCGCCACAGCTTCTTGTCCGACTTTCGCCATTCCGGTATGGGCGACAGGTGATCCAACTCGACCGTGCGCCCATTCGAAAAGCTCTCCGCTACGAAGCATCTCGTCGAAGATATCGATCTTTTTGCTCCCTCTACCTACTCTCTTGTTTCCTTCGACAAACCAACGACCGGTATGCAGGTCGAGTACACGTTTGAATACCTCCACATCAGCCAATGCCGATTGAAAGTGTTTCTTCGAATCCGCTACCTGCTCCGCCGTGATATCAGGCATACCGCCGACGTCTATCATGGCCTGTACAGCCTGCGTAAGCCCTTGCCAATCGCTAGTTCCAGTAAGTGTCAACTGGCCCTTTGACTCTCGAATAGCATCGACCTCCCCGATGGTGCTACCGATGAGTGAATTGCCCCACCGCAGGTGGTGATCCAGAAACGAAAGCGGCGCACCAAGAGTGAAGCAGTCTAGCCATAGCGAGACCTTTGCCAATTCCACGGCCATGGGGTTAAGGTCCACGCCGTAGATGCACCGCTTCAGCACATGACGTTTTAGAAGATTGACATCCGTGAGCCGATTGGCGTCGATCTCAATGTTCTGTTCATCCATTTGCTCCTGGATCGTCTTGCGCATCCTCTCAAGATGAACCAGCACTGGATTCCACGGGAACGCGTTGAGGAACTCCAGGGTCTTATCCGTTACGAAGTCAACAGCCTCGACTAAAAAGTGACCAGATCCCATCGCTAGATCGAGGACTCTGATGTTGAACAATTCGTCTACGATCTCCCTTCCGATGAGATCCGCCTGTTCAATTGGCTTCGGCTTCATGCCACGTTTTGTAAATTCCTCTCGTTGCTTAAAGAAATCGCGGCGCTCGCGCTGTGCCTCACGTAGCTTCGGTCTCAAAGCTTCGAACTTGTCGTTCAAGACTGGCTCGACAGCATGCTTAACGATGTACTTCACGATCTGGTCGGGCGTGTAATACGAGCCTGTTGCCCTGCGCTCGCGCCTGTCATTTTCAAGGTAGGCGTGCCCGCGCAGAACGAAATCATTTTTACTTTCCGCTCGGTTCTTCTCTCGATCGGTTAGTTCTCGGAAAGCCTTATAAACTTCGCGGCCCTTTTCCTTTACGACCCCAAGCTTCTCAGGCGCTATCCGAAGCCGAAACTCCAGCAAGCCCTCGTAAATAGACCCAAGTTGCCGCACGCCCAGAGACTTGTAGTCCACAAAAACGAGATCGTGACGCTTTGGGTCGATCCCTCGCGCCAATAGATCAATCGCGCGGGCCAAATAGCGATCAGCAATCCGCTCACGTTCGAGAAATCGCGCTGCCTCAGCTTCGGGACTATGATCCTCTTTGTCACGATCAGTCAGGAAGAGACCGCCGTTGTACCGCGGAACATTCAATTCCTCGCTTCCCCTGTCAATTACCCGGAACAGCCCCTTAAGCTTCTGCCATAGCCCATACGAATCCGTCTCGTACCGCTTGTTAATCTCCTTTTCAGTTTCGTCCGCAATAGTTCCTGCCACATCCCTTATGCCCTCTTTCAACTGCTGCAGGCTAGCCTGGCGGTATTCACGCGCGTGCACTGGCAACAAGTCACGCGATTCCGCGTAGAGGAGGAACAGCAAGCGATACAGTAGCGTCAGAGTCCCTTGGAAGATCCTTACCAAGCTCTCTTCGCGGATCTCGGCAGATCCATTGCCGCGCTGTCGCATATTTGCAATGAAGCCTTCGGCCAAAACCGGGAAGACTCTAGTGAACACGCGATTCTTTAGGTTTTCGCCTAATTGCTTTGCGTAGTCTTCACTGCCCAGCAGCAACCGGTCCAGCATGCTGAGCATTTGAATATTGCCCTGCCATTCAAACTCGCTAGGACGAAACGCCTGCATTCGGAATAGGAGCCAAAAATAGCGGAACGCGTCTTGAATGTCCTGTTGGAAGCCCTGCCGTCCCAGCACCTCGTCGAGATCAACCTCGTAATAGTTAGTTGCGCGCGAATGCGCTCGCTGAGAATAAAGGCGCCACAACTTCCCATTCGTGAGAATCAACCATGGTGCTTTTTCCTTCGCTAGGAGATCAACGACGGCAAACGTCGGTGTTACCTCTGGTGTTTCCGTGTCATGAGTGTCATCCTTTCGGTCCAGCTCGCGGCCCCATGGAAATGGGAGGCAGATCCCGAGCAATCTACCCGTCGTTGGATCATCTAGCCTTAGCTGTAGTCCAGTTTCGCTGGAGTGCTGCAGTGACGGCTTGAATCCAAGTTCTTTCAGCAGAGGTTCGTACAATAGAGGGACGAGTTCGGATGTTTTTCTGCCCGCAAACCTCTCAGAGGCTCGATCGTAAATTGTTCGAAGCCGCTGATACGCCGGTTTCGGGTCTTCCCGCCATTCGGGAAACTCAACTTCGCCACTGTCCTTTGGACGCAGCCGGTCTGTCAGGAAGTAATCTGAGAACAGGCCTCGATTATTGAAGTAAACCTCGGACCAGTGTGCTAAATCGTAGGCGAAACGAAGCTTGTCGAACTGTCCGAACGGATCCGCTTCCGTCCACGTGTAACGCCGCAAGACACGAAGATGAACCGGCGTGGGATGGCGACGATCGAGACTGAATCGCCGCTGTACAAGCATCGGCTGCGCGGTACTGATCGACGTAGGCCCCTTCTGATCTCCGAATTCGCGATCGAGCAGGACGAACTCGATGAACTCATAGTCAGCCGTCAGCACCAGCAGGAATTGCCCTGCGAAATTGCGGAACACCCGGGCAAGAGCTTTGATTTCCGCAACAGTGACACTTTTCAGTTCAAACAGGTACACCTGCAGAAGCTTTTGATGATCCGCAACCAATTCAATTCGCTTGATCGGACGGGCAGCTGCTTCCGGAATCCCAAGATTCGCGGCAGTTTGGTTCGTGCGTGCAGAGGTGTCGTATCCAAGTTTTGCAAATAGCCCCACCACGGCATCTGCACTGCTCAATCCTTGCAAATCTTTCGCCGCGAGTTCGACATCAAACAAAGACATCAATTCGTTTCCTTATTTGGGAATAGCGTCACAATATATCAGCTCCACTTGCCAGCGGTAGACCATATGCGCGGAAACGTTCCGTTCGTCTTCGCAGCCTCCAGGACAGGCTTTAAGAACACTTCGATTTCTTGGCAAATTGTTTCCAGCGATACCTGTTCGATGTAGCTCCTATTCTTGTTGCAAAAAGCAGCCCACTGCTTTTTTGTACCCTCGTTGTCGAAGAATTCGGGTGTAAATACCAACACCTCGCCAATCGGAAATTTAGTGCCCCGCGTCTTGAACGTTTTCGCGATCGCTTCTGAAAGGACATTGCCCGCAAAGGCAAAGTCGCGTAAGAGACTTCTGATGTCATGGAAGTCCTTCATACGACTGTTCGTCATTCCCAAGCTGACGATTGCTTCGAACTTCTCTGCGATGACGCTCTCCCTCGGATAGGTCAATAGCTTTGCCCCAGGGAGATCGAGAAGAGTTGGTAATTCAGCTTCGATCGGCGCAGGCGTAATCGCGTCGCCAAAGGCCAGGTCAATCTGAATGGGAATGCGCGCACCTTCGAGATGTCCCACGAATTTGACCCGGATACCTTCGTAATCAGCATCTTCAGTAATGCGTTCTGCTGCAACTGTCGCGGCGTCAAAACGGAGCCCATCATCCTCGACTTCGGCCTCGCAGATTTCCTTAAATATTGCCGCGAATCGCTCCGCGCTGTTCTGACCTCGCGCAAGAAAATCCGCATCACGCGTCGGACGGTATCGCTGCTCGGTCCACAGCTCGAACAGCAGAGCGCCCTTCAAAACGAATAGGTCCCGGTGCTTTGACTGCGCGATGCGATAAAGAACTCGTTCCAACCCGTATTTCGTCAACACGAGCCCGAAATCTTCCCTCCGCTCTCGGGCAAGATTCAGCAGCCTCTGCCGAACCGACGCTGCCATGTTGACCACCGGCTTATTCAACGCAGCGACTCCAGATATGGTTTCATCACGTTCGCCACGCGACATACTTTCGCCGCTTCCCAAAATTCGTCCATCGAAGCTTTCTTTTGCCGGTAGCACTCCCGAAGTGCCTCAAGAGCGATATCCATTCCAATCTTGTGCCGGAATTTGAAGCAGTCCGCAACCGTCTTGGCGGGATTGAAGACTGGCAGGGTCAGTCCTTCAACGCTGTGTGTCACCACTCCGAATCCCAGAGTCTGCGTCGAAAAGCGAACGATACGCAGCTGCGGGTTGTCGAGCTTGGGACTGCGCGCTCGTTCCCCAATTGCCATCCACACTTCGGACGGGGATTGGGTAGTGAGCTCATGGAAGCGCAGTGCAGAGAGGAGACATATGACTCCATGTGGAACGCGCTTTGAGGCTTCGACCAGGCTGTGGTTTTCTGTTACAGGGGCCTCTTTTGCAACATAGATCCCCCGGCTAACGCGAGTAATCAGCCCTTGCTTCTCCGCCAGACGCAGGTATTCACGAGCGATCCCGTACCGTGCCAGATCTCGCGAGCGCAGGACTCCAGCCTTGCTAGCCATTCGCACCAGTCGAATTGTCTTAGAGTGGGTCATTTACAAATCGTAGGGGATTGTATATAAGCCCATGCGTTTTGTAAATATCGGTTGCGGTCAGAATGTGCTTGACATAGCAAGCAACCTGCGTAGAATACCAAGCAATGAGCAAGTTAGGCGAATATCTCACGAACGCCAGGAAAAAGGCGAACCTCACATTGCGCGCTGCGGAAAACGCTACAGGCATTTCCAACGCGTACTTAAGCCAGCTCGAAAACGGCAAGATTCAACAACCCTCGCCGATATTACTTGAGAAGCTGGCTGCTCTCTATCGAGTGGATTATTCAACACTCCTCGAACTGTCCGGATATCCCATACCTGATCAAAGATCTGTCTCTCGCCTCGAAGCGAGAATCGGACCGACAACAAACGAAGAAGAGGAAGCGCTAATTGACTACTTGGACTTCCTCAGAACAAAGCGCAGAGCCCCCGGAGGGCTGTCGAAGTGATTTGGTCGATTTCTGACAGCAAGACTTTTAGGCGATGTCAGCGCCAATGGTTTTACAAAAGCATCGCTGGCAACGCCAAGGCCGCCGATCCCGTTCGCCACAGACTCTACCTCTTGAGCAAACTGCAAAGTATTAGCGCCTGGCGGGGGCAGATAGTTGACAGCGTCATCTCTGACGTTCTCATTCCTGCCGTCGTCTCCAAACGTCGCATAACTCTGGACCAGATGAAGGGGCATGCGCGACTGCTGTTCGATCGTCAGCTCGCCTGCGCAACCAAGCACGAACTCTTTTCGCCGGGTTTCGTTCCTTCAAGATTGGGACCAGAATTCGCTGCGCTTCACTGCATGGAATACGGCACGGGGATTCCGGAAGTCGAGATCAGAACGGCCCGCGACGAAGTTGACCAGGCACTCACCAACTTGTTCGGGATGACGGAATTCAAGGAAATACTAAAGTCGGCTACGGCACTTATACCTCAAAGACCGCTTGTATTCAGCCACTCAGGCATCAGTGTCAGAGCTGTTCCTGACCTCATTGTATTTTCGAAGGATTCACCGCCCGTGATCGTCGATTGGAAAGTTCACTTTTTCGGAATAGATGAAGCGTGGCTACAGCTCGCTACCTACGCAATGGCGTTGACCAGATGCAATCCTCATCGTGACTTCCCCGACATTCGAAAGTGGTCTGTTCAGGAGATCGAACTAGCCGAAGTGCAACTACTCAAGAACCATGTGCGCAAGTATTCAATTGGCGACGACGAACTAGATCGTGCTGAAGCCTACATCGCAGAATCCGCCACGGAGATGGGCCTCACGGTTGGCGGACGGAAAGCCTGCCAGTTGTCAGCAGAAGATTTTTGCGTCGCACGATACGAAGGAGCATGCCAGAGCTGCAATTTCAGAAATGTGTGCTGGGGAGGAACCGCATGAGTGCGTTGGAAACCAACATCTTTCCGATCTTAAATCTGGACGAGCTTTCTGCGAGCTATCGGATCTTCAAAATCCGAGGACTGCATCGTGACCAGCCAGAGTTCTTCCAAAATCAGCAGCTTTTGACGCGCCGGCTCAGCTATACGCTGCGTACACCCGCCACGGTCTTTGAATCCTGCGACGATGTCTTCTTAGCGCTTCGAGAGGATGCCCCAGCTCCTCAGTCTCCATTTCATCTCGTCCGCACGACAGTATATTTCGATTCGTGCAAAAACGACTGCAAACTGAATTTCGCGGACCTGAGCCCAGACTCACGTTCAATCGCAACTAGGTTTCTGAAATTCATGCTGCAGTCGCCCTTGTCGTCTAACGTTCATCTCTGGCAGCCGGCCGCGGGGCGGCCATTTTTCGAAAAAGAAACTGCGAAGACAGCCCTCGGCGTGACGCGGTACACCGGATTCTCGGTACGGGTGGTTGGCCTTGCGGACGGACAATTGGGTCTCTGCGTCGACGTAGCAAACAAATATGTGAGAACGCAGCCTCTTCCCATCAATCTGACGAGACCTGAGTTTCGCGGATTCAAAGGAAGGCACTGCATCTACCATTACGGCCACAAATGGTATGAGATCCAACTTCGGGAGTTTGCTGATGTAACCGTCACGGAGTATCAAATTGACGGAAACGGCAGCGGTGCCCGTATATCCCTTTTGGAATTCATTGCGAAGGAATCTCAGAAGCCACTGCCTGCCGAACTCGCACAGCTCCCCAATGACGCATCAGTTGTCTTATACAACACAAACCAAGGCCAACTGCGCGCGGCTCCTGCAGGCCTCTGCTATCCAGTTCTCGACTCCGCAGACACCGCACGTCACAATCAACCTAACGCTCTATTCAAGCCTCACGAGCGTCACAATTTGACACGGCGATTCGTTGAAAGATACCTGCACAATCTACGTTTTTCCAATATTTCGCTCAAAGTCTCTTCTGAGCCATTCAAGGTCGCACAGAAGATGTTTCTTTTGCCTGACTACGAATTTGGAAATTCCCGAACCCTATCCGTGCGTGGCACACCGAGCGCGCAGCAAGTCAGTCTCGACACGATTGGACGAACGCGCATGTCCCTCTTGCGTGACAAAAACGCTGGGTTCTATGTTCGCGATCCACTGCAACGCCAATACTTGATCCTTCCTCAATCTGTTCAAGACAGCTTTGGCCCCAAGTTTCTAGCCGACCTAAAGTCGGCGGTAGATGAGCTTTTTCCGCAGGAACATGCTTACGACCCAATCGTCGCCACCTACAACGATAGAGTTCAGAGGACCTTCGTGGAACAGGGAAATGCCATCTTGCAGGCGGCATCGCAACAATGTACAAAGCCCGGATTCGCCGTCGTTATGATTCACGAGACGGACGATCGAAAACTCAGACAACACGATCAACTCGCTGCAATGGTTATCCGCAAACTCCGCGACCTCGACATCTGTGCGTCAGTGATGCATTCGGCAACTGGACGCGATTGTTATCAGCTCGTTACAAATCGCGACGGTGTGCCTCATTATGTCTGTCGGGAGCACCGGCGTGGAAAACTGGCAGGATACGTCAGAAATGTTGCACTCAATAAGGTCCTCCTAACGAATGAGCGATGGCCCTTCGTTCTTGCCACGCCTTTATCTTCCGACCTCACAATCGGAATAGACGTAAAACTAAACACCGCTGGCTTCACGATCGTCAATCGCAAAGGCAACTACATACGCACGATAGTCCGCGATTCAAATCAGAAGGAGCAATTGCTCACTCAACAAGTACGAAAGTTGCTCACCGAAGTTGTTACAAAAGAAGCCCGCACCAATGCCTATCAACTTCCATTGACCTCACTCGTAATCCACAGAGATGGCATTCTGTGGCCCACAGAGAAAGCTGGCGTCCTTAAGGCCATCGAAGACCTGAAGCGCGACGGTATTCTCGCCTCAAACGCGGAATACGCCATGCTTGAAATTCCCAAGAACACTGCTGCGCCATTGCGTCTCTATGAGGTCGAGAACAGTGGAAATCGGAATTGGGTTCAAAATCCTCAAGTTGGCACATACGTTCTTCTCGATTCGCAGAATGCCTATCTCTGCGCTACTGGCAGAGCATTTCCCCGCCATGGAACGGTTCAACCAATTCACGTCAAGCAAGTGGGCGGCTCGCTTCCCATCGAAGCTTCGCTTCAGGATCTCTATTTCTTAACTGCCCTCGCCTGGACTCGTCCAGACGACTGTGCCCGCGACCCAATAACGATCAAACTCACCGACCGTAGGCTTGGCGAAGACGCTGAAACCTTCGATTTGGACGCGTTGGAATATCACATCGCCGACGGAGCCACACTATGAGCGACAGTGGGTTGTATTCAGGTCTGTACGCCACCGTTCGAGATATGGCAGAGCTGGTGGATTCTGTCCTTCTAACAATCAAGTCGGCCTCTCCGCCAGCGTCAAACGACTTGCAACGACAGAGACTCGCATCTCTTCTCGTCCGACTTTCAGAGCCGGACAGTGCGGACCTAACTATCAACATTCTTGGAATATTGGTTCGTGACGCTCCAAGGCCAGGCTTCGATCCCATTCGACTTGGCCAGCGACTGCTCAAGCATGAGTTTGGCGCTGAATCGATAAATGGTCTCGAAGCTCTTGCATCGATACTCGAACAAGAGAGGGTCGGCATGCTTAGCAAAATGGGAGGCCGCTAGTGATATCCAGTTATCTCACCGGTTCAATAGCGCAAATGATCGAACGCGCCCGTGCGATGACTGGCAATATCCCCAGGAATCTTCCGAGAACATATGACGCATTGGCCCAGACGTGCCGTACCAACATCAACACGTTGATCGGACAACTGAAGTGGCTGAAGGACGATTCCGTATTTGCAAATTTGCTAAACCAACCCGAGCGGGTTCGCAAATTCAAACGAATCGTTTCGGAATTGGACTTTCTCGAAACCGTTGCTCTGGTTGCACTCAAGAAAGCGGAGAATGAGGATCATCAACTAAATGCGTTGTTGGACCGAGCGTGCCGCGAAATCAGCTATCCAAGCCCGATTCCAGTGGTCACAACGCTCTCACAGAACTATTTTCATATCTACCCCGACCTCAGGTTGTTATGCGTTCCCTTAATTGAAGGCAGTTTCCTATTGCATCTTCCGGACCTCTATCATGAGCTTGCACATCCCCTCTTATCGGAGGTCAATGATCCCCTCGTCGAGCCCTTTCAGAAACAATTCGCTTCAACCTTGCGTGAGTGCCTCGTGTATGTTCGAGCTGAACAGACCAAGAACGATCGTCGAAATGCACCAGCAAAGAATCGCTTCATGCTGAGAGCATGGGAAAGTTCTTGGGCCAAATTCTGGTTGACTGAGTTCTACTGCGATCTTTTTGCAGTATTTGTCGTGGGGCCTGCCTTTGCCTGGTCGCACCTACACCTCGCGGTCAAGCGTGGCGGCGATGCCTATGGCCTGCCCGAGTTCTCTCCAACCTCGCACCCTGCTGATGACGCAAGAATGCGCGCAATGCTCTATGGTCTGGAACTCATTGGCTTTTCGGAAGACGGCAAGCGTATTAAGCAAGCCTGGTCCCAAATTAACGAATCACTCGGAACTCGGCCGGAACCTGAATACTCTTGGTGCTACCCAAATGAATTGCTTAAACGGATCGCCAGTGACACTTTGGCCGCGACGCGCGCGATCAACTGCCAAATAGTCTCAACAGAAGGATCATCGGATACTGTTGGCGGCTGTCTCAATCTCGCCTGGAACAAATTTTGGGCCGACCCCGCCATCTTCCCCCAATGGGAGAAATCCGAAGTCAAGAGACTCTTCGAGTTCTGTTTACAAAAAGCTGCTCACGTCGCAACCCTAACGTAAACCCTCGCTTCTTCTGCCTTAACCTTACGACTTAAGCGGTATGCTCCGCGGCTCTCTTTCACTGCGCTCCGCTCGGGTGGGCGCCGTTCGGCCACGGCTCAGACGGTCACAAGGTCTAAGCGCCGCTTTCGCGCCAAAACAAAAACCAAGAGTATTTTGGCACTCACCGCGCCGACGCTCGCGCCCTGCCACCCTTCGCTGCGCTGCGTTTTTCCCCGTGTCCACCGGTATCTGTTTTTGTCTCGCTGCCGCTCAAGTGAAAGACAAAAACAG
>Ga0070734_10001342_pt1 | contig 36738 bp, 27 predicted proteins | sample Coa_R1_8_FD_66444 | JGI IMG/M metagenome (GOLD analysis project Ga0070734, IMG submission 66444) | Surface soil microbial communities from Centralia Pennsylvania, which are recovering from an underground coalmine fire - Coalmine... | ecosystem: Environmental > Terrestrial > Soil > Unclassified ...
ACTTTGTGGTAATTTTTTGATTGCATCTGCGCTTGAATCAATCGGTGAAAGCATTAACCTCGCAACAAAAAGTGGTATTGATGCAAAGCAAATGTGGGATATGTTTTCACAAACTTTATTTAATGCACCGGTTTACATTAATTACAGCAATATTATCCTTCAACAAAAATTTGAGCCTGCTGCATTCACAATGAAGCTCGGATTGAAAGATATCAATCTTGTTTTGCAGCTCGCATCATCAGTGAATCAATCAATGGCACTGGCTTCATTGCTGCAAAAAAATATGAACCAGCTAATTTCTGAAGGAAAAGAAAATATTGATTGGAGCGCCGTTTCAACAGGAGGGACAAAAAATTAACTATTCTTCATAAATGATAAAAAATCGCAAAACTGCTCTGACGATTATTTTTATCTTTTATTTTTTAGGCATACTAATAAGACTTCCCAATCTCAACAGACCCTTATCAGACCACAATGAATATGTTGCTGCGAATGCATTGATGTGCATTATCGCATGGGCTGATGGCGGTGGCGCTGGCAAATTCAATTTTGTTCCTATAGCAAGTTATCAAAACGGAGGTGACAAAGTTTATACCGGTTCTATATCGGATAGCAGTGGCAATGTTCTGTACATTACGTTTGGGCCAGGATGGTGTGTTCTGCCTTATTGCATCACTAAAGTTTTTCACATAACGCCATCACCATTATTTCTGCAATTGCTAAATCTATTTCTGCATTTTGTTTCATGCCTGATTTTTTTTGAAATCGTATGCATCCTATTCAACAAATTATATCCGGATAATTATCTGCCTCATGCGATATCATGCATTGTTTTTATACTGAATCCATCATTGCTATGGATTATGGGCAATGCATATCTTCCGGGAGGAATTGCATTGCCTTTTATATTGCTAGTGACATTATACTTCACAAAAATGATTGATGACGCTAAAAATATCAATGTTAGAAATACCTCTATTTCATTCATCGCTTTATTTTGTGCGGTCTATTGCGACTGGATTGGTGTTTTTATTGGCTGTTCATTCGGCGCAGTTCTTCTTTTTCAAACAAGAAAAAATAAAAAATACTTCATTCCTACGCTGACATCCTTTTTTGCAATCTTTGCTTCCTTATGCACAATGTTCATTCAATTCATTTCTCACACAGGATTACAAAAAACCAGAGAAATACTTTCAAACCGGTTATTATACAGAACCTATGGCTCTGATGGTCACGGCATTTTCTTTCTGCTGAAATGGATGATTGATATCTTCTTTACGAGGAATTTTTCAGTGCTTCTTCTAATATTTATTTCATGGATTTTTTTAAAAAAGAAAAAAAATAAGTTGACAATTTCGTTCCCATTAAAGTTTTTCATTGGAGCAATGATTGTATTGCTAATTTACAATGTCATTTTTTTAGGGTGGACCGCAGCCAATGATTTTTCAGTGATGAATTATGTGATACCGTTTTCTATTTTATCCGGCATATTGGTTTATGAAGTTTTTCCTGCGAAGCAAATGTTTTTAATATTATCTGTTTTCTTTGCATTATGCCTTTTAGAATACTATTATTTTAACAGACCTGGAAATTTAGACAGAAAGAATAGACCTTATAACGAATACAAAAAGCTCGGGGAACAAATAAAAGAAATAGCAAAACCAGACGAGATCATATTCATCAATGCAGAGCCTGCGCCACAAGGCTGGTATTATACAAGGCGAAATTATTATATGGTCAACAGTTTTGAAGAAGCAAAGACTGATTTCAAAAGATGGAAACAAAACAAATGCATTTATATCAATCAGCAGAACAGTAACATTATCTGGTATAAAAGAATGACTAAATAATGAAGCGTAAAAAAGCTTTTATAATAATTATCTGTTGCTTTTTATTAAGCGTATTGCTTCGTTTACCCAACCTGAACAGAACCATTTCAAAACATCACGAATTCAATACAGCAGTAGTGCTGATTAATATTGAATCGTGGCGACAAGCAGGCGGTGGTTCAAAATTTCATTTCATCCCGTTATTGAATTTTCAAAATCCCGGCGACAAAATGGCAAATAGAAAATATTATGCTGTTGATACTGCCGGCAATGCAATGTACATTTCTTTTGGGCCTGCGTGGTATGTGATTCCTGATTTCATTTATCAGATATTCAGCTTGCCGGTTAAACCAATCTATTTACAAATCATTAATCTCATCTTCAACCTGGCATCGGTTATTTTATTTTTTTTCCTGCTTGAGCATTTAATTGAATGCAACTCCAACAGCAGATATCTAATTATCGTTTCAGCTTGTATTTTATTTATATTTTCCCCATGCACGCTTTGGTATCTTGGCAATGGATATATCAATGTCGGCATAATGATGCCCATTGTTATTTTGTTATTGCGAATTGTAATCCCATTGATTCATTCGCCTGAGAAAATAACAACAAGAAAATTATTTTTGGTAGCCCTGCTGATTTTAATCCTGATATATTTTGATTGGTTCGTGCTTGTCATTTGCGCCATCGTTGGAATGATGCTTTTATTCAAAATAAAAAAACAACCTGCATATTTTAGGCTCATCTTTACAATAGCAATTTCTTCAATAGCAGGAGTGCTTTTGCTTTTCCTGCAATTTGCTTCCTATGCAGGATGGAATGCCGTAACAACCTATTGGCATGAAAGATTTGGCAGCAGGAGCATCACAAACACAGGCTCTTCATTTCCGGAACTGTTGCGATATCTGATACAGAATTTCGTAACTGCTTATCTGCCGTTATTAATAATTTTATTCGGAACTTTTATCCGGGCAAGATCAAAAAAAATAAAAATATCGTTTTCGCCACCTGAAAAATTATTTCTAACTATTTATAGCGTGTCTGTTATTTTCTACAATTTTATTCTTTTTGAATGGTCATCGGAGCATGAATACTCAGTGCTCCCATGGAGCATTTTGTTTTCTTACCTCGCTGCAAAATTTCTTATGGCCGCCTCAAAAAAACAGCTTGGTTTTTTATTAGTTGCGTTTTTTTTGATGTCCATGTCACAATATTATTTCATCAATCGCCCCGGTAAAATTTCGAGAGAAGGAACTCCATATATCGCTTATAAAAATTTCGGCGATTCACTAAAACAGGTGCCGAAAGATTATAAAATCATGCTCAACATAAAGCAGGACCCCATGATTGAATATTACGCAGGAAGGAATATTGCTACACTACCTGATTATGATTCTGCCAAACGCTATATGCAACATTGGGGCATTTCAAAAGCTGTTTGGATTGAACATGATAATTTCGATTTTAAGAAAATCATCATTATTAAGTAAGTAATATTTTCATCATTTCACTTCCGGAATAAATTTCATTAACTTCGGACTTTAATAGTTGTTTAACTAACCATTGTTCTCACAGATTACTCGGATTACACAGATAAACCTGGTTCTAATTTTATGAAAAAAATTAACCACCTATGAATTTGAATGAATTAACTTATAAAATCAGAGGAGCGATTTTTAAAGTTCACAATACACTTGGTCCTTGATTATTTGAAAGTGTTTACGAAGCAGCATTGGTACATGAACTTAAAAAAATCGGATTGAATGTTCAGACACAATTGGGCATTCCGGTAAAGTACGATGACGTTATTCTTGAATTGGGTTTCAGGCTTGATATTTTAGTTGAAAATTTAGTAATCATAGAAATAAAATCAATAGATAACTTACACGATGTTCACAAAAAACAATTGCTAACTTATCTGAAACTGAGTGAAAAGAAAATTGGGATCCTGATAAATTTTAACGCAAGTTCCTTGATCGATAAAGAAAGCATCATAAGAATCATCAACTAAAAATCAATCTGTGAAATTTGTGTAATCTGTGAGAACAAATTTAAAATTGCTATATGCCAAACCGAATCATTAAAAAAGTTGCAGTATTAGGAAGCGGTGTTATGGGTTCAAGAATTGCCTGTCATTTCGCCGGAATAGGTTTACAGGTTTTGCTGATGGATATTGCTCCAAAAGAATTGAATGATGCAGAGAAAGCAAAAAATTTATCGCCCGATCATCCCGCCGTTAAAAACAGGATCGTTAATGATGCGCTTGCTTCCACACTCAAATCAAATCCATCTCCTGTTTATACAAAAGAGGTTATAAAAAAAATCAAGACAGGAAACTTTACAGATAACATGAAGGATATCGCTTCATGCGATTGGATCATTGAAGTGGTGGTGGAAAGATTAGATATCAAACAATCTGTTTTCACGGAAGTAGAAAAATACCGCAAGCCCGGAACGCTGATCACATCAAACACATCTGGCATTCCTATTCATTTGATGACGGAAGGAAGAAGCGACGATTTCAAAAAACATTTTTGCGGAACACATTTTTTTAATCCGCCAAGATATTTACGTTTGCTGGAGATCATTCCTACACCAGATACAGATCATGAAGTCGTTAATTTTTTACTGCATTACGGTGATCTTTATCTTGGCAAAACGACAGTGCTTTGTAAAGACACACCTGCATTCATTGCGAACCGCATTGGTGTTTATGGTATCATGGCGATTTTTGGTTTGGTAGAAAAATTGGGATTAACGATCGATGAAGTGGATGCGCTTACCGGACCAATTATCGGACGCCCGAAATCTGCGACATTCAGAACTGCTGATGTTGTTGGTATTGATACATTGGTAAAAGTTGCAAAAGGTGTTCATGATAATTGTCCGAACGATGAAGCGAAAAATACATTTATCATTCCTTCCTGGTTAGAAAAAATTGTTGCCAACAACTGGCTCGGCGATAAAACAGGACAAGGGTTTTTCAAAAAACTTCCCCAAAATGCAAAAGGAGAAAAAGAAATCGTTGTGCTTGATTTGAAGACCTTAGAATATGTTCCAAGAACGAAACCAAAATTTGCCAGTGTTGAAGCAGCAAAACCAATCGATGATCTCAAAACAAGATTGAAAGCGTTGGTGAACGGTTCAGATAAAGCTGCAGAGTTTTATAAACATTTTCATTATGGATTGTTTTCTTATATCTCACATCGTATTCCTGAAATAAGCGATGAAATTTATCGTGTAGATGACGCAATGATGGCTGGTTTTGGCTGGGAGATCGGTGCATTTGAAAGCTGGGACGTTCTTGGTGTGGAAACAACAGCGAACAAGATGCGGGATGCAGGATATGGAGTTGCAAAATGGGTTGATGAAATGATCGCATCCGGCGCAAAAACATTTTATAAAGTGGATAATGGAAAGCGGTTATATTACGACGTTAGTACGAAATCATATAAAGCAATTCCTGGTGGCGAAGCATTTTTGGTAATGAAGAATTTTGAAAACCAAGCAGTTTGGAAAAACAGTGCTTGCAACCTGTATCACTTAGGCGATGATGTATTAGGATTGGAATGGAACACAAAAATGAACAGCATTGGTGGTGAAGTTTTGGAAGGCATTCAGAAATCAATCAGCATTGCAGAAGAAAAATACAAAGGATTGGTCATCGCTAATGAAGGAGCCAATTTCAGTGCAGGTGCGAATGTTGGTTTAATATTCATGCTCGCTATCGAACAGGATTATGACGAACTGGATATGGCTGTTCGCCAATTTCAAAATACGATGATGCGTGCGAGATATTCCGCAATACCTGTTGTAGTTGCACCACATGCACTAACATTAGGTGGTGCCTGCGAAATGAGTTTGCATGCAGATAAAGTTGTTCCTGCTGCTGAATCTTATATTGGTTTGGTGGAATTGGGCATCGGCGTAATTCCAGGTGGTGGCGGCACAAAAGAATTTACGTTGCGTGCAGCAGATGAAATGCATGAAGATGAACCTGAAACTATCACATTAAAAAATCGTTTCTTAACTATTGCCACTGCTAAAGTTTCAACGTCTGCTTATGAAGCATTTGATCTTGGCATTTTAAGAAAAGGAAGAGATATTGTAAGCATTAATCAGGGCAGAAGAATTGCAGAAGCAAAACAAGCAGTGCTTGAATTATACAACGATGGTTATATAATGCCTGTTCAACGCAACGATGTGAAAGTGCTCGGGCGCTCTGCATTAGGCGCTTTGTATGCCGGCATCAACGGCATGTGGCGGGCAAATTATGCAACCGACCATGATGTGGTTGTTGCAAAAAAATTAGCTTATGTAATGTGTGGCGGCGATCTCAGCGAGCCTGCTTTAGTGAGCGAGCAATATATTCTGGATCTCGAAAGAGAAGCATTCCTGAGTTTGTGTGGTGAAAAGAAAACATTGGAACGTATTCAAGCCGTTTTGAAAACAGGCAGGCCAATCAGGAACTAAACTTTTAGCAAACGCCTCATGTGATGAGGCAATGAATTAACTTCATTACTTCATTGAAAATATATTCATTTACGTTTGACTAAAAATCAGAAATATATTATTATAGCTTTTGTTGCTATTTCATTTCTGTTGGTTTTAGCAAAATCATTTTATTATACTGAAAAATATGGTGGCGTAGATTTGAGGCATCATGTCATTGCATCACGTCTGCTTGCCACAGATCATTCACCATATCTATATAAGCCCGAAGTGAGTGATGGGGATTTTTTACTCGAAGGTCACAGATCGATACATAAAATCGGGAATGGAACCACGGTTACACCTTCCATGCTTTTTATCCTTCACCCTTTATCGTTGTTACCTTATAAAACGATAAGGATGATCTGGCTTTTTGTTCAATTCATCTTGCTGACAGCTATTCTTTTTATTGCAATTCGAAGCAGCAATGATTCATCGAAATATTTTATACCACTAAGCATTACTATTGCAGGCATTGTATGTTCTGATGCATTTTTTATGCATATAGAAAGAGGACAGGTTTATATCTTATATGCATTTCTGATTGCATTATCGTACGCATTTTTCAAATCAAAAAATAAATATGGTTATCTCATATCAGGAATAATTATTGGTATTTTAATTTTCATCAGACCACTTATTGTTGTATTTCCCGTTGCATTTATTTTGATAAGAGAAAAAAAATGGATATACGGATGTGCTATTGGAATTATAGCAGGTTTTATTTTGTTTGTTCTTCCCAAACCAGCTTTATGGAAAGATTATTTCACTGCAATGCGAAGCATTGCTGAAGAATACACAAATAAAAGCCAACATGCAGACCCAAGCGCGATCATTTATCGCAATGGAACGATAGAAGGAATGAACAATCTTCAATCTTATGGGATTTTCAAAACAGGTAATCTCGATACCTTTCATAATTATTTTGAGATGCTTGGCATCAATATCAGCCTGAATACATCACTGATCATTTTTGCTGCAATTGTATTAATGATGTCCATCGCATTTTATAGAACAAATGGTCAACATGCAAGTGCAGACTTGCTTTTCTTGTATGGCTTTTTATTATACATTTTATCAGAAGTATTTATTATTGCTCCGCGATCTTCTTATTGTATTGTTGAATGGGTGCTTCCGGTGTTTATCATTGCCAATAAATTTCAGGCTAATGAAACTGTGGTGACATTTATGATTGCAGGGCTATTGTTACTACATGGTTTTCCATTCAATTTTCCTTTTCAGTTTGATATTGCTGAAGCGATGCTTGTATGTTTGCTTGCCTATGCGGTATTTAAAAATCAAAAGACAGCAATCGCATAGAATGCATATTTGACGATTGTAGCAAAATAATAGATGAATTGTTATCGGCGGATCACAAATTTTTCAATAAACAACTGTGAGCCGATATTCAGGCGGATGAGATAAACACCATCAGAGAAATTTTTCACATCTTCTATTGTCAGGTAATTTTTCCCTTTTTCCGCCATTATGGTTTTATCGATTAATTTTTTTCCGGCATTATCAAATACCCTGATTTGAGTTTCCTGTTTGCTATCAGCATTGAACTGTAATGCAAGATAGCTTGAGGCAGGATTCGGATAAATCAATAGTTTATTTTCATTGCTATTATTAAGATTAACAACAAGAATACTGCTGTAGGAGAATTTGCCATCAATATCAATCATCTTAAGGCGATAAAAGTTTTTGCCTGCATCCGGCGACTGATGAATGAAACTATATTTGGAAACATCATTGACGAAATCACTTGTTCCGATTTTGTAAAAATTGACTCCATCATTACTGTGCTCAATTTCAAAATAGCTGATATTGATGTTGTCGCTTATCTGCCAATTCAGATTCACAGATGAACCATCAAGTGACGCAGTAAAGCTTTCAAGCGTAATTGGTAGAACACCACAATAAAACAACGGAGCTACGGCTGTCGTTACCACTTTGCCATTCGAGCCCGAAGTTGTGCCATAAGCATTATTAATAGCACCTCCAGTTGATCCGGTCCTTGTAAAACCATTTGCTCCTCCTGTTACAGTGGTTGAACTTAGCGTGCCATTAGTATAAATATAACCACCACCTCCGCCACCGCCCGGGCCATGATTATAATACGTAGTCATGTACCCTCCTACCCCTCCTTTTGCAGAAGCTGTTACAGAACCAAGACCAGTTGCTCCGGAAAAGTAAGTCACTAAAATAATTGTGCCTCCTGCGCCACCACCACCTGCAGCATCTGTTTGAGATGCATCTGATGTAACACCTGGGCCATCTGCCCCGTCTGCAGTTACAGAACCGCTTCCGCTGTATAGTAACGCTCTTGAAACTATGATTCCTCCACCAGGACCGCCACTGGTATTGTATTCGTTTGTGGATGTACTGTTATTTGCAGTGCCGGCACCGCCACCGCCGCCCATTATTATTCTTTGAAGGCTGCCTTGCGTAAAAGCTGCTCCTCCCATACCACCGTACGGATATTGATTCACATCATTTGTTCCTTGCCCAGCCGGCCAGCCACTTCCCCCCTGACCGCCCGCCCCGGCGCTACCACCACCCCCACCACCCGTATTACTTTGATTGTTATTTAATGGTTGCCCATCCGTTCCTCCACCACCAGCATTGCCTGGAGCACCTCTCCCCATGCTGCCGCTAATATATCCTTCTACTGCATTAGTTGTTGTTGAAGTAGCACCATCTGCATAAGTATATGCCGGCGTTCCGACAAAACCTTCTCCTTTCGCACCACCACTTAAGTTTTTTGTATTTGTGACTGGTGAATTAAACCTATAATCCGTATTTACAAGATTTGCACTTCCGGCACTGGGGGTAGAGGTACTTGTGCTGCTGTTTCCGTCATTATTTGTTGCGCCACCTAATTGTTTGCCGCCGCCGCCACGAAAACCAAGTTTTGACACATTGATAGAACCTGTTATTGTCATTGTTCCTGCAGCATCTAAAATAACAACCCCACCGGTTGAGCCATTCCATGCCGGTGCAGTTATCGATGCACCTGAATTTATAGTAAGATTGTAATAACGCGGTACACGGATGACTTGATATGTCTGAATTGAGTTTGCAGTAGTAAAAGTTCTGGTCTTATAGCTATTGGAAAGAGCCACTGTCAAATTAATCGTTGTGCCACTTACACTGCTTACAGTTGCATACTCATAATAGCCGGCTATTAAATTTCCATTGCTCGTATAACCACTTCCGGTAGTAGAATTTGCACCGTAAGCAGAACTGTTGGTTGTAGTAATATCTGCTCCTTGCATTTGAATAATAACGATCATGTCATTTGCAGCAATTGCAGTAGCAGCTCCTCTGCCATCAATCGTACCTACAACAAGAGAACTCGCGCCTGCTGCTGGGCTACCAGTGCCTGGGTAATAAGAATTAACAATAGTACCTGCTGTTGAAATAGTTGTAAGACCGCTTGACGGTGTTGTGCCACATTGAGCGGATGAGCTATTGCTATATATAATAAATGCAAATAGCCAACATGAGAGCCATAGGAATTGATGGAGCCTTTTCATGGGTACCTAAAAACATTTTTGCTTTGGATAGGATAGGTTCTTAGGTCTAAAAAAAACAGGTAGGATAAGGTATGTAACAAGGAATTCAGCGGTGCTGAATTGAATGCATTAATAACAGTACAATTGACATTTTATTGTGCCTTAATTGTTAAAATCCCTGTACAAAAAACATCGGAAAACCACATTACAGTCACGTATTAATTTTTATTTTTACTCATGGGCGAAGCAGAGCTTATCCGACATTCAGGTAAGATTATCATTCATTCAACTTTCTTTTTTTATGGGGACGCTTCCACAAAGGAAATGGCTATGCAGATTGCAGAGGATATAAGCAATCATTGGAATGAACCAAAGGCAAAAACGAAAATTAAAAGTGAGTGGTTTGATGTGAAATTTGAAATAGAAGGTTATTACGAACCAGACCTTGCACCTGAAACTATTTGGTATAATACACATCCCTGTAATAATTATTTCCGCATTGAAGAATTTTCCATGAGCCATATTTCTTTTGTGGACGGATTGAATTGCAACACGGGCTATTTCAAACTTGATAATCTTTTCAATAATTCCACCACTGCTGCACATGAATATGGGCACACAATCGGGCTCGAACATCCTCAATTGCTTGATATCCGAGGCAAAGGTCAACCAGGCATTATGTACCCACGCGGAACTGTTTGCGATCCCGAATTTCAATATGACATCAATGCCTTGCCACTTCAGCCCGGAGGAACTTTGAACCCATACACAAGAAAAGTTTTGCAGAGCGACATTGATGATCTCAAGCTTCATCGATTGTCATTCAACAAAAATGGTTTTGCAACAATTGGAGATTTCTCAAGCGTTTACCATCAAAAGCATTTGCAGTAAGAAAAAATAATCGCAGAAATTTTTTTGTATCCATAAATTTTTCATTTACTTTGTAATTCAAAGCACTTTTAAAAATATAGTAATTAGGTTTTTTACAATACACTATATACTTCGATGTAACTTTACTATTATCAGTCATATTAAACTTTGCAATGAGAAATATTCTTTCAATAGATAATATTACCAAGTATTACGGCAGCATCAGGGCTTTGAACAAGGTGAGTTTTGAAGTACCTGAAGGCTGTGTGTTTGGTATCCTTGGCCCTAATGGCAGCGGCAAAACAACTTTGCTTGGAATTGTGATGGATGTGCTGAAAGCAAGTGGTGGAAACTATTCCTGGTTTGAGCAATTGCCATCAGAAAAACAGAGACAGCAAATTGGTTCATTATTAGAAACGCCCAACTTCTACCATTATTTATCAGGCGAAAGAAATTTAAAAATTGCTGCGGCAATACGCCAGCGTGGCGAAGATGATATTCCGCGTGTTCTTGATCAGGTTCGGTTGACCGAAAGAAAAAAATCAAAATTCAGCACTTATTCGCTTGGAATGAAGCAAAGGCTTGCCATCGCTTCCTGCTTGCTTGGCAACCCATCCGTATTGGTTTTTGACGAGCCGACAAATGGACTTGATCCTGCCGGTATTGCAGAGATAAGATTATTGATAAGACAATTATCCAAAGAAGGAAAAACAATTATTCTCGCAAGCCATTTGCTCGATGAAGTGGAAAAAGTTTGCACGCACGTTGCCATTTTACAGAAAGGAGAATTGATAACAGCAGGAAATGTGAATGAAGTTTTAGTGAATGAAGAATTAGTTGAAGCAAGCGCAAGTGATTTGCAGCTATTAGAAACCGTTCTTTCGGCAATGAATGGCGTGAAACAGATAAAACACACCGAACAAATTCTGCAGGTTTATTTTGCCGATGCAACACCTGACTTAAGTTGCATTAATAAATATTGTTTTGATAATGGAATTGTACTAAGTCATCTTCAACTCCGCAAGCGAAGCCTTGAATCAAAATTTATTGAACTGACTAAAAGCGAAAGCAACTGATATGATGCACACATTGAAAATAGAATGGATGAAAGTGAAAAACTATCGCACTTTCTGGATATTGTTGGCCATTATTGTTGTCAGCATACCATCATACAATTATGTAGTATATGATTTGTTTGAAACAAAATTGCAATTTGGCAAAGCGATATTGGGAAGCCCGTTTTCTTTCCCTGATGCCTGGCAAACGGTGAGCTTTAATGCAAGTATGCTATTATTGATTCCAGCCATTCTCATCATCACACTGACAACAAATGAATTCACTTACAAAACGCATCGGCAAAATATTATTGACGGATGGAGCAGAGGGCAGTTCATTAATGTGAAACTCGTTGAAGTTTTTCTACTGTCTGTTTTCGCCACCATCGTTGTTTTTTTTACAGCTATTTGGTTTGGCAACTCTGTAAAAAATCCATCAGCAACTGATATCTATAGCTGGCACAACATGCGTTATGTTGCTTTCTATTTTGTTCAAATGATTTCTTACTCGTTAATAGCTTTTTTGATAAGCATACTCATTAAGCGGGCAGGTTTATCAATGGGCGTTTTTTTTATTTACATGCTGATGGAACAACTTGCGGTTGGGCTTATCCGTGAAAAATATAAAATTACTAAAGCAAATTATCTTCCTGAAGAAGTGACAGATAGATTAATACCACTTCCATTTGGCAAAAGAATGCTCTCAGGTGACAATCTTAAAATCTGGGAAAACCATGTACCAATTTATCTCACAGTCGCTGCTATCTATATTTTGATCTATTGCATTTTCGTGAGCTGGCGGTTTCGCAAAGCTGACTTGTAAATATTATTCTCAATAAACTATTTGAGCGGTGCGGGAATTAAATGCATTCATCTCGCAATATTCACATCTCATTACCAAAATTCATTTCCGCAAATTGTTATAGCAGTTTATCTTTATCCATTACAAAAAAAATTACCGCTCCTACATGCTAAACAAATTTTCATTTTTCTCAATCATCTGTGTTATAACAATCAGCCAACATTCTTTTTCGCAATCAGGTTCAAAGTATGATGCCAATGAAGCATTTGCTCCGTTGTTCTATCCATCGTATGGTGATGAAACCCGCGCCGCCAGTGGAACTCCGGGCCCTAAATACTGGCAGAACCGTGCCGATTATAAAATAACTGCAACGTTAGATGATGAAAATAATTCTCTCAGCGGAACTGTATTCATCACTTATAAAAATAACAGCCCTGAAAAATTGCCCTTCGTCTGGCTGCAACTTGATCAGAATATTTACAAACCCGGCTCACGTGGAGATGCTGTAACTACTATCGCCGGTGGACGCTGGGCAAACAGAAATTTTGATGGCGGATATAATATAAAATCAGTAACTGTCATTGAAAACAACAAAGAAGAAAAAGCAAATTATTCAGTGAGCGATACACGCATGCAGATCCTGCTTGCAAAAGCAATGAAAGCAAACGGAGATTCGATTCAAATCAAAATTGATTATTCATTCAATATCCCACAATATGGCACAGACAGAATGGGAAGATTGATGACAAAGAATGGATGGGTTTATGAAATCGCTCAATGGTACCCGCGCATGTGTGTGTTTGACAATGTGCTTGGATGGAACACACTTCCTTATCTTGGCCAGGGAGAATTTTACCTGGAATACGGAAATTTTGATTTCAGCATTAATACATCTTCAAAACAAATTGTAGTTGCTTCAGGCGAATTGCAAAATCCTCAGGATGTTTTAACAGCAGAGCAAATCAAAAGAATAGCAGCAGCAAAAGAGAGCGACAAAACAATTGCCATTCGCTCAGAAGACGAAGTAACTGATGCATCATCACGGCCTGCAAAAGACCGCATCACCTGGAAATTTAAAATCAACAACGCAAGAGATGTTGCGTGGGCTTCATCGAAAGCATTTGTCTGGGATGCTGCTAAAATAAATTTGCCAAGCGGGAAAAAATCCTTGGCCATGTCAGTGTATCCCATTGAAAGCGCCAGAGCAGACGGCTGGAAGCGGTCAACAGAATTTACAAAAGGAGCGATAGAAGGATATTCAAAACAATGGTTTGAATATCCATATCCTTGTGCAGTTAATGTGGCGGGAATTGTTGGCGGCATGGAATATCCAGGCATCGTGTTCTGCTCAGCAAATGCTTCAAAATTTGATCTGTATGGAGTTACAAGCCACGAGTTCGGCCACACATGGTTCCCGATGATCGTTGGATCTAACGAAAGGAAATATGCATGGATGGATGAAGGGTTCAATACTTTTATCAATTCAGTGGAAGAAAAGGATTTTAATAATGGAGAATTTTTCAATACGACTGAAAACCGGCGTTCAACAGCAGCATTTATATATAGACCGGAAAGCATTATGACAATTCCCGACGTGCTGACTACGGCTGATTGGGGAACCGATGCCTATTCAAAACCGGGTATGGGCCTGAGCTTGCTTCGCGAAGACATTTTAGGCCCGGAAAAATTTGATGCCGCATTCAGATATTATATTAATAACTGGGCGTACAAACATCCCACACCGTGGGATTTCTTTCACGCCATAGAAAACTACAGCGGTGAAACCTTGGATTGGTTCTGGCGCGGATGGTTTTTAAGCACCTGGAAAATTGATCAAGGTGTTAAGAGCGTAGATTATGTTCTCAATGATCCCGCAAAAGGATCGACTATTACAATAGAAAATCTGGAACAGTTACCCATGCCCGTTACTATTGAAGTGAAAGAAGAAAATGGCAAAACATCCAGAGTTCAATTACCTGTGGAGGTCTGGCAACATGGAAGCACATGGAAATTTCATTTTTCATCTACTTCAAAAATCAATGAAGTGACTATCGATCCTGACAAACATTTGCCTGATGTGAATGAGAGCAACAATACCTGGAAGGGGAATTAAAACATTTCTTTTTGCTAAAAATGGACTGCCTGTAATAATTGACCAGCCTTAACTTTATAAGGCGATGATGATAAAGCGATTTGTTTTAGTAAATCAGAAACGGCAACAAAATCGCCTTTTTTTAATAACGACAACGCGCTATACCATTGCGCTTCGTAGTATAATGACGATTTTTTTCCGGCTGTTTTCAAAATAGCATTGAACTGATCTATAGCAATCGAAAGTTTTTCTTCATCGAGATAAGAAAGCCCTTTATAGAATTTCAAATAATTTTGGAGTTCATTTTTTTTAGCATTAGCTCCCATCGTTTGAATATCTTTATCAGTCGTGTTGAGCACCTCATCATATTTTTTGCTTCTGTATTTATCGTAATAATAGCTTACTTCAACCGGGTCATCAGTGCCAGAATATCTTTGATAAAATTTCTTATACAAACTATCAGCTAATTGTTGAGAATCTATAATAATTTTATTTCGATTGTGTGAGTCTTTAGCTTGCTTTGAGCTATCATGAAATGCAATGACCGGCTGGTGATTTGAAATGATTGAATCTTTCCCTGGCTGCTGCTGCGAAATTTCGTGACTGTTTCTTTTTGATGCGATATAATAAATGATTGCGGCAAAAACAACTATAAAAAAAACAGCTGCAATATTTTTGTACCGTGCAAAAATATTTATAACCGGCACTTTATCTTTTTGCTGCTTTTCAAGTGCAGTTTCTATCATCTTAATGTGGTCATCGGCAGGTTGCAGGAAAACATCACTTTCTGAAAACCTATTTTCTGATCGCTCTTTTAATATATAGCTGACCGATAGTTCATCTTCGTATTGATTGCGCAAATCATCATCGCTGTTTAACTCAAGCATAAAAGCTTCCTCCTCTTCGGCATTCATTCTATTCTCGAGATAGTTCGCGATCTTTAATGCATTCTCATCAAATTTGTCCATACATCTTTTTTATCTTAATTAAGCCCGTTATAAATTTCAAGAAACCGCTTGCCACATCTGCTCAGCATTTTTATTGACGAACTTCTGTTGATATTTCTTTTTGCCGCAATTTCATCATGGCTTAAACCTTCAATATGTTTCCATCGAAGCAAATCTTTGCAATCAGGGCTAATCTTATTTAATGCTTTTTGAACTTTATGAGAAAAACTAAAAGCATCGTGCTTAATTTCTTCTTCAGCAAGAAATTGTTCTTTCAAAATTTCTTTCTTTGCTTTCTCCTGCCTGTTTTCTTTTTCTAATAATTTGAGATAATGATTTTTGAAGACTATAAAAAAATAACCAGTGTGCTCGCGGCTTGCAAATTTTATTTTTCCCGCTTTGCCGTTTTCATTAAATGCTTCCCATGCGGAAAGAAATGCATTTTCAGCAAGCTCGCCGAGAATATCATCTTTTATTGTTGAATGTCTGAAAATAACTCTTCTAAAGAAAGTTTCTTTATTCACTTTGTACAGGCACTCAAACATTTGCTTTTCTCCAAGCAAATCATTTTGTTGCCATATTGCAAGTGCTGTTTCGCTTAAAAAATAATGACTGCAGTTTATTTCCATGATTATCGGGCTTAAGGTCATCAGCAATTTAATTAAAATAATTTCTTTCAATCTCAGGTCTGAAGTGAAAAAGTTTTACTGAGATCAAAAGAAATTTAACTGAATAATGATATAGAAACTTAAAACTGCTTAGCAAAATATTTTTCAGGCTTACCGGGATGATTACAACAACTCCATATTGCCGGATGAATTTCGGATTGATGTGAAGAAAATATTTGACAGCGCCATCTTTGCTTTCAAAAATTCGCTTCTTGTCCTTGTCGGCGATTTTTACTGAGAAATGGATCTCAACAACAAAAGGCTTTTCTTCTTTGCGATGAAGATTCTGGCTTCGCAACAATTCGTTTTTCAATTCAATAATATTCTCAGGCGGCTTTGCATTTTCTCTGGGATAAGCAATGCCGGTGTACTTACAAATCATGGCATAAATAATAGGGTTGGCAACATAAGCAGACAAGATGATATTCTTAAAAGGATGCCTTATCCAATAACAGATATATTTTTTATACAGCTTCCATTTAGGCATTGCCTGCCCCCGATAGCTTTCAAGGATGCCTGTTGCAGCTCTTCCAATAACATATTTTTTTTCGTTGATGACAGAGCGATAAAATGCAGCAGCACAAAATCCAATCACCTTTCCATCGAAAAAAACAAAAGTCGCATCGATATAATCAAGTCTCTTGGAATAATAATATGCAGTAAATTCACGAAACAGCATATCCGGTTTCAATGTTAACCTGAAAATATCGAACAATGCATTGAAATGGGGATTTGACTTTTCGCAATCGCGGATATAAACCCTCCTATAAAATATTTTCTGTTTCATTATAAGCCTTGTTACTCAAAAACAGAAAAAATCTACAGGCACATTTTGAAAAAAAATTACAGTAGACAAAAACCAACTCCTTACAATGAATAATACATTTTTCAGGTTTTTTCTTATTGCCTCTCTTTTAATAGGTCAAACACAAAAAAGTTTTGCGCAATATGATTCCTTAAAAAAATACATTGCCCTCTTCCCTTCGGAAGAAAGCTATTGGAATAAGTATGGCAATTCCGGCAAATACGATTCAGTTTTTTACTACGCTCAAAAAATGGACTCTTTATCGAATGCAAAATTTGGCGATAGCAGTACTGAACATGCTGTTTTTTTATGCCACTATTTAGGCTTTACTTATTCAATCATCGGAGACCAAATTTCTGCCTACAAATGCTTTCAAAAAGGAATTGCCATATTTAAAAGAAACAATAGTATATACAACGACATTTATCGTGAGGCACTCTTTTACTTCGGAATTACTTGTTTTTCGATCGGAGATTTGAGAGGAGCTGAAATCTATCTTCCAGCAGCATCTAAAATCTATAAAGAAAAAGAAGATATTGGAAGATACGCTCAAAGCATGCTTTGCGTGGCGGCAGTTTTAGCAGCAAAAGGCGAATATGCGAATGCAGAAATAATCGACCTGGATATAAAGAAAACACTTGACAGTTTAGCTCATCCTAAGTTAATAGGATACATCCATTATCTTTTGGCTTCCGTGAATAATAATTTAGGGCAGATATATATTGAAACCGGAGATTTACAAAAAGGCATAATTTTTATTCAAAGAGCAGTTGATTTAGATGCTCTTTCTATAAAAGAAGGTTATACAAACAGCGATTACTTTTCAATCATTTTGAACCTGACAGAAACATATATTTTGAATAACCAACTTGATAGCGCTTCTGCGAAATGCAAAACAGTTGAAGCAGAGCTTGCAAAAAAACCCGATATTCTGCTTACAGCAAAAGTGCTAAGCAAAAAAGCATTTATTCAGCAGCAACAAAAGAACCTCTCGGAAGCCATCAGATTAATTAAACAGTATTGGAAAATGTCAGACTCATTAGCGCAAAAACCTGATGACTATGATGATGTATTAACCAATCTCGGAAAACTATATACAGACACCAAAAAATATCTGTCCGCAGATTCTCTTTTAAAAGAAGAAACCCGCAAGCTTTATACCTCAGGGCTTACTTATTCTTATGCCATGCAGCAATCCTTTTCCTATCTCTGTGCAAACCTGATTGCCATGAAAAAATACGATGAAGCTGAAGACAGCCTTTTATCATTAGCAAAGCTATCTTTCGAGACGATGAATAAAAACTTCACAGGCATGTCCGAAGCAGAAAAATTAAAATATAAAAAAGGGGTTGATCAGATTTTCGAGATGATGTATGCATGCCTCACAAACGACAAAACAATTACCCGAAGCCGTATCGAAAACATATATCGGTTTGAATTGATGAAAAAAGGAATCGTACTGTACAGCCAGGCTAATTTGCTCAATAAAATAAAAAGCACTAACGATCCTGATCTCACATTACTCTACAATCAATGGTTAACCAACAGGCAGATGATTGGCCGGCAATATTCTCTTCCTTATGCAGACCGTTTTATGAATGTTGACAGTATGGAAGATGTTACAGAAAATATCGAGAAAAAAATATTCTCAGACTTATCTGTGGCGACAGACTCCAATACAAAAATCCCGTCTGTTTATAGCAATAAAAACACCGCTTCTATTGAATTCATAAAATATACTAATACTCTATCCTCATTCCAAAAAAACGAAACTTTCTATGCTGCTTTTGTGACCACCTCTGGTGACAGCATAATACATTTCACTCAATTGTGTAGCGAAAAATTATTGCGAAATGCCATGAACATAAACAAAAGCGAGTCGCTCACTAATTCGCAATACTTTCAAAAATTATATGATAATAAAAGCAAAAGCTCTTCAGAGCTTTACAAACTTTTATGGCAGCCGATCGAACCATATCTGAAGAATGCCAAAATAATAAATTATAGCACGGCAGGTATCCTCAACAACATCGCTTTTCATTCACTGCATAACGGCAAAGAATACCTGATGAACAAATGTTCGTTTCATCGCTTTTCAACTTTACTAAACTCAGGAAATAAAAACGAATCATTCACTATTAAAGATTCCCTCAGCATATGGGGAAATATGAATTATGGTGAATCAGCTTTATCAGGGCGTGCCCCTTTTATTGATGGCATAAAGAAAAAAAATGGAAAGAATAAACAAGCTGCTAAACCCAACCTAAAGGAACAAATGAAACAGCCAAAGGATATTTTCCGGGAACCTGTTCAGGAATTTTTAGGCAATGAGCTTGATGAAATAAAGAAAATGCTCAGTGAAAAAAAGATAGGTTTCGATGATTATGAAAAAAGCCTTGCAACAGAAGAAAATTTTAAAACTACAGCTTCAAAAATCAAAGGCATACTACATATTTCAACGCATGGTTTCTATACTCCTAAAAATATAAGAAAAGGAAAAGGCGTGTTACCGGCCGATTTTATAGGAGGATCAGAAAACCCTTTATTGCGCTGTGGTTTGGCTTTTTCAGGTGTGAATTATTATTTGACAAAAGGGGTTCCCTATAAAAATCGTGAAGACCAGATTTTATTTGGTTATGAAGTTGCACAGCTTGATCTGCGCAATGTCTCTCTTGTGATTCTGAGCGCATGCGAAACAGGTTTGGGAGATGTGAGCGATGATGAAGGCAATTTTGGTTTGCAGCGTGCATTTACAATGGCTGGTGCAAATAAAACGCTCGTTAGTTTATGGCAGGTTCCGGCAACGCAAACAACAGAATTATTTAATTTATTTTATAGCAACATGCTGCAAGGGCAATCGTTCAGCGAATCGCTTGGCAATGCTCAGAAAAAAATGCAGCAAAAGTATCCTCCGTATTATTGGGCTGGTTTTGTGCTGATAGAATGAGGAGCTTAAAGAATACGCTCCTTTTTTAGAAACAGAGCAACAGATTTTACATCATTAAACGAATGCGTGAATGTATTTCTTGCTTTTGCAAGGATGCGCTTGCTGAAAGTATCCACAGTTGCTATGCTGACACAAAGATTTTCGGCGAGCTCTTTACGGCTTCCTAACTCATTTTGAGCAAAATATTTCAGCACAGCAAATTCTTTTTCAGAAAAATATTTCTTTTCCATAAAGCCTTTTAGCACCATTTGAAAAACCTGTCGTTCAAATGTGTCTTTTTGGAAACCATTAGCCTCAGTCACTCTAGGCCTCAAAGGCTCTGCTTCATAAGGGCCTATTTTATTAAATTCATTTAATTGAGCAAGCAACCGATTTTTTTTATCGTATTGGAAGATCGATGTAGTTTTTTTGAAAATTATATACTCGCCATTATAATGTTTCAACGCCACAAGGCTTATATATTTTTGGGTTAGAAACTCAAGTTTAAAAATGCCTTTGCAAAGAATTTCATACATACAGTGCGCTATCATATTGAATTGAATAGCTTGCCCGGGATGAATAGAGCTCAGGTACTTGCTGACAGTAAATTCATGATCCGGATAACCGAGAACTTTAGCTGCATTTTTTACATAATTAAGTTCGCAAGCTAACAGGTCAAAGACAAAATAAAAGTTCTCATCAGACAAATTCTCATTTAACAGGCCAAGTTGTTTTACCTGTTGTTCTGTTTTTACTATGGGGAGATAATCGTTTTGTGTTGGCAATAAATCATTCACTAACACCCGTAATTCTTCAGCGGGAGACTGATTTTTTTTTAGCATAAAAATTTGGGTTAAGAGAAGAATATCATTTCAAGGCCGAGCAGGAGCGTTGAGGACAGGTATAGCTGAAGATACAAAAAATAAATCACTAAAATGTACTTACACTAATGACAAAACAGGTAAACTATTTATTGCAATTTTAAGCTTATACCACTAAGCTGTTAAACCTTATTTTTCTTACCTCTGGTTTGGTTAACATTCATATTTTATTATTAAAAAATCCAATCATCTGTAGATTTTTTTGCAGTTGGTGGAACTATAAAAATGCAAACATACTACAGCATTTTATTTTTTACAGGGGAGTTATTACATCATAACCATTTAAAATAATTCACAGTGCTCTTATCTATAAAATCAAATAATATTTTAACCATGACTAAATTATCATTTCAAACGATTTTGACAGTTGCTCTATCAATCATTTCTGTTTTATCTTATTCACAGGATGAGTTAGTCTTAAAAAAGCGAATAGCTGTTGTCAATTTTGTGGACGGAACTAATGGGTCAACCAAATTTGGAGGACAACAAGTAGGAGACTATGGCGAAACTCTTAGAACACTGTTAAACGGTGAATTGGTGCGAAGCGGATCTTTTGTTGTTTTTGAAAGAGAACAGCTAAAAGCAATTTTTAAAGAACAGGATTTAGGCTCAAGCGGATCTGTGACGAGGGAATCTGCAGCAAAGGCCAATCAATTGCTGGGCGTTCAGCTTTTGGTATTTGGAAGTATTATTGAATGGGGCACAAAGACACAAAGCAAGAACAGCAATGTTCCATTTTTTCAAAAAACAACTAATACAGTTACTGCTAAAGTAACTGTAGATATGAAAATTGAAGATGCAACTACTGGACAGATATTAATAGAAGAAACTGCAACGGGTATGGTAGATTCAAAATCTACCAGTTCTGGTACGATTTATTATAGAAAAGGAGAGACAAAAAATGATAATACAATAATGGATAGCGCAATACGAAAAGCGGTAGTGAACTGTGTTGACCTTGCAAAGAAAGCGGCCAGCAAAGTAAGCTGGCAAGGTTCAGTAGTAAAAGTAGGCAGTGATGGGAGGATTTATATTACGCCAGGGTCCGGAAGTGGCGTAAAAACAGGAATGAAATTTATTGTGTACGAAAAAGGTGAGGAAATAAAAGATCCATCAACAGGCGAGCCATTAGGAAGTGAATTGAAATCCATTGGTTCAATAATAATAACCGGTGATTTTGGTGATGGCAAAGGTGCAATAGCGAAGCTTGCAAGTGGCAAGGGAATAAAAGCCGGAAATGTAATCAAGCCGGAATAAAGAATGATCTCAAACTGATTTGCACTGAGCGATAGCTCGCCAGACAAACATATCATAATAGCTGTATCTGATAATGATCACATCTAAACTTATCAATGCGCAGAAGTATCTCTTAATCGAAGTTCTCATGTTGCCACACAGAGGGAGTTTTATCAACACAAAATGATACCGAACATAAATTTGATTTAATACTTTATCGATTACTACAATGCAATTCATATTAAAATCCTTTTCATTGAAAACATTATTGCTTCTTCCAGTTATCTTATCATTGATTTTTATAGAGCCCGGCAAATCATATTGCCAGGATTCGCTCCGCGATCTTAGCGGCACCTGGATTGGCACACAGATCAATGGAAACTTAGTGATGTATTATGAGATCAGCATAAAAAAAACAGGCCAAAATACTTACGCCGGTTTTGATTATTGCAAATGGCAAAGAAATAAAGATGGCACACCTTTGAATATTCGCGGCGAAATGCCACAGGCTAAAAAAATTTTTTTTGGAAGTTTCGATGGCGATGTATTTTGGTTTTCAGAAATAGGCAATATTGAAAACAGCAACTGGGGATTGCTAAATGAACAATTAAAATTCCTCGATAATGACGGAACACCTGAGCTTTGGGACAATGATAAAAGCCAGCCAGCACGCAAATTTCATTTAACGCGTAGTTCAGACATTTTTCCGGAGAAATATGTGAAGTACACCAATTTAGCTTCACTGTTAAAAATAACCAGTCTATCTTATAACAACCCCACGAGAAGCAACCACATAAAATATAACGAATCTGGTGAGATATCCATCAGTGTTAAAAACAATTCTGATATTGATTTCAACAAGCTTGATGTAAAAGTTACCGCAAGTAATAGCGACCTGGCTCTTCTTCAACCAGACAACCCTGCAAGAAATGCTTTTGATATTAAAAACAACATCAGTGAGTCACTCAATGTGAGCATTACATCAGGTTTTTTATTGCCTGCCGGTTCAATTCATTTGGTTGTATCATTAAATGCAAATGGAGTTACGCTTGCCGAAGAACGTATTACACTTGCATCAGAAACTTTCTTCAAAACAGAGGCGCTCATGCCTGGGGTTTATAGCAATCCGAGAATGAAAGCTATTTCCGGCTATTACGGCTTTTTAAACAACACTTATAGCGATGTTTCTAATCAGTTGAATTCATTAGTGGCTTCCGGTGATAAAATTGCAGGCATGTGGAAATCAATCTTTATGTATTTAGGGATTGGAGGATATAAGCCTGACGAGATAGTTGCATTGAATCTCGGAAAAGACTGTCTCAATGCCGTAGAAAGCCATGCAAGAAATGGTGAACCAGAGGCAATTTATCTAATGTATTATGCATGCCAAATGGGGCTCGAAGGGCATAAAGCAAAATATTTTGGGACAATGTTTTTAGAAATGGCAGCAAATGCAAATTTTAAGCCCGCAGTATATGATTATGCACTTTCATTTTATCTGAAAAAAAATTTCAATGATTGTTATTCATTGCTGCGAAAAAGCTTTGATATGGGTATTAAAAAATCAGCTTCAATCATTGGAATCATGTATGAAAAAGGATATTCAGTTGATATGAATATTGATTCAGCCGTAATGTGGTACGACAAAGGAATAAACTTTGGCGATCCTGATGCAATGTACCATTGTTCGATCTTATATGCTCATGGCGATAGCAGAGGCCCTAACATAGATAAGTCAACTGAGCTTGTAACAAAAGCCGCTGAGGGAAATTGCGCCGGAGCTATGTTTTATCTGGCAAACATATATTTTCATGGAGGTCAAGGCAAATCACAGGATGTTTCGTCGGCTATCAAATGGTTCACAAAGTCTGCCGAATTTGGTGACAGAGAAGGGATGTATGCACTGGCGGCGATTTATACTGATGCAGATTTGCAGGGAGTAACCAAAGATGAGAAAACAGCTTTTATATGGGCAAAAAAAGCGGCAGAACTTGGGCAGCCGCAGGCAATGAAGATGCTTGCTAAATTCTACTCTGATGGTGTTGTTGTAGGAAAAAATATTATTAAATCAAGGTATTGGTTTAATCAGTCTGTTTTAAAAGGTGAGGCAACAGCTGAGAGCTTTAATACGAGCACAGAAGATTTGCTGAATATATGGCGCTTTGCTGATTTCAGCCCAAGCTATTATTATGTAGATAGCTATGGCAATTATTTGGGTGATGACGGACCTGATTTATTCGGAGGGCTGTTAACTGGTTTCCTCGGCTCTTATTTTGAAAGCAGGATGAGGACACAACCTATGATAAATGGTCTGGAGTTTATCCAAAACAAGAACGACAAAAAAATATATGGAGGCACCATCACTTCACAGTTTACCTCAACCTTGGAACTGAAAAAGGGGCAGACTGTTCACATCAGCGCTTATGGTGCAGTTACTTTGGGTTGGATGCTTTCAAATATACCAGCGGATGGTATTAACAATTCTATGTATGCGATATATAGTATCGTGCCAGACATAAACCATGGCGCAGTGATGGCCGGGATGAATAATTACTGGCAATTTATCGGAAGAAGCAATGATTATACAGCATGGCAAGAAGGCCGGTTGAACATAGCTATCAACGATGCTGATTATACGAACAACCAGGGATATTTTGATGTCGTGATAGAGGCTACAGAAGAATGAACATTTTCTTCTTGTTGCCCATTCATGCAGTCAGTTTCTTCAATCTACCATTTATTCACTAACAATAAAATCATATCATCACATTTAAAATTTAGAGCTCATGAAAACATTTTTTAAAATTTCAACAGCAGCAGTTATTATTTCAATTATTGTTCTTGCGTGCAAAAAATCAGTTGGCAACGGAACCGTGTCTTCTTCCTATTATATCACGTACAATGCGAATGGGGTCTCAAAAAATTTTAATAACAGCATTGATGTTTGCGCTATTACAGACACCAATTTTTTCGGGCAAAATATTGCTATGTGTGTGATCACCGGTGCCACCAGCGCATTGCCTGCCGAGATTTTACAGATAGATATTATTGGGGACACTTCACAGCTCGTTAGTAACACTTTTATCGATACTGCTACAAACGCTGGATACACTTTACTATGTATCCACGGTGTTCCTGGAAATGCTGATTACGGAGCGGGGCCATATGTCGTTGATATCCCCAATAATACGAACCCATTTCAAATCACTTTTAATTCTGTCAATAACGGAGTGGTCAGCGGTAGTTTTCAGGGAAACTTATATGACTCTACAGGTACTAAAGCTTACACTATTACCAATGGCAAATTCAATCTGCCAATAAAAAGAAACTGATCAGAGATTCTAATAAATTTATTACTTATAGTCGGATGTGATCAGAAAAGAATTGACATAATTATTGAAATTGGCAATTTCGATCAAAACAAAAAATCTTAAACAAATTTGGAATAATAGCGTTAATCCTTCAATCACAGAAAAGTTATTATTCATGTCAAAAAAGATATTATTTGTTTTTGTTCTTGTTCTTGCCGCTTTCAATACAGAAGCTCAGGATAGAACACTTTATCAAAGAAAAATTTTTGTTGAAGGAAAGGATACGTTGCCTTACCGGATATTATACCCACTCAATTATCAGCCAGAAAAAAAATATCCTGTTGTTCTATTCCTTCATGGATCTGCACAACGCGGTAAAGACAATGAGAAGCAATTGATGTGGGGTGCAGATTTATTTCTTGATTCTACTAATCGCCTGAAATATCCTGCTATTGTTGTTTTTCCTCAATGCCCTTTTACTTCTTTATGGAATGCCATCACTTTTACTTCGCTCAGTGATTCGCTTAGATATAAATTCCCATCTAACAAAACACCTATTGTGCCGATGCAATTGTTATTAGGTCTGGTGGATCAATTAGCAAAAAACAATTCTGTCGACACAACCAGATTTTATGTTGGCGGACTATCCATGGGCGGCTTTGCAACTTTCGAAATTCTCTGGCGCAAGCCACATTTTTTCGCTGCAGCATTTCCAATCTGCGGCGCAGGCAACGCTGACCAAGTACATTTATATGCTGACAAATTTCCAATATGGATTTTTCATGGTGATGCAGACAGGTTAGTTCCTGTGTCCAATTCAAGATTGATGTATAAAACATTAAAAGCAGAAGGTGCAAATGTGAAGTACACAGAATATCCGGGAGTCGGTCATGACAGTTATAAAAAAGCACTTGCTGAACCTGATTTGTTGCCCTGGCTTTTTGAGCAAAAAAGAATTAATTGACAAGAAAACATTAATCCCCTGAATTCTCTTCAAAACATTTCATACTAAAAACTGTAAGACATGCTCAGCATAAAATATCTTGCCAGCAAATTGCTTTGAAAACTACTTGTAGAATAATCAGTAGTTTGAATTTGTATAAAATTTGCTTTGTTCAAAATATTCTTTGCTATAAAATTAAATTCGATTTTTTTACTATTAGGTGTAAATCGCAAGCTGGCATCCAAAAACAAATAATTTTCATTTGTCTTTTTTGTGTTTGGTAAAAAATAATCAGACGACAATAAGATGAACAAATTTTTATTTGGCTTAGTAATAATCTTAAATGTATTATTGATTGTTTGATTGGTAAACGACTCGGCGTTTTCGCTTTGTGATTTATTTGTTTTATAGCGGAAAACATTTTCAAAATTTATCTTACTATCAAAAGCCGTCTTCATAAATAGTTCTAATGAAAAGAATCGACTGTTATTATTTCGCAACTCTGAATTGTTCAATATGTTTTTGTAATTTGAAATTGAGTAGTCAGATTTTAACCTGACGGTGCTTTGAAATAATGGTATATATTTTTCTATCAAAAAATTTGAATTTACGTTTTCATTAGGTCTTGCTAAAAAAAAATATTCTACTTCTGTGCTGTTTTCCTGAACATCAATATTTGAAAAATAATTTCCCTGACTTTTTGTATAGATTATCCCCGCATTCAAACGAAACTGTTTGTATAAATCATTTATGAGATAAAAAAGCGAGATCGAAACATTTTTTTGAAATTGCAGGTTCGGCACATTCTTAATCGCTTCTCTGTTTGATATATATACAGGATTGCTAAATAAATATTCTTCCGAAAAAGTCTTTTGATTGACATTAATTGTCCCGAAAATACCTGATACGTTATTGAGCTTATAGATTATCGAAAATGCAGGATTAAAAATAAAATTTCCGGGTTTCATATTTTGCTTAGCAAGATGATCAATCAGATATTGTTCAATATATTGAAGCAAATAAGAAGGAGAGAATCTCCATTTTCCAAAGCTAAAATTGTATGCCCCCAAACTGTACAAAGCATTTTTTTGATAAGCAAAATCGTTGCTATAGCCATTAATTAAAGTTGATATACCACTGTTAATTCCGGTCAACTCAGATTGAAATGATGTTTTTTCAAGATTGCCGCCAATTGAAAAAGTATATTTCGTTTTTGCTGTGCTGCCTAAAAAAACTGTCTGACAGTCCACAACTTGTTTTTTGAAGTTACTGAATTGATTATTTGCAGGATAATTAATTGAGTCATTGAAACCCGGACTTGAAAAATAGTTTTGAGGAACATTGTTTGTGCTGTGGTTGAGCAAAACCTGCAATGCCTTTCTTTCAGAAACTTTCTGAGTAAACACTAATGCCTGTTTAAAATAGAAATTCCTCGTTTTTAATAAGGTTTGATAATATGTTGTATCGTTTTTCACAACATTCGCAGGCGTGGTAATATTCTCCTGCCTGATGCTTGCCCGATATTCAAGCAGTGATTTTTTTGATGAGTTGTATTTGATTTCAATATCTCCGCGATATTGAACAGGCCTTTTTTGAATGGAATATTTATCTGAAGTAAAGAACTTTTCATTGTTGATGAAATTGCTGTTCTCAGATAGCTGTTCGGATGTTATCTTATCATGGATGTAATACAAATTAGTCTTTATGCTTAACCTGTTGCCTATTTTAAAAATGTTGTTATAACTACAGAACCACGCATTATTAACATTGGCTCTTCTGTCATCAAGCTCGTTTGAAAAATAGTTTTCAGAAATAATTTTTTTTGCAAAAAGATCAGATTCTTTTATTTCCTCAGCACCGGGGCTGTAAGAAAAATAATCAAATGGAGAATTGTTGATACCAACATTATTATAGGAAAAAGTTCCGAATGATTTATATTTTTTTGAAATGCCCAAAATATTTGCAGAAACATCAGACATCAGTTTGCCTTCCTGAGAAATACCGGCACCAACATCTGCATTCCCGGAAAAGTCCAACTTATTTTTTTTCAATTTCAGGTTCAGCGCAACCTTATCTCCATTCTCAATATTTTTTAATAGCGGGTTGTCATGATAATTTTCAATAGCCTGCACTTCTTCCACCATATCTACATTTATATTCTTAGTGCCGATGGAATAGTTATTGCCAAATAAATCATCGCCTTCTAATTTTACTGTTTCAACAGTTTTGCCTTTGTAACGGATTTCTCCGGTTTTTTCATTCACATCAATGCCCGGTAATTTTTTTATAAGGTCTTGTATCTTTCTCTCGCTGCCATCCCTGAATGCCGAGACATTATATTTTACCGTATCACCTCTTATTTGGACAGGTTTTGGTTTCGCTGTAATGATGACTTCTTTTAATTCTTTAACTGAGTCTTTCAGTAAAACGAAATCATGAACATAAGTCTGATCTGCCGAGGGATTTTCGATTTGGAAAACTTGCTTGATGTATTTGTTTGCAGAAACCTCAATGACAACTATTTTATATAAGCCATTTAATGAGATAGAATATTCGCCATTCCTGGCAATAACAAAATCTCTGACCCTATCTGAATTGACAGAGTCTTTAATTACAACATTTGCTATAGCTATTTTCCCTCCGGAATCATTTTCTATTTTCCCTTTTATGGTCTGAGAATATAAAAAATGGGGAGCTAAAAATATTAATAGTAAAATCTTGCCGCAGTGGAAGAATACTTTATTAAAAACTGATGCCATCACCCAGTTGAGCTTCAGGATAAATAATTTCCATGTTATCAAATCTAAATTTTGCATGAGCATCATCAGTAAGAGTACCATTTGACCTTGCTAGTTTCATCATATTCTGAATATTATCAACAATCTTTTTCGCATATTCGCGCCACGTAATAAATTTATAATTATTGATTTTAGGAATATCAACCTTGCCTGAGTAATTCTTGATTATTTTGGTTGCTACAAATCGTATGAACCCATCATCAGATTCCACTTTCAAAATCAAACCAGGCAAACCACCAAATTTTTCCGGTCCCTCTGGCATTGAATTTCCGTTTACATAAAAAGCCGTATAGTGTCGTCCTCTAAAAAAAGTTTTTGCTGCAAAGCATTTTTCGTCAAGTATAGACATCGCACCCTCAGTTAATGACCACTTCATGGAAGACAATGTATCTTTAACGTTGGACTTAATATTTAAGACATTATCATTATAATAAATGGCATTTTCTGTATAATTCTTTAGAAAGAAAAAATTATGTTCTAATGAATCAGATTCCGACCTCCAAACTGCCATCGAATCAAAAATTATTAACTCGCATTTAGATAGATTCCCGCCACCAATTCCCATAATTTCATACTCAACTAATGTGCATTGGCAATAAGTGAATGTTGAAGATGCAAAAAATAGTATGCATAATAATATTTTCATTTTTTTTGTTTAAATTTTTTTAAAGTATCACATATAAAAGCAAATCAAGCTTTTAATTTGTACAAATTTGTGATATCAATTATATATTCAATAAAAAAGCTGTCTCTCAGTCAGGGAGACAGCTTTTGTCACTATCATTTTTGTGGAATAGATAATGAAACAATGGCATAAGCCGCATTACAAGCAGCTGCTTGAGTGCACGTACAACTTGCCGTTGCTGAGGCGGTATATTGAATACCATTTTTTGTCCAACTTGCTGTAACAGTACAAGAAGTCGGAACTGCCTCCTTCTTTTCTTTTTTAAAAGACGAAATTTCTACCAATCTAGCTTTGTCAAATTTCTTGACCTCTTTTGCATTAACATTTGTACTTGCAAATGCACCAGTTGTTCCAGCTAACAGGAACATCCCGAATAATAGCGCTTTCATTTTCATGTTATAAGTTTTATTTTATTGCCCCGTTTGGTCTTGAGCGTTAATGCGACCTTATGCTAATTTTTCGTGTTCGCATATTCCCACTATTCTCTTATTTTTCTTTGGGATGAAAGAGTAAGCTCCCGCAATAGGTGTTATCTATTGAATCATATCTGCAAAAAACCATCAGTCATAACTTTGAAAACCGTTCTTTTGCTATTTTATAGGGGGTAGGGCTAACCTCGCAATAGCATAAGCTGAATTACAAGCATCTGTTGGAGTGCACTCGCAAGTTGCAGTAATTGTTGCAGAGCTTTTAATCCCAGATGAACTCATCCAACTTATTGTAACAGTACAAGAATTTGGCACTACATTTTCTCTTTCTTTTTTAAGCGTAGCAATTTCTATTAATCTAGCTTTGTCAAATTTCTTGACCTCTTTTGCATTAACATTCATGCTTGCAAATGCCGCAGTTGTTCCCGCTAATAGGAACATCCCGAATAATAGCGCTTTCATTTTCATGTTATAAGTTTTAGTTGCCCCGTTTGGTCTTGGGCGTTAATGCGACCTTATGCTAATTTTTCGTGTTCGCATATTTCCACTATCCTTTTATTTTTCTTTGGGCTAAAAGAATAAAACTCCCGCAATCCGTAGCTACTGAATATCTTAACATGTTGTTGTTATCGAACTATAGCACCGAGAAGGAAATTTGACTATCATAGGTCATTGCAAAAGCTGACAGAAATTCCTCATGCTTACCAAAGTTATTCCACTTAAAATCACGATATGCTTTTTCATGGTTGCACTTTGCAACCGAAGAGCAGGTAATTTCTATACCCGGAAAGTAGTATATGAAGTGTGCTTAAAATGCTTAATTTCATTTGTCAAACCTTACTCCTCTTATGAATGATGGCGAAAAGATAAAAATCCTGCGGATGATAAAGAATTATTCGCAAAGTGGTATTGCAAAGAAATTAGGGATCACAAGACAAGCTTATTCTAAGATGGAGAATGAGCAAACTAAAGTATCAGAAGAACGAATGCAGAAAATTCTGAAGATCCTGCAATGCACAGAAGAAGACCTGAAAAATATTGAGACATTTCATTTATCCCCCAAAAAGAAATAAGGTTTATTCAAATTGTAATGTAAATATTTGTTGCAGCTTCACAATCTTGTTTTCAAAATTTCCACCTGCGCATTTTTCCAGCTCACAAAATCGTCTTCCAAAATATGTTTGCGTGCTTCTGTCACTAAATGAAGGTAGAACGCAAGGTTATGAACGCTTGCAATCGTCAGCCCTGTTATTTCTTTGCTCTTCATTAAATGGCGCAGATAAGCTTTGCTATAATAATTGCTGATTTCCGCATCAATACCATCATCAATCGGAGAAAAATCTTTCTCCCATTTTTTGTTATCGATATTAATAACACCTTTTGATGTAAAGAGCATCGCATTTCTTCCGTTGCGCGTTGGCATCACGCAATCAAACATGTCAATGCCCAATGCAATACATTCTAAAATATTCCATGGCGTTCCTACGCCCATTAAGTAACGCGGCTTTTCTGCAGGAAGATGATCACAACATAATTCACACATTTCATACATCAGGTTGTCTGGCTCTCCAACGCTCAATCCGCCAATCGCATTTCCTGTTGCATTTTTTGAGGACGCAAATTCGCAAGAATGTTTGCGAAGGTCTGCAAACGTGCTCCCCTGCACAATTGGAAATAAGTTTTGCGCATAACCATACTTGTTAGTCGTGCCATTAAATCTTTCAAAACATCTGTCTAACCATCGGTGTGTGAGGTGCATTGATTTTTCTGCATACGCATATTCGCTTGGATAAGGCGGGCATTCATCAAAAGCCATAATAATATCTGCGCCAATCGTTCGCTGAATATCCATCACATTTTCCGGGGTGAACAAATGTTTGGAGCCATCGATATGCGATTGGAATGTTACACCTTCTTCAGCAATCTTTCTTGTTCCTGCCAAAGAAAAAACCTGATAGCCGCCGCTGTCTGTTAATATTGGTTTATCCCATCCATTGAATTTGTGCAAGCCGCCTGCCTGCTCAATCACCTCAAGCCCTGGGCGCAAATACAAATGATAAGTGTTACCAAGAATAATCTGTGCATTAATTTCTTTCAATTGTTGCTGTGTAACCGCTTTCACACTTCCCGCGGTTCCAACAGGCATGAATATCGGTGTAAGGATTTCGCCGTGATCGGTTGTTATCTTTCCTGCTCTTGCTTTTGAATTTATGTCAGTTGATGATAATTGAAATTGTAGCGCCGGCATAAAAATTAAAAAAGCACAAGATAAGACACAAGGCACAAGAATCAAGGAACAAGACTTAAAGAAGAGAGTCACCATTTACAAGTTCGGAAAAATGCGCCGTTCTGCTTATTTTCGCGTCCTGATGAAAGACCGCTAAAGCTAAACCAGCCCGCTTATGCATCATGTTTACTCGGACGTTTTATGGCATCAAATATTATTCGGCGTATTTTGTTTGATTACGCTGGTGCAGCTCATTTATTATATCGGTTTCTTCAGGTTGCTCGCGTTCTTCAGGCCTGCTCAAAAAGAGAAATCGCAACAGCATCCTGTGAGCGTTATTATCTGCGCAAGAGATGATGCAGGGAAATTAGCGATGAACCTACCCGGCTCATTGGTGCAAACATATCCTTCTACTCATGAAGTGCTTGTAGTTAATCACAATAGCCAGGATGATACACGTTTTTTACTTGATGAATTCAAGAAAAGCTACAGAGGATTGCACATCGTTAATCTTGAACAGGAAGCTATCGGTATTCCCGGAAAAAAATATCCTTTGTCAATGGGCATCAAAGAAGCGAAGTATGAAATTGTTTTGCTGACCGATGCAGACTGTGTTCCCGCCAGTGAATTTTGGGTAGAGAAAATGCAGAATGGTTATCATGATGGGATCAAAATCGTGCTTGGATATGGAGCATATACAAAAAAACCAGGCTCATTAAACAAATTGATCCGCTTCGAAACATTTCATACCGCATTGCAATACCTTTCTTTTGCGCTGGCGAAAATGCCATATATGGGAGTTGGAAGAAATCTTTCTTACAAAAAAGAATTGTTTTTTAATAACAAAGGTTTTTCATCTATCAACCATGTACCTGGCGGTGATGATGATTTGTTCATTAATATGGTTGCTGACGATAAGAACACAAACATTGTGATAGAACCTGAAGCATTCACACTTTCTGAACCGAAAAAAACTTTTAGTGAATGGGTGAACCAAAAGAACAGACATTACACTACCAGCAAATTTTATAAAGCGCAAACGAAATTATTATTAGGCGCATATACTTCTACTCACTTTTTATTTTATCCCTTTTTTTTCCTGAGCCTGATATTCTTTAGCTGGCAACTTTCACTTGGAGTTTTTGGGCTGCGCCTTTTGGTACAGGGTTTTATTTTTTACAGAACGATGAACAAACTGAATGAAAAAGATTTGTTCGTATGGTGGTGGCTGCTCGATATCTGGATGTTTTTTTATTATATCATTTTCATGCCCGCATTATGGAGAAAGCCCCGCAAGACCTGGAACTGATCACGAAATATTTCTCCGACTTCACGCATTCGCAACTGCAGCAGTTTTCTGCGCTTTATTCTTTATATTATGAATGGAATGAAAAGATCAATGTTATTTCAAGAAAAGACATTGCCAGCTTGTATGAAAAACATGTGCTTCACTCATTGAGCATCGCTGCTATTTTTGATTTCCAAAAAGGAATGGATGTGATTGATATGGGCACCGGTGGCGGATTCCCCGGCGTTCCACTTGCCATTTTTTTCCCTGAAACAAATTTTCATCTGGTTGACAGTATTGGAAAGAAATTAAAAGTGGTGAACGAAGTTGCTTCAGCAATCGGTTTATCAAATATTACTACACAGCATATACGCGCAGAAGAAATCAAAAATAAAAAATTTGATGTGGCAGTTTCAAGAGCCGTTGCTCCGTTGAAGGATTTATGGAGATGGGCAAAACCATTGCTGAAGAAGAAGGCTGAAAGGTCAATAGTCAATAGTCAATTGAGTCATGAAAATGCTTTGGTTATTCCTGATGGACTAATCTGCCTGAAAGGTGGCGACCTTGGGCAGGAAATTTCCGAAAGCAATTGCAGGCCAAGATTAATCGAGCTTGGAGAAATATTCAATGAAGAATATTTTCGCGAGAAGTTCCTGCTGTATGTGCCAAATTAGACATAATGAGCTCTGTTCCGCTAGCGCAAGGGCAGAAAAGCCCAATAATAGCAAAAAATTCTAAGGAGCTATCAAATTTCCCCAAAAAACCATTACCACAAAGTGGTATTGTTTCTATCAATAAGTTGCTGAAATTTGCAGCATGAAGATTACCGTTTGCATTGTTGAGGACAACGAGAGCATCCGTTTTGCAATGGAAGAGATTATTGGCATGGATGGTAAATACAGGATGGCAGGTAGTTTCTCAAATGCCGAGGAGGCACTTCAAAAAATACCATCCATCAACCCGAATATTGTTTTGATGGATATTAACCTTGGCGATGGCAAAAACGGTATTGACTGTGTGAGAGAACTGAAGCAGAAGCATCCGGAAATGCTTTTCATGATGTGTACGGTGTATGAAGATGACGAAAAGATTTTTGATGCATTGAGCGCCGGTGCAAATGGATATGTGCTGAAAAAAACGACGCCCCATAAAATGCTCGAGGCTATTAAAGAGCTATATGAAGGTGGTGCACCCATGAGCAGCCAGATTGCTATTAAAATAGTTCGGGCAATGCAGAACAGGCAGATCTTTGAACATGCAGAAATGAACCCTGCAAAAAAGCCTTTGAGGAAATTATCAGTCAGGGAAAACGAAATCCTGCAATTGCTCGCTAACGGTATGCTTTACAAAGAAATCTCAGACCATTTACAAATCAGCTCGGAAACGGTGCGCAAACATGTTTACCATATTTACGAAAAGCTTCATGTGAGCAACCGGGTAGAGGCGATTAACAAATTTTTTGACCGTTAAACTTTATAAAAACATTACCACAAAGTGGTATTGTTTGTTTTCAGGCTTGTATCTAATTTTATGAAGAGGTTGCAAAATCATTTCACCATCAATCATTTCCTTATCATTTTTCAGTCTGACTTTGTTTAGTTAATCACCGTAACCCTTCCTTATACATTTTTGAAAAAAGCATAAAGCCATCTCTACGGATGGCTTTCGTGTTTTTAAGAAGCAATGATAATAATTACCATTTCAATTCCAGTCTATTATTTTTCCTGTCAACATCAGCCATTCGCTGAGTCGGGTCAATCTCAATAATCTTCATGTCAGTAAGCCTGTGATTGACTTCGAATGTATAAGTAGGCGATGTCCATTTCCACGGCTCAAAACTTGTGCGTGAGATTGATTTGTCTTCGACCGGTTTTTCTCCAAACATAAAGTATTGAGGAATATATGCGATTTCTTTGCTTCCATCTTTGTACTCAAACTGGACATCAACTGGCATCGGCATCTTCCCGATTGATTTCAACCTGATTTTCGTTTTGCCATTTTCTTCCCACAAACTATCAATGGCGTAATCAATCGTTTTTGTTGTGCCGACCCAGTATTCTTTATACCAATCTAATTTCAAACCGCTCACTTTTTCTGCAATGCGCATAAAGTCACTTGCGTTAGGATGCTTAAATCTCCACTGGCGATAATATTCCAATAAAATTTTATCACGAATATCGGCGCCAACAATATAGCCAAGCTGTTCAAGAAATACTGCTCCTTTTGAATAAGCTGCCGCACTATAAGCATAGTTCGTATTGAAATGGTCTGCGTGTGTTGTGAGTGGTTCTTCAAGCCCGCTTTTTGCGAGATTGAAATAGCTTGAATATGAGCCTGCATGATGCACAGGCAGTTGTGCATTTTCTTTTTCAACTATCTGTTTGTACTGAACATCATCAGGATATTTTTTTGCCTGATAATTGTAATAATAATTAGCAACGAGACCTTCCGCATAGTCTGTGAAACCCTCGTCCATCCATGCATACATTGATTCGTTTGTGCCGAGCATCATCTGATACCACGTATGCATCCATTCATGAAAGCCAAGCCCTATACCTGGGCCATTCACTAAAGTTGCCATGGGATATTCCATGCCCCCGTCGCCTCCATGAACAAATGAATATTGCTTGTAAGGATACTTTCCAAAAGTCTTTTCAATGAAAGGCAATGCAATCACAGCGGCGTCTGCAAGCTTGTTCCATAATGTGTCCTGTGCAGGGTCGTTGTTTTTATTTTTATACAGCACATTAATGATTGTCCCGCCGGGAGTGTTTCTCACAAGATGTTTGTATTGCGGGTCTGCAGCCCACATAAAATCATGCACATTCGGCGCAATTAAATGCCATGAAAGCAAATCGCCCGCAGGGCGGATTACTTTTGTTCCAGGTGTTTCATATCCAAAACCGATTTGATTCGCATTTTGCAGATAGCCTGT
>Ga0070734_10001343_pt1 | contig 36717 bp, 33 predicted proteins | sample Coa_R1_8_FD_66444 | JGI IMG/M metagenome (GOLD analysis project Ga0070734, IMG submission 66444) | Surface soil microbial communities from Centralia Pennsylvania, which are recovering from an underground coalmine fire - Coalmine... | ecosystem: Environmental > Terrestrial > Soil > Unclassified ...
TCTACTGCGTCGTCGACCTGCACGCGCTGACGCAGGAGAGCGCCTATGGCCAGCCTCGGGAATTGCAGCGCGCGATCCGCGAAGTGACCGCGGCCTATCTCGCCTGCGGGGTCGATCCGAAGCGCGTCATCCTCTTCAACCAGAGCCGCGTGGCCGAGCATGCCGAGCTCGCCTGGATCCTCAACTGCGTCGCGCGCGTGGGCTGGCTCGATCGCATGACGCAGTTCAAGGAAAAGACCGGCAAGCACAAAGAACGCGCCTCCGTCGGGCTCTACGACTACCCAGTGCTGATGGCGGCCGACATCCTGCTCTACAAGGGAACGCACGTCCCGGTGGGCGACGACCAGCGCCAGCATCTCGAGCTTGCACGCGACATCGCGCAGAAATTCAACAATGATTTTTCGGCGCCCGACTTCTTTCCGCTGCCGGAACCGGTGATCACCGGCACCGCCACGCGCGTGATGAGTCTGCGCGACGGCTCGAAGAAGATGTCAAAGTCCGAAGAGAGCGATTACTCGCGGATCAATCTCGTGGACGACGCCGATGCCATCGCGCAGAAGATCCGGAAAGCCAAAACCGATCCGGCGCCGCTACCCGCATCGGACAAGGAATTCGCCGGCCGCCCCGAAGCCGAAAATCTGATCAACATCTATGCGGCGCTGGGCGATGTCTCGCGCGAATCGGTGCTTTCGGATTTCGGCGGCAAGCCGTTCTCCACCTTCAAGAATGCACTTGCCGATCTTGCCGTTGCGAAGTTGCAGCCGATCACGAGCGAGATGCGCCGGCTGATGGGCGACCCCGCCGAAATCGACCAGATTCTCGAAACCGGCGCGGAAAAGGCGCGTGCGCTCGCCGCGCCGATCCTTGCGGACGTGAAGAAACTCGCGGGTTTTGTGCGGTGATGTGTCATCCCGGCCCGCCGCTTTAGCGCTGCGCTCCGTGTCGCCCGGTCATGACGACGTTGTTGGTGCTGTCCGGCAAAAGCGATTGCCCTCGCACCAAGGGAGAGTAGAAAGGCGCTGATGAGCCTCTCGCCAAAAACCGTGCTGGTCACCGGCGCCGCGAAGAGGCTCGGCCGCGCCATCGCGCTCGATCTCGCGCGCCATGGCTGGAGCGTGGCGATCCACTACCGCAGCTCGGAGAAGGAGGCGCGCGCGACCGAGGCCGATGCTCGCACCAGCGGCGCGAAGACCGTGCTGCTCAAGGCTGACCTCTCGGTGGAAAACGAGACTGCATCGCTCATCGGCCGCGCCGTCGAGGCGCTCGGGCCTTTAACGGCGCTCGTCAACAGCGCCTCGATCTTCGAGAACGACGACTGGTACAGCGCCGACCGCGCATCCTGGGACAAGCACCTGGAAACCAATCTTCGCGCGCCTTTCGTGCTTGCGCAGAATTTTGCGCGCCAGATTCCGCGAGGCGGAACAGGCGCGATCGTCAACCTCATCGATCAGCGCGTGCTGAAGCCCACGCCCCAATTCATCTCCTATAGCGTGAGCAAGGCGGCGCTTTACTGGCTGAACACGACTCTTGCGCAGGCGTTTGCGCCGCGCATCCGTGTCAATGCAGTCGGCCCCGGCCCCGTGATGAAGAACGAGCGCCAATCGGTCGCCGATTTCAATCGCCAGCGTGAAGCGACCCTGCTCGGCCGGGGCGCCGAACCGCAGGACATCGCGGACGCAGTTCGTTATCTGCTGAACGCGCCGAACGTCACGGGCCAGATGCTGGCGGTGGACGGCGGCCAGCACCTGATCTGGCAGACGCCTGACGTCTCCGGGAAGGAATAGACATGAAGAGTCAGGTCCAGCCTTTGCGCATCGCCGACGCGAAGCTAGCGATCCGGCACGTCTTCATCCGCAATCTCGAACTTCTGGCGCGCATCGGCATTCACGGCCACGAGAAGGGCAAAATGCAGCCGGTCCGCATCAATGTGGACCTCGCGGTCGAGGATCTGGCGGTGCTCGAGGACAAGCTCGAATCCGTCGTCGATTACGGCGAGATCACGCGGAAGATCCGCGCCCTCGTCGAGCGCGGTCACGTCAATCTGGCAGAGACTCTGGCAGAGCGGATCGCCGCGCTCTGCTTCGAGGACGGCCGGGTAAAGAATGCGCGCGTGCGCGTCGAGAAATTGCATGCGCTGCCCGGTGCGGAATCCGCAGGCGTCGAGATCGAGCGCGAACGGCCGCGATAGACGGCTTGTATTTGGCAGCAGCGCTTCGTATCTAACCTAACACCCGCATGAAGATCGCGTGGGCGGAATCCTGCAACGCGAACAGGGTGCGTTCGAGGCTTGCGAAATCTTCCGCTCCTCCGGCTTTCGTGAGCAGCGCCTTGAGGCCCGTTGTTGCCGAATGCGGATCGAACTGTCCGTCGAGCGCGATGCGCAGCACATGGGTCAGGGCATTCTGAAGCGCCGCAGCGCGCGCGAGCGCCTGCTCATCCGCGCGCGCGAGAGCACCTGCCGCCGCAAGCGAATGGAGCGCTCCGATCGTGTTCGTTCCGTGGGGACGCCCGTCCAGAAGCTGGAGTGCCTGGGCCGAGAACTCGATGTCGATGAGCCCGCCTTGCGTGTATTTCAGATCCCACCGATTGCGCGCGGGATATTCCGCCGCGAGCTTCCTGCGCATCTCGCGGACATCGAAAAGAACTTTCGTGCGATCTGATTGAGCGATCGCGTCCGCGACCACGGCTTCGACCCTCGAGAGAAGCGCAGGATTTCCTGCAATAGCTCGCGCGCGTGTCAGCGCGAGCCGCTCCCAGGTCCAAGCCTCGCGTTCATTGTAACGCGTGAAGGATTCGAGCGAGACCGCAACCGGGCCTTTGTTGCCGCTGGGGCGTAGACGCAGGTCAACCTCATAGAGCGGTCCCGCGGCCGTGGGTGTGGTCAATGCCGAGATGAAGCGTTGTGCGAGCCGGGTGTAGTAGACGCTCCGCGGCAAGCGCTTTTCCCCGCTCGATTCCTCTGCGGGCGAATCGTAGACGAAGATCAGGTCGAGATCGGACGTCGCCGTCATTTCGCGGCCGCCGAGCTTTCCCATCGCGAGCACCGCGAAAGCGCCGTCCGGCATCATGCCCGCGGTCGCGGCCAATGCGCGCTCAACGAGAGGCAAGAGACCGGCAATCACCGACTCCGCGATATTGGCGAAGGCCGGACCCGCCTTCGCGGCCTCCGCCGTGCCCTCGATGATCTGGACGCCCACGCGGAAGGACTGTTCGCGCGCAAAGCGCCGCGCACTCTCCAGAGCAGCTTCGTAATCACCGTCGCTCCCGAGCGCAGCGGCAAGCAGCGCATCGAGTTCACTGCGGTCCGGCAGGCGCGTCAGAAATCCCGGATCGAGCAGCGCATCGAGCGTCGAAGGATGGCGGCCGAGATAGACCGCTAGCCGCGGCGCGGAGCCCGTGATGGTCGCGATGCGCCGGAGCAGATCCTCGCGGGCGAGAAACAGTGAGAAGAGCTGCACACCCGAAGGGAGATTGGAGACGAACCGGTCGAACTGGGTGAAGGCCGCATCCGGATCAGCCGTTTGCGCGAGTGCCGCCAGAAGCTGCGGCATCAGCCGCGTCAGCAGCTCTCTCGCGCGTGCGCTCCGCGTGGCGCGGATTCGCCCGTGATGCCAGCCTCGGACGGCACCCGCGACGTGCGACGGATTCCTAAATCCCATCTGCCGCAACGTTGCGATGGTTTCGGGATCGTCCTCCACGCCGGTGAAAACGAGACTGCCTTCGCGCGTTCCGAGCTCCGGCGCTTTCTCGAACAGATGGGCGTAATGCTCCTGCACGGTTTCGAGCACTTGGGTCAGCGCGGCGCGAAATTCCTCAACATCGCGGTAGCCCATGAAGCAAGCGATGTGGGCGAGGCCCTCGGCATCTTTGGGCAGCGTGTGGGTCTGCTGGTCCTCGACCATCTGGAGGCGATGCTCGAGCTTGCGGAGATACCGATAAGCCTTTGTCAGGTCTGCCGCCGCTTGGTCCGAGACGAGTCCGCGGGCGCGAAGCGCATCGAGCGCGGCCAGCGTCCCGGAAGCTCTCAGCGCCATGTTGCGTCCGCCGGCGATGAGCTGCTGGGTCTGGACGAAGAACTCGATCTCGCGAATTCCGCCCCTGCCCAGCTTGATGTTGTGACCCTCGACCGCGATCGCGTTATGCCGGCCATGCGCGTTGATCTGGCGCTTGATCGAATGGATGTCCTCGATTGCGGCATAGTCGAGATTGCGGCGCCAGACGAAAGGTTCGAGCGCTTTGAGAAAATCCTCGGCCGCTTCGCGATCGCCGGCACAGGCGCGCGCCTTGATCAGGGCCGCACGCTCCCAGTTCTGGCCCATCGATTCGTAGTAGGCCTCCGCGGCGTCGGTCGAAATCGCGATCTGCGTCGCGCCGGCATCGGGCCGCAACCGCAAATCGGTGCGAAAGACGTAGCCGTCTGCGGTCGTCTCGCTCAGCAGTTTCACAAGGCCGCGCACGATGCGGACGGCAGCCCCGCGAGCTTCACCACGTTCGCGCAATGAAAAACGGTCGGGATCGTAGAGCGCGATGAGATCGACATCGCTCGAGTAATTGAGTTCGAACGCACCGTATTTTCCCATGGCCAGCACGACGAGACCGGCGGCGCGCCGGTCGACCGGATGCGCTCCACCTGCCCCGCCCCCCATTTCTCCAACGACAAAGCGGAGCGCTGCTCGGATCGCATGATCGGCGAATTCCGTGAGCGAACGGGTCACACGATCCAGATCCCAGATGCCGGCGATATCGGCGAGCGCGATGGTGAACGCAGCTTCGCGTTTGGCACGGCGCAGCGCCGACATCACCGCATTCTGATCCGCGGCCATGCCAGCCTCCTCCACGCTCCCGATCGTCCGCGCCAGAGCCGCGTCAGGTCCGGACTCGAGCAACAACCGCAGGAACCGGTGGTCACGAAGAGCGGTGCGCGCGAGGAAAGGAGAGTTTCCGAACACCGCATCAAGGAGCGGTTTCGCCCGCGATGGAATGCGGCTGCCAACCGCTTCGAGCCCCTCCCATGTTCGCTGAACGCGCCCATGATCAAAGACGACGGGCAATGCGGCGGGGTCGTAGGTGAAGGCCAACGACGAATCCCTCCGTCAGCGCGCGTGAAGACGCGCGCTGCCACCTCCTACCGTTGCTTCGCAACGGGGGAGGAAAAGCAGGTGCGACAATCGCAAGCAGTTTCCTCCCCCGCGAAGCGGTGGGAGGTGCCGAGCGAGCCCGCTCTTGTGCGGGCGATGCGAGGCGGAGGGGGCGACGATTCTCATTGCGAGCGCGAGGCGCGGCCGCGAAAGCGCAGAACGGCCTTGAGCCCCGGATGATTGTCCTCGAGCGTGAGCTCGGCGTCGTGCAGCCGTGCCACCGCGGCAACCAGGCTGAGGCCGAGACCCGTTCCCGGCGAATGACGGCTTGTCTCCAGACGGACAAAGCGTTCGAGCACGTGCCCCCGTTCGCTTTCCGGAATTCCCGGCCCGGTATCGCAGACGCTCAGCAGGACGCCGGAAGGCGATTTGGCCGTCGCGATCGCAACGCGACCTCCTGCCGGCGTGTACTTGACCGCGTTGTCCACGAGATTGACCAGCGCCTGAGAAATGAGACTGAGATTGCCATCGATCGCGAGTAAAGAGCCGGCCTCGGTCGTGAGGGTAACGCCCTTTTCCTCGGCAACGGGCGCATAGAGCTCGGCGACATCGCGCACCACGGCGGAAAGATCGACAGGCGCCATCGCTTCTCGGGCGACACCGGCGTCGGCCTCCGCGATCAGGAGCAGCGCATTGAACGTCGCAATCAGCCGGTCTGTCTCTTCCACCGCCGCCTCGAGCGCACTTTGCTGCTCGCTGCCAGCCGGAAGGTGGCGAAGCGAGGTTTCGAGGCTGTTGCGCAGCCGGTTGAGCGGGGTACGCAGATCATGGGCGACGGAATCCGTCACTTCGCGCACACCGCTCATCAGCCGCTCGATGCGGTCGAGCATGCGATTCAGGTTTTCGGCGAGGGTATCGAACTCGTCATGACTGGAGGTGACCGGCACCCGCCGCGAGAGATCGCCGGCAATGATCTCCTTGCTGGTCCGATTGATCGACTCGAGCCGCGCAAGCATGTTGCGCCCGATCAATCCGCCGCCGATCAGGCCGAGCAAAATCATCAGCGCCAGCGTCCAGGGAACGGTCGTGGAGAAAAGCTGCCCCATCAGATCGCGGTCATGCACGTCCTGGGCAACCAGGAGCAGATCGCCGCTGCGAAGCGTAAAGGTGCGGCCCCGCGCGTGACGCTCCGCCATCTGCCCGTTGTTTAGCCGACGGACATAGGTGAAGTCGATGAAGTCGCCCCGGCCTTGCGCGCCCGCCGGCCAGCCATCGAGATTTCCCGCGACATAGCGCCGATCGGAATCCGCGAGCAGATAGAGGCCCTGCGATCCGGGGCCAGAGCGGTTCATGATGAGCTGGATGAGACCGCTCTCGTCGAGCTGGCGGTATTGCGTGCGAAGATCGGCGATCTCCGCGTTGATGATCTGGTCGCTCTGCGCGTCGAGCGCGCGCTTGGCATTCCAGTAAGTGAAGCCGATCAGTCCGGTCGCGCTGATCGCGAACAGAAGCACATAGATCAGCACGATGCGGAAGGCCTGGCTGCGAAGGAGCACCGGCAGTGCAAAGAAGCGCGCGGTGCGGGCGAGAAAGCCGGAGCGCGTGCGGGTTGGCGCGGCGCCCGAGTCAGTCGGGATGGGGACGGTTACCATCGTCAAGAACCCTCCCCTTGCGGGAGGGTCGGAAAATCTCGAAGCGAAGCGAAGAGCTTTTCCGGGGTGGGGCAAATCACGCGCATGGTCCCACCCCGAAATCTGCTCCGCAGATTTCGGCCCTCCCGCAAGGGAGGGCTCCGCGAACGCTATGGCCGCGCACGGATCATGTAGCCCGCTCCGCGCACGGTGTGCAGGAGCGGTGTCTCGAATCCCTTGTCGATCTTGGCGCGCAGACGCGAGATGTGAACGTCGATGACGTTCGTCTGCGGGTCGAAATGATATTCCCAGACGCTCTCGAGCAGCATGGTCCGCGTCACCACCTGGCCCGCATGGCGCATGAGATATTCGAGAAGTCTAAACTCGCGCGGCTGCAGATCGATCGTGGTTTCGCCCCGCCTCGCCGTGCGCGTGAGCAGATCGAGTTCGAGATCGCCGACCTGAAGTTTCGTCTTCACGGAGGCCGGTGAGCGGCGCCGCATCAAGGCATCGATCCGGGCCAGCAGTTCCACGAACGCGTAAGGCTTGGTGAGATAATCGTCGCCGCCGGCTTTCAGACCCTTCACGCGGTCGTCGACCTCCGACAGGGCGCTCAGGAACAGCACTGGCGTCGCATTGCCGTGTTCCCGCATCTCGGCGACGACATTGAGGCCGTCGAGCTTCGGTAGCATGCGATCGATGATGGCGACATCATAAGGGCGCGAGAGCGCAAGCGTCAGTCCGACATCACCGTCGGCGGCATCATCGACGACGTGCCCGGCCTCCTTCAGACCGTTCACGAGGTAGCGTTGCGCCTCTGCATCGTCTTCAACAACCAGAATCCGCATGCCGAGTGCTCCCTGCTTGCCCCGCGTGACCGCGTCTTAAGAAGGGTCCGCGCCGGCGGCAGCAACGGGGGGGATGGGGCCGCCACCACCGGCGCGGGGGCCGGGCGACACGGCAAGCCGCGCCGCCCGGTACGCTTCAAACCCTAATTCGACCGTCCTTACGTCTGCCCAATATCCACGGCGACGTATCGCTCTCCGCTCGATCCGGACACGAGCAGGAGGACACTTTTCCTTCCCTGCGCGTGCGCGTCCGCGACACGGCTGACCACGTCTTGCGGTGTATGCACCGCCCTGTTGCCAACCGAGACCACAATGTCGCCCGGCTGGAGTCCCTTGTCGGCTGCGTCGCTGTTCGGATCGACCCGCGTAATGAGCACGCCTTCGACGCCGCCTTCGAGGTTGTAGCTACGACGCATTTCTGGCGTAACTGCGGCAAGACCGAGGCCCATTGCCTCACCAGTCGCGCCCGGCCGGCCGGGTTCCTGCGCGGGTGCTGCCGAGGCGAGCTGCTCTTCCTTCTTCTGCGCGATCTGGACGCTCAGCGTTTTCGGCGCACCCTGTCTGCTGATAGTGAAGCTCGCGCGGCTGCCCGCGGGCAAAGCGGCGACGCGGCGCGTCAGATCGCGATTGTCCTCGATCGCCTTGCCGTTGACGGCAAGAATCACGTCGCCCTGCTGGAAACCGGCTTTGGCTGCAGGCCCGCCGGAGACCACGCTGGCCACAATCGCGCCCTTGGCTTCCTTGATTCCGAGCGAAGCGGCGATGTCGGGCGTGATGCTCTGGATTTGAACACCGAGCCAGCCGCGCGCCACGCGGCCATGGGCTTCGAGCTGCTCGACCACATCGCGAATGGTGGTCGACGGAATGGCAAAGCCGATCCCGACGCTGCCGCCCGACGGCGAGAAAATCATCGAGTTCATGCCGACGACCTGGCCGCGCAAATCGAACGTGGGACCGCCCGAATTGCCCCGGTTGATCGGCGCATCGATCTGGATGAAGTCATTGTACGGACCGCCACCGGGGAGATCGCGCGAAAGCGAGGAGACAATGCCCGCGGTCACCGTGTTCGAAAGCCCGAAGGGATTGCCGACGGCGATCACCCAGTCGCCGACGCGCAATTGGCGATCATCGCCGAATTCCACGGTTGGAAGCGGCTTTTCCGTTTTGACCTTGAGCAGCGCCACGTCGGTGGACGAATCCGATCCGATCAGCTTCGCCTCGAAACTGCGCCCGTCTGGAAGCTTGACCGTGATCTTCTTCGCGCCGTCGATGACGTGATTGTTGGTAACGATGTAGCCCGAGCGGTCGATGATGAATCCCGATCCCATCGACATGGACTTGTGCGGAATCTGGAACTGTTTGCCCTGACCGAATTGATTGAAGAAATCACGGAACGGTTCGGGGAGATCCTGTGGCGAGTTGAGCAGAGCCTGCGCTTCGGTTTCCTGCGTCTCGGCGGTGACGGTGACAACGGCCGGACTGACGCGCTCCACGAGATCGGCAAAGCTGAAGGGCGCTCCGGCTTCCAGCATGTGAGGCGGCGCAGGACGATTCTCTGCGGTTCGCACGTAATGAGGTACTTCTGCGACCGGTCTCGGCCGGCCGTGATAGGCCGCGTCGATCTCCTTCGGGAGAAGGGCGAACGCGCCCAATCCCAGAATGACGATCACCGCCGCGCCGCTCATCGCGAGCACGCGCGTCCGCCTCGGATTGGACTGAGGCTCAGTGTCCATGGATGGTCTCCGCCGATCTTTGCTCAAGAAGCCTTACGTATTGGGCCACGTTCCCAATATCTCCGGTTCTTTACCTGTTTCTCTCCGCCAGGTTAACGTTTTGCAACCAACTTACTGGCTGGAGACGACTGGCTTGCCGCTCTCGTTCCAGCGGCCCGAGCGCTTCAGAGCATCCACGACTTCGCGCGGCATATAGCGTTCATCATGCTTAGCGAGGATCTCGCTGGCGGCAAAGGTGCCGGCGGGGTCCAGGGACCCAAGGGCGACGACGCCCCTTCCTTCCTTGAAGAGCGCGGGCAGCACCCCCTCATAACGGACGGGGACATCGGTGCGCCCGTCGGTCACGGCGAAGCTGACATCCGCACCGCTGCCGCGCCTGATGCTGTGCGGTTTGACCAGTCCGCCGATGCGGAAGGCAACGCCCGGCTGCACGTGCTTCGCGACAACGTCCGTGGGGCTATAGAAATAGAGTACGTTGTCCTTGAGGCCGTAGATGACGAGCGCCGCCGCGCCGGCCCCCGCGGTCATCACGGCGAGTGCGAACGCGAGTCTGCGCCGCTTTCTGCGATTCATCGGCGGTCGTTCCGGAAGAGCCCTTCGGCCCTCGCTATAATGATGCCGCGAAGGCGGGACAATGTCGCCGGGAGTCGCGCTCACACGCGGCTGTCGTCGAAGATGGGGGCGATCATGCGGCTTCTCGGCGTTTCCATCGCACTGGCCGGCGCAATTTTTCTGAGTGCATGCCTGCCTGTCACGTCAAAGACGGCGGCCGGAACGACGGCGGGGCTCGGCGGCGACCTTGCGCTCTTGGGCGGGTGGCAAGGCGCCGGTAAGGACTCCGCAGAGGGAATCATCGTTTTCCTGAAGAACGATGATGGTTCGCTCACCGCCGTCGTGACCTCGAAGGAGGATCATGGCGCTGCCGGTTCGTGGCAGCGATTCCTCGTCAGGACGGCATCGCTCGGCGGGCGCACATTCCTCAATGCGCGCGAGATCGAGACCGACGGAAAAATCGCGGAGGACGGGCTCGCGGGCGCAAACATTCCCGTTCTTTACAAGGCCGGCGCGAAGACGCTCGTGCTCAATCTTCTCGACGAGAAGAAAGTGGCTGACGCGATCCGGTCAGGCTCCCTCGCCGGTGCCGTCGAGCCCGGCGAATATGGCGATGTCGAGATCACGGCGGACGGCGGTTCGCTCGATGCGCTGCTGGGGAGCGACAAGGCATTGGCGCTGTTCGGCACTAAGCCGATCGTGCTTCGGCGAATCTTCTAGCGCGATTTGCAAACAATGTGTCATCCCGGGCGCGCAAAGCGCGACCCGGGACCCATCCGCGAGCGATAGCGAGCGAATGAGTCATTCAGAGCGCTGACGCGCTCTGCGATGGGTCCCGGCTCTCGTCGCTGGGGAACATACGCAAGCAATCAATGTGCGTGGCGCTGGAGAATTTCACCGGCGAGTCCGGTTTCATAGGATTGGCCGGCGGGCGTCAGCGCGATGCGGTGCGGCCACTCGGCCCGCGCCAACCCTTTGCGCGTCAGCGCGTTCCAGACTTCCTGCTTGTAAAGGCCCGTTGCGTCCTTGCCCGAGACGACGCTTTCACCGAGATGAAAATGGTCGCCATGCGCCGGCGGGAAGCTCGAAATGACGACTTCGCCATCGGCGCCTGCCGTCGTCGTTCCCGGAATGCGCGCGATTTCCTGCAAAAGCAGGAGAGTCTTGAGCTGCAGGGGGTTCAGCTTGAGGGGATTTCGCTTGGGCGGCATCGACTGTGCGGGTGAGTGCGCGAGACTGTGGGTATACTCGGCCGGAACAGAGGTTCACAAGCGAGCCGAAGGACACCGGACATGACTGAAGCGCTTCCTCTTCCCTTTGACGGCATTCGCGTCGTCGATTTCGGCCGATACATCGCCGGACCTTTCGCCGCCGCGCTCCTCGCCGATCTGGGTGCTGAAGTCATCCGCGTCGAGAAGCGCGACGGAAAAGAAGACCGCACGCTCATTTCTCTCGGAGGACACAGCGACGGAAGCGCCGGTGAAGGCGCGCTGTTCCTGCAGATGAACCGCAACAAGCGCAGCCTGACGCTCGATCCGACGAGCGACGCCGGACGGGATGTCGTCCGCCGTCTCGTGAAATCGGCGGACGTCGTGATTGCCAATCTGCCGATCGAAACCCTGAAGACGATGGGACTCGATTACGACTCGGTATCGCGCATCAATCGGCGCGCGGTGCTCGCCATCGTCAGTGCCTTCGGAATCGAAGGGCCTTACGCCAACCGCGTCGGGTTCGACGGCATCGCCCAGGCGATGTCAGGTGCAGTGGTGTTTGCGGGCTCAGAAGAGCAGCCGGTGCGCTCAGCCGCGCCGTGGGTCGATTTCGGGACGGCATCGCTGCTTGCGCTCGGTATCGCGGCGGCCTTGCGTGCACGGGAAACGACCGGCCGCGGCCAGCTGGTCGAAGGCGCGTTGCTGCGGACCGCGCTCACCTATTTCTCCACCATGCTTATCGAAGAAGACGTGCTGAAGCTTGGGCGGAAGCCGACGCTCAACCGCGCGCAGACGGCGGCCCCTTCCGACATTTACCGGACGCGGGATGGCTGGATCATCATCGCGGTGAACGGCGATCCGCTGTTCCGCCGGCTTGCGCGTCTCATCGGTGCGCCTGATTGGCTCGAAGACCCGCGCTTTGCGAACGACAAATTGCGCGGCGATCATGGCGAAGAGATCAGCACGCGCATGTCCAAGTGGTGCGCCGAACGGTCAAGCGCAGAAGCGATTGCCGCGCTCGAGGCTGCGCGCGTTCCTGCCGGCCCGGTCTATCGGATGGCCGAAACGCTCGCCGATCCGCATGTGCGCTCGCAGGATTTCTTCACGCGCGTGCACTTCGAAGGATTGCCGGAAGCACCGATTGCCGCAACGCCGGTCAAGCTTCACGCGACGCCCGGGACCGTGCGCCGCAACCCGCCGCAGCTCGGCGAGCATACCGACGAGGTGTTGCGCGAGCTTGGCTATTCGAAAGCCGAGATCGCGGCGTTGAAGGAAAACGGCGCGGTGTGAAAGGCGGCAGAATAAACAAGATATGTCATTCCCTACGCGCGCCTTAGCGCGCGGCAAGGAAACCTAGTAGCGCAAGTGTCTGCGAGCGCGAAAAAGGTCAGCGCGCCAATACGCGCTGCATCTGGGTCGCCTTCCCTCGCATCGCTTCGCGATGCTCGCCGGTGATGACAGGTTTGAGAGTTCTGAGCTCTAAGCAATCAGCGGGAGCGTCAGTGTCGCCTGCAGGCCGCCGAGGGCGGCCGAGCGCGCGAGTGAGAGCGTGCCGCCATAGAGCTTGGCGATGTCGCGAACGATCGCAAGACCTAGGCCCGAACCGGGCACGCTTTCGTCAAGCCGCTCGCCGCGCTCGCCCACGCGTCTGCGTTCGTCCTCGGTGAGACCCTCGCCGTCGTCCGCGACAATGAGTTCGAAGCGGGATCCTTCGGCGCGCACGGTCACGCGCACGCTGCCTTTCGCCCATTTGCAGGCGTTGTCGATCAGATTGCCGGCCATCTCTTCGAGATCCTGCCGTTCGCCCCGGAAGAAGATCGAAGACGGACAATCGAGTTCGATTTCGATGCCGCGAGTCTCATGAATGCGCCCCAGCACCCGGACGAGATCCGTAAGAGCGGTCGTGACCTGCGTCCTGTTGCCGAGCGCGCTCACGGCTCCCGCGGCGCGCGCGCGCGCGAGATAGTGGTCGACCTGGCGGCGCATGGTGGAGACCTGCCTCAGCACGGCATCGGCCAGTGGACCGGGCTGCGCCGCGGCTTCACTCGAGAGCACGGTGAGAGGCGTTTTCAGGAAATGCGCAAGATTTGAGACATGCGTGCGCGCCCGCGAAACAACTTCGGCGCTGTGCTCGATGAGGCTGTTCAGTTCGCTGGCAAGCGGGGCGATTTCGGCCGGGAAGGAGCCCTCCAGCCTCTGCGCCTTGCCGTCACGAATGCGCGACAGGGATTCGCTGACACGCCGGAGCGGCTGAAGTCCGACCCGCACCTGGATGAGAACCGCGATGACGAGGCCAAGCCCGAGCACGAAAAAGGACCAGAACAGGACCTGATTGAAACCGGCGACGCGCCTGTCGACCTCCGCGAGATCGCCGGCGACGAGGAACGTATAGGCGCGCGTTTCGCCCTTGTGCTTGTCGAGTGTGACCGGAAACTCGACCCGGCGGCTGATGGTCCGCAGGTGCTGACCATCGGGGCCTTCCGCGTGGCCCAAAAAAAGGCCGCGCAGTTTGTTCTCGTTGGTGGCGGCGAGCAGCTTGTCGAACAGCGACCGCGATAGCCTGGGACCGGCGGCATCTTTCGGATCCGCAGGAACGATCTGCCAGTACCATCCGGAATAGGCGCGTTCGTAACGCGCCATCTCGAATCCAGGTTCGAGATGAATGTCGCCGCTCGCGTCGGCATCGGTCGCGGCAATCAGGCTGTCGAGATCGGTTTCGAGCGTGGCGTCGAAATTTTCCTCGACGCTCGAGCGGAAGATATTGGAGAGCGCCATTCCGCCAATGGCGAGCCCGAGCACGGTCCAGATCGTCGCCGCAAGGATGAGGCGCGCCGAAAGGGAGTTAAGTCGGCGCCCCATGCTGGGCGCCCGGATCTTCCAGGCAATAGCCAAGGCCACGCACCGTCTGAATCAGGTTGGCGTCCAGTTTGCGGCGGAGCCTACCCACGAACACTTCGATTGTATTCGAGTCGCGGTCGAAGTCCTGATCGTAAAGATGCTCGACGAGTTCGGTTCGCGAGACGACCTTGCCCTTGTGATGGGCCAGATACGCGAGCAGACGGTACTCGAGCGAGGTGAGCTTTACGGGATTTCCAGCGAGGGTCACACGGCTCGCTTTCGTGTCGATGCGCAAAGGTCCGATTTCGATGTCGGAGGTTGCGATCCCGGCCGCCCGGCGGAGCAAAGCGCGAACGCGCGCGAGAAGTTCTTCGGTATAGAAGGGCTTGGCGAGGTAGTCGTCGGCGCCTGCATCGAACCCTGCGACCTTGTCGCTCCAGCGATCGCGTGCCGTCAGTATCAGGACCGGCATTTTGCGGCCCGCCTTCCGCCACTGCTCGAGCACGCGCACGCCGTCGATCTTCGGCAACCCGAGATCGAGGATCACGGCGTCGTAAGGCTCGGTGTCGCCGAGATAATGGCCTTCCTCGCCATCACTCGCGGTGTCGACAACGTAGCCTGCGTCACCAAGCGCCTTCTTCAGCAACCGCTGCAGGTCCTGATCATCTTCAACGAGGAGGATTCGCATGCTGCCCTCAATGCCCGTGGTGGCCGTGCTCGCCGCCACCCCAGAAACCTCCGCCCCATTGGTGGCCACCGCCCTCATCGCGCCCGCCGCCCCAGTCGCGTCCGCCACCCCAATCGCGCCCGCCGCCCCAATCGCGTCTGCCACCTCCCCAGTCGCGCGGTGGTCCGCCATCAAAATTGCGAGGCCCTTCGCCCATCGGTCCCTCGCGCGGCGGGCCATAGGGATATCCGCCTTCGAATTCGCGCCGCCCTCCGACCGTGCCGAGAACGCGTCCCGTCCGCGCATCCGCATCGAACCACACGACGCGTCCTTCCGGCGTCATCCACTTCAGCCGGTAATGCATTTGTCCATCGGGCCCCATGAAGGGACCCTCGGCATCATAGAATCGTCCAGGATGGTTGCGCCGGACCTGCGGAAGGATTCGATCGAGCGGCTGCGCGTTTCCATCGGAATGATAATAGCGCCAATCGTCCTCAAACTGCGCCGACGCTGTACCCGGCGCTGCGAGGCACGCAGCAAGCACGATCAGCCAAAGGAACACGCCGGCACGCATGACATTTCCCTAGCGCGCTGTAAATGAACGGCGAATGAACGCTTAAGCCAGAGACCGTTCAGGCAGCGCAAGCCATTCTCGCGACCAGGGACGAAGCGAACACGCTCGTCCAAAACGCTTGAGGCGCTCCGGTCCGCGGTAAGCCCCTCCCCGTAGGGCCGGAAGCATCAAGCGGGACCCGCGCGACGACGAAAGTCTCGCGCGGGTTCCTCATATCCACCTCTCCCCCATATCCCCGCGGTGTTCGCATCACGCGTCGACCTTGATCAACGCGAATTCCTCGACCGGCACCCGCTCGCTCTCGAGCCTGTTGATGGCGGCGTCATCGTCGCCGTAACCGAGCGCCATGCCGCAGAAGATCAACTCATTGGGCGGCACCGAAAGATATTCGCGGATGACACTGTGCCAGACCGCCCATGCTTCCTGCGGGCAGGTATGCAAACCCTCCTCGCGCGCGAGCAGCATGACATTTTCCATGAACATGCCGAGGTCCGCCCATTGGCCTTGCTGCATCTGGCGGTCGATGGTGAAGATGAGGCCGCAAGGCGCGCCGAAGAACTCCCAATTGCGAACGAACTGTCTCAAGCGGCCGGCCTTGTCTTCGCGGGGAATTCCGATGGTCGCGTACATCGCTTCGCCAATCTGGAAGCGCCGTGTCTTGTAGGGCTCGGTCAGTTCCGGCGGATAGATGTGATATTCGGGTCGCTCGCCCATGGGCGTTTCCGACATCTTCGCCTTGACCCGGCGCACGAGCTCATCGCGGGCCGGTCCGACCAGCACATAGACCCGCCAGGGCTGCAGGTTTCCTCCCGACGGCGCGCGCGAAGCACCCGCGAGGATTCGCCGGATGGCCGCAACCTCGACCGGCTTTTCCAGAAACGCGCGGATGGTCTTGCGCGTCGCAATGGCTTCGCTGACGTTCATGCGGACCCTGTCCTTCGCGCGGGCTTCCGCAAGGCGCCTATCGATTCATATTGGACCTGTAAAGCGCAAGCGCGCAGAGAGGTCTCATCAACGCCGGTGTCATCGCCGTGGCAGTGACCGCGCAGTCTTGAATCTGCCGCAAATTTCAGCGACGTAGCGCACCAATGGCGGGCGATCACTTTCGGGAAAATCTCGGCGCGATCGGCGCCTGGGTCGGCAGCAAGAGCCGGTATCTCCGCCCGCTCCTGACCGTCCTTGTCATCGTCGTGGCGCTGCCGCTGCTCGGCCTGTTTCTCCTGCCAACGATGCTCAGCTGGATCGCTCCGCCGCTCGACCTCAACCAGGATCTCTACGCGATCAACCGCCCGGTGGCTTTCACCTTCCTGGACGCGGACGGCGCGGTTGTCGGCCATCGCGGCGCTGTGGTGGGCGAACGCCTGAAACTCGAGGACATGCCGGCCTATCTGCCTGCGGCCTTCATCGCAATGGAAGACCGCAGCTTCTACAGCAACCAGGGACTCGATGTTCGCGGCCTTTTGCGGGCGACGATCGAGAATCTGCGCGCGGGCCACGTCGTGGCAGGCGGTTCGACCATCACCCAGCAGACCGCGAAGATCGTCTTCCTCAATCCCAAGCGAACGTTTAATCGCAAATTCCAGGAGCTGCTCGACGCTGCGGAACTCGCAAAGTCTCTTTCGAAAAAACAGATCCTCGAGCTCTACCTGAACCGCATCTATCTCGGCTCCGGCGCCTATGGCGTCGACGGCGCCGCGCACGTCTACTTCAACCGCTCGGCACGTCAGTTGACGCTGGCGCAAGCGGCCATGCTTGCAACGCTGACCCGCGCGCCGAGCGCCTTTTCGCCGCGGCGCGATCTCGCCGCTGCACAGGCCCGTGCCGATCGCGTTCTCGCTTCCATGGTCGACACCGGTGCCATTACACAATCCGAGGCCGACGAAGCCCGCGCCAATCCCGCGGTGATCAGCGATCGCTCGGTCGTCGACTCGCGCAACTATTTCCTCGACACGGCCGCCGACGCAGCGACGAAACTTGCGACCGTCGACGGCCAGGCTCCCAGTTCCGACCTGATCGTGCACACGACCATGGAGCCAAAGATCCAGGAAGCCGCACGGAGCGCGGCAGTGCGGAATATCCGGCACTACGGAAAAAAGGACCATGCGCACGAAGCGGCCGTCGTGGTGATGAAGCCCGACGGCGCCGTTTCGGCGCTCGTCGGCGGCGTCGACTACGACGAGAGCGTCTATAACCGCGCGACCCAGGCGCGGCGCCAGCCGGGATCTGCCTTCAAGCCCTTCGTCTATCTCGCGGCGCTCGAGGCGGGACTGACGCCCTGGGACATGCGCGACGATGAGCCGGTCGATATCAATGGCTGGACGCCCACCAACTATGGTGGCCGCAGCTATGGGACGATCACGCTTGCCGATGCGCTGGCGCATTCGGTGAACACGATCACCGCGAACCTCGCGCAAGAGGTCGGCATCACGACCGTGATCGACGCGGCGCAGCGTTGCGGCATCAACTCTCCCCTGGCGGCAAACGCATCGCTGGCACTCGGCACCAGCGAGGTGACGCCGCTCGAACTCACGACGGCCTATGCGGCGTTCGCGTCGGGCGGCAATCGCGTCTATCCCTATTTCGTGACGGAGGTCGATTCCGGCGACAAGGTTCTCTATCGCCGCAACGCGCCGGCTCCGCAGCGGATCATCGCAAGCCATGTGAATCGCGATCTCGTCGAAATGCTGTACGGCGTTGTCACGTCCGGGACTGGACGCTCGGCTGCGGTTGACGGACACGAAGCCGCCGGCAAAACCGGCACGACGCAGGACTATCACGACGCCTGGTTCATCGGCTTCACGGCCGACTATGTGGCCGCCGTGTGGGTCGGAAACGACGATTCTTCGCCCATGCGCGGCGTCACCGGCGGAAGCCTCCCCGCCACGATCTGGCATGCCGTGATGACCAGCGTCGAAAAGGACCTCCCGTCTACGCCGCTCGACAAGTCGGCACCGCAACAGCCATCCGAGACCGGCATCTTTGCATCAAGCACCGACGAAGAGAGCTCCGGCTCGAGCGAAGAAAGCAGTTCTTCGCATGAGCCGGGCCAGACAACGACGCGCCATGCGTCCGGACAGTCGTTCTGGGATTGGCTGTTCGGCCGCTCGAGCGACGAAACGAACTCCGATCAGAGCGCGCCGGCGGAGGAACAGCGCGGCGGAACGAGCGGCGACGATCAGGGCCAATAGCGGCGCAGTCCGGGCCACCCATTTTGCAGCGGGAGCGCTCCTGCTATGAGCGCATGCGCACCGGATGGTGCAGCGTGTCTTTCAGGGGCGGAAAATCCATGAGACGTTGGCTCATCGGCGTGGCGGCGGTGATAGCAATTGCCGCACCTGCGCGGGCCGGGACCCACATCACCTTCGTCACAGACTGGAAGGCGCAGGCGGAGCATGGCGGCTTCTACGAAGCTCTCGCCGAGGGGCTCTACAAGAAGGCGGGCCTCGATGTCGCGATCATGGAAGGCGGCCCGAGCGTCAACGTGCCCGCGATCCTCGCCGGCGGCGCCGCCGATTTCGGAATCGGATCGAACGGCTTCATCCCGCTCAACATGGTGCGCGAAGGCGTGCGCGTGAAAGCCGTCATGGCGGTGTTTCAAAAGGATCCGCAGGTGCTGATCACGCATCCCCGCAAGGACGTAACCTCGCTCGCCGCCATGAAGGGCAAGCCGATCATGATCGCCGACGCCTCGCGCGTGGCGTTCTGGCCCTGGCTCAAGGCGAAATACGGATTCAGCGACACCCAAATCCGGAAATACACCTTCGATCTCGCACCCTTCTTGATCGATCCGTCCGCGATCCAGGAGGGCTACCTGACGAGCGAGCCCTACACGATCGCGCATGAAGGGCATGTCCGCGCGCAGGTCTTTCTGCTCGCCGACAATGGCTATCCCGGCTATGCCAACATGGTTCTCGTTCCCGAAAAATGGATCCGGTCGAATCCGGAGGCGGTCGAGGCGTTCGTTCGGGCCACGAGCGCCGGCTGGAAGGACTATGTTTTCGGCGACCCGCGCCCGGCGAATGCGCTTATCAAGCGCGACAATCCCGAGATGAGCGACGGCCTGATCGCCGATGCGATCGCGCGGATGCGCAGCTACGGTCTCGTCGCGTCCGGCGACGCGGCCAGAATGGGAATCGGCGCGATGACCGAAGCGCGCTGGCAGACATTCTTCCAGACCATGGCGAGCGAAGGTCTCTATCCCAAGACACTTGCCTATCGCGACGCCTACGAATTGCGCTTCGTCAGGGCGGGCGGACTGGCGATGGCGCCGGCCTCCAAATGACTCGCGTTGCCCTTTCGGATGCCGGCAAGGTCTTCGACAATGGCACGCTGGCGCTGGAGCATATAAATCTCGAGATCACCGACGGTGAGTTCGTCTCGCTCCTCGGCCCCTCCGGATGCGGCAAGTCCACCGTGCTCCGGATGATCGCCGGGCTGCTCGCGCCCACGACGGGTTCTGTGCATTTTCCCGAAGGAAGGCCTGAGATCGGATTCGTCTTCCAGGATCCCACCCTTATGCCGTGGACAAATGTGCTGGCCAATGCGCGGCTCGCGCTCGATCTCAAGGGTGTCGCGCGCGGGGAAGCCGACGCGCGCGCCGGCGCGGCGCTCGCTCGCGTGGGCCTCAAGGGATTCGAGAAAGCCTATCCGCGCGAGCTGTCCGGAGGCATGCGCATGCGGGCCTCCATCGCCCGCGCGCTTGCCGCTTCACCGAAACTGCTCCTCATGGACGAGCCGTTTGCGGCGCTCGATGAACTGACCCGCCATACGCTCAATGACGATCTCCTGAAGCTCTGGGCCGAAGACGGCATGACGATCGTGTTCGTCACCCATTCCGTGTTCGAAAGCGCTTTTCTCTCGTCCCGCGTGGTGGTCATGACCCCGCGCCCCGGACGAATCTCGAAGGACGTTCCACTGCCATCGCCGCGAGGACGCGAAAGCGGCTATCGCACCACGCCCGCCTTCACCCGCGCGGCGGCAACGCTTTCTGCCGGACTCGCAGAGGCCATGGGCCGGGCTGCCTGATGGCGCAGCTGAAATACATTCTTCCCCTGGCGCTGGGTGCGCTTGTGCTGCTCGGCTGGCAGCTGGCGGTCCGCCATCTCGATGTTCCCGTCTATGTTCTTCCCGCACCAAGCGACATCGCTCGAGCGTTCGTGACCGAGATGCCATCCCTCGTTTCGGCAACGCTCACCACGCTTCGGATCGTCGTCATCGCCTTCATCCTTGCGACCGTCAGCGGCATCGGGCTTGCCATTCTCTTTTCCCAAAGCCGGATTATCGAATACGCGCTGTTTCCTTACGCGGTGATCCTACAGGTGACGCCTGTCGTTGCGATCGCGCCGCTCCTCATCATCTGGGTGCATTATGAGAATATTGATCTCGCGCTTCTCATCCTCGCCTGGATCGTCGCGTTCTTTCCCATCGTTGCGAGCACGACGCTCGGCCTGCGCTCCGCGGATTTCAATCTGGTCGATCTGTTCCGGCTGCATGGTGCGGGGCGCTGGCAGATCCTCTGGCGATTGCGTCTTCCGTGTGCGCTTCCTTACCTGCTCGGCGCGATGAAGATCTCCGGCGGTCTCGCGCTCATCGGCACCATCGTCGCCGAGTTCGCCGCCGGCACCGGGACCGCGACAGGGCTCGGCTGGCTGATCACGGAATCGGAAAACCGCCTGCACACCGCGACGACCTTTGCCGCGCTCGCGATCCTCGCGGCGCTCGGGATCGGGATCTTCTTCGCGCTGTCGGCGCTCGAATGGGCACTCCTGCACCACTGGCACGAAAGTGCGCTGAGGAAACAGGAATAGTTTTGCAGCAGAATTAACATTCTCCCGAGTGTTATTCTGCGAAAACCACATAATTTTCATGTGATGGATTGAAACCGGCGCCCCCCCATGTGATTTGTCCTCTATGGCAGCGCGTCATCCGCAAATGCTCACCGCCAGCCGCTTGCGCGACGGAGAAGCCGTCTGGTTGGGCAAGTCAGGCTGGGTCGAGGTGATCGCGAATGGCGAGATTTTCGCGGAGCCTTCATCGGCGGAGGCCGCACTCAGGCGTGCCGAGGCGGATGTGCAGGCGAACCTCGTCGTCAATCCCTATCTCTTCGAAGTCCGCGTCAACGAAGGGCGGATCACCCCGATCAAGGAAAAGGAGCTCATCCGCTCCTCAGGCCCCAGCATCCACGCCAATCTCGGAAAGCAGGCGCGCCATGTATAGGTACGACGAATTCGACGCACGGCTGGTGCGCGACCGGGTCGAACAATTCCGCTACCAAGTCAACCGCCGCCTCAAGGGCGAGCTCAGCGAGGACGAATTCAAGCCTCTCCGGCTGATGAACGGGCTCTATCTCCAGATCCACGCCTACATGCTCCGGATCGCCATTCCCTATGGCACGCTCGCGGCGCGCCAGCTGCGCAAACTCGCGCACCTCGCCCGCACCTATGACAAAGGGTACGGCCACTTCACGACGCGGCAGAATCTGCAATTCCATTGGGCGAAGCTGGTTCAGGTACCGGATATGCTCGCCGAACTCGCCGAAGTCGAAATGCACTGCCTGCAGACGAGCGGCAATTGCATCCGCAACATCAGTGCCGACCAGTTCGCGGGGGCCGCGGCGGATGAGATCGAGGATCCGAGGCCGCTCGCCGAAATCATCCGGCAATGGTCGACCTTGCATCCGGAGTTCAGTTTCCTGCCGCGGAAATTTAAGATCGCAGTCTCGGGCTCGGAGCACGACCGCACCGCGCTAAAATTCCACGACATGGCCGTGCAGATCGTCCGGAACGAAGCGGGCGAGATCGGTTACCGCGTCTATGCCGGTGGGGGCATGGGGCGCACGCCTTATGTGGGCTATGCCGTCGGCGATTTCATCGCCCGCAACGACATTCTGGCTTTCCTCGAAGCTGTCCTGCGCGTCTACAACATGCACGGGCGTCGCGACAATCTCTGGAAGGCTCGCATCAAGATCCTCGCGCATGCGCTCGGGCCCGAGGAAATGCGCCGTCAGGTCGAGCGCGAATTCGAGGAGATCAGGGCTTCAGGAACGCTCGCCTTGCCGGCCGAAGAACTGGCGCGGATCGAAAAGTACTTCGCGCCGCCCGCGTTCGAAACGCTTCCCGACGACGATCCGGCCTTCGCGGCCGCGGAGAAATCCGATCCAGATTTCGCCAACTGGGCGCGGACGAATCTTACGCGTCACCGCATCGCGGGCTACGCCATCGCCACGATTTCGCTCAAACCCCCCGGCGGCGTTCCGGGCGACATCTCGCATGAGCAGCTCGATGGCCTCGCAGATTTGATGGACACCTTCGGCCAAACCGAGATCCGCGTCAGCCATGAGCAGAACCTGGTCCTGCCGCACTTGCGCAAAAAGGATCTGCCGGCGGTGTTCGCGCGACTAAAGGCGCTCGGTCTTGCGACAGCCAACGCCGGCCTTGCGACCGACATCATCTGCTGCCCCGGGCTCGACTATTGCGACCTTGCCAATGCGCGCTCGATTCCCGTGGCCCAGCACATCGCCGAACGCTTCGCCGATCTCGAAAAGCAGCACGCCATCGGCGAACTCAAGATCAAGATCTCCGGCTGCATCAACGCCTGCGGCCATCACCACGCCGGCCACATCGGCGTGCTCGGCGTCGACAAGAAAGGCGTCGAATATTACCAGCTTCAGCTCGGCGGATCGGGCGCCGAGGACGCGAGCATCGGCGACATCCTTGGGCCGGCCTTCGGCGAGCACGAAATCGCCGGCGCCGTGGAGCGCGTTGTCGACGTCTATCTCGCGCGCCGCGTGAATGGCGAGCGATTCCTCGACACCTATCGCCGTCTTGGTATGGCGCCCTTCAAGGAAGCAGCCTATGCCGCTCATTAAAAACGGGGTCTTTGTGGACGACCCCTATGCGAAACTGGGCGACGCCGATCCTCTCCCAACCGATCGACCCTTCGTGCTCTCGCTTGCGCGGTTCCGGAAAGAGCGCGATCAGGTGCTCGCAGGCAATTCAGCGCGCGGCATTCAGCTGAAGTCGGACGAGTCGCCGGAGGCGCTCGGTCACGATCTTCCGCGCTTGTCCGTGGTTGCGCTCGAATTTCCGAAATTCCGCGACGGCCGCGCCTTCTCCTGGGCCCGCATGCTGCGCACCCGTCTCGGGTTCGCCGGAGAAATCCGGGCGACGGGCCACTTTCTCTACGACCAGATCAATTTCATGCACCGCACCGGCTTTGATGCCTTCGAGGTGCCGGACGGCTTCAGGCTCGAGGAGTTCGCGCGCGCGCTCGGCGAAATCACCAACGTCTATCAGCCGAGTGTCGACGGACGGACAACCGTCCGCGCGCTCCGCTCCGCGCTCCCGCGCTCTTGACCCTCCGGCGCGCCTGCCGCACAAGGCGCGCAACGAAGTCTTCGGGTATCCCGGATTGAACGCGCCCGTTTCCATCGAGACCGCCGTCCCGCGCTTTGCCACGATCGAGAAGGCGATCGAGAAACTGAAGCCGCTCGAGCCTGTCTATTGTCTTTTTCCGCAGAAATTCGCGATTGCCGGAAAGCGTTTTCTCGATGCTTTTCCGGGCGATCCGCTCTACGCGGTGAAGGCCAACCCGGCCCCACTCGTGCTCGATCAGGTTTACGCCGCCGGGATCCGCCATTTCGATACTGCTTCGCTTCCCGAGATCGAGCTTGTGCGCGCGCGCTTTCCTGACGCGATCTGCCATTTCATGGCGCCGGTCCGCTTTCCCGGCGTCGCCAGGCTCGCCTTCGAGAGACATGGCGTCACCGATTTCGTGGTCGATTGCGACTTCGAGCTTGAAAAGCTCCTCTCCGAAGTGAAGCAGACCTCGAAGCTGCGCATTTTCGTGCGCATCGCCACGCCGCTCGGCGGGGCGGTGCTCGAACTCTCGAGCAAGTTCGGAACCACGCCCAAAGATGCTGCAAGGCTGCTCAAGCGCGTCGCAGCCGCCGGAGCGCAACCTTGCCTTACCTTCCATGTGGGTTCGCAATGTCTTTCGCCGTTCTCTTACGCACAGGCGATTGAGATGGCGCGGCGCACGGCATTGATTGCCGGAATCGAACTTCAGGCGCTGGACATCGGCGGCGGCTTTCCGGGGCCCTATTCCGGAAACGACGTGCCGCCCTATCACTGGTACTTCGACACCATCCGCGAGTCGGTTGCGACTCTCGGAGACAAAAAGATCCCGCTCCTCTGCGAGCCCGGCCGCGCCCTGATTGCCGAAGGGCTCTCGCTCATCACGCAAGTGATCCTGCGCAAGGGTGACCGGCTCTACATCAACGACGGAATCTACGGCAGCTTCGATGAGCTCACGCTTCCCGGCTGGACTGCGGATTATCCCGTGCGTGTCTACACGCTCGATGCCAAGGGCCGCTCCCTGCCGCTGCCGGGCGAGCATCGGCCATTCCGGGTCTATGGTCCGACCTGCGATACGCTCGACGTCCTGCCGAGGCCGCTGATGCTGCCCGACGGCATTGCCCCCGGCGATTTCATCGTCTTCGATGCCATCGGCGCTTATTCGGTTGCGGTCCGCACCAATTTCAACGGCTTCTTTCCGGACACCTGGGCACTGGTCGGCAATTAATAGCCACCCTCTCCCTCGTGGAGAGGTCGGGCCGCTGGGACCCGATTGGAAAATCCTTAACGCCTCCCGCGCTAGGCTCTGTACTGGGGGAGGAAGTCTTGGCCGCGCGCAAGCATCGCCTGAAGCATCTGCTCGAACTCGCCGCAGCCGGTGCGCCGGCGCGCGCTTCGCTGGCGGCGGAACTCTGCGAGATTCTCGTCGAGTGGCCCAGGGACTACGCGCACGAAGCGAAAAAACAGTTCGAGGCTTTGCTCGGCAAGACTCTCGCCGAACTCGAGCCTTCCGCGCGCACCGCGATCGCCGCGCGCTTCCTGTTGCGTGCGGACGCGCCCGAAACATTGCATCGCTACACGATGTTCTCTGCAGGAAGCGAAAGCGCCGGGAAGGCGGCGTGCGATGCTTCGTTGCCGGCAAGGACCGCACTTCTCAACGCCGCGCGATCCGGCGAAGCCGCGCTGCGCGATGCCTTGAGCACCACACTCGGCTTTCCGCCCGAAATCGCGGCCGATGTGCTTGCCGATCCGTCAGGACGGGCGCTCGCCATCGCGTGCAAGGGCAGCCACGCGGGCCGCGCAGTCTTTTCTGCGCTCACGCTTCTGACCCGAGACCAAGCCGGCCCAGGCGACACCTACCTCAGGCTTGCAGCCTATGAGGCGATCGCCGAGGACACGGCCGAGCGCCTGTGTGCCTCCTGGCGATCGGACCCGCGCGCAGTCCCCCAAGCGGCAGAATAAGCGAAAAAGCTGCCGCTGCGGCCTCCAACTTTTCAGAACCCCGGCAAGCCTCGATTGCCCGTGGCATCACTTCGTGACTAGCATTCGTTCGGACGTGAGCTGAGCGAGGACTGTCATGGAAGCCCAACAAAAGACGAAACCAACCTATCTCGGACTTCTGAATGCGATCTCGCTCGGCGAAACGCAGGCGGGCGTTTATCTCCGCGCCTGGGCCGATGCGACGAACGACGAAGACCTCGCTTGCACGCTCAGGCTTGTGGCTGCGCGCGAAACGAGCCACGGCCAGCTCTTCTGCCGCATGCTGAACGAGCTCGGTTACGAACTCCGGCACAAACCCGATCCCGAGGCCGCGGAGCGCCTTGCGCGCTACGCGAACCCGAAGATAAGCGATCTCGAGAAGATCGGAAAATCGCGCAATGAAATCGAGCGCGACCCGTTCGCGGACATCGAGAAGCGTATGACACAGGGCGAATTCGATCCGGTCACCTGCAACATGCTCTCCTGGTACATCTGCGAAGAGCGCGATTCTGCGAGCAAGCTGCGCGCCGCCTATGACAAGGTGCGTGCGAAAGCGACTGGCGCGGGAAAGGCCAACGGACACGCGAAGGTCAACGGCCATGGCACAGCAGCGATGTCGCCGAGCGCCGAGACGGAAGCGATCATGGCCTGCATCGCCGATGGTTTCGCAAGGCTAGAGAAATCCCTCGAGAGGATCGCCGGGCGCGCCTGATCTCGAAAAAGAACAACCGGAGACGTGCGATGTACGCGCTGCCGCATCAATGTGAATTTCTGTCCGATGCGTGGCTCGATGAGGCTAACGCGTTTCTCAATCGGGAGATTGTGCAGCGAAAAGCACGGCTCTCGGGTCCCTTCTGCGTCAGCGAGCGTTTCACCGACGCGCCGCCGCATCTGAAATGTCCCGGCAACGTCGCCCAATGGGCGATGCTCTACGACGGTGAAAAGGTCACCGTCTGCCGCGAATTCAATCCCGAAGCGTTCCTGAGAATCGAGGGACGTTACCAGGCCGGATGCACCGCGGCGCAATTCGTCGGTGTTTCGGCGCCCGGCGCTTGGAAGCGCATGACCCGGCAGCTCGAATGCCTCTACGGACGCGGCGCGCTTCGCGTCGAAGGCAAGCTCGAGGATCCGGAAGCCGCGGCACTGATGATGAGCCTCCACGATCACATGGGCCGCCGGACGGTTGAGAATCCCGATCTCTTCCATCGCGCGAGCGCGATGGGCCTCTGCGGGAACATCCGGGAGATGGAGGAGACCGGTTACACCATCCTTCCGAACGCGCTCCCGTGGGAATTTGCCGATGATGTGCGGCGCGAGACTCTGCGTGCGCTTTCGCAACACCAGACCATCAGCCTGCAATGGATGCTTTACCAGGCGCGCGAGATTGAAATCCTCGCGCAGAACCCGCAGCTGATGACGCTGATCGACGCCTCGCTTGGCCGCGGCGCGGTGATTGCGTCCCTGAGCGCGATCCGGAAAGGCCCCGGACCGGGATTCATTCCGATCCACACAGATTATGCGCATGTTCCGGAGCCCTATCCGGAATTTGCGATGACCGGCGTGGGCGTGTGGGCGCTTGAGGACTGGTCGGTCGCGTCCGGGCCGACGTTTATCGTGCCAGGCAGCCATCGGATGCGCCGCGCGCCGCGGCCAGGTGAAGGCAAGGATCGGGGCGTTCCGATTGAAATGCCGAAGGGCTCGGTGGTGTTCTTCACGCAAGGTGTCTGGCACTGGCAGGGCGACCGTACGGAACCGGGCGAACGCGTCACGCTTCACATGCACTTCAATCGTGGAATCCTGCGTTCGCTCGAGCCTAAGAAGCTCGACAATCAGCTTCTGCACCGGAATGCACCGCGGCTCGGCGAAATGCTGGGCGAGGACGACTGGTTCGACAAGATGTCGGGCATCGGCCGCGATCATGTGCGCTTCCAGCACATGCTGAACCTCCACCGTTTTACCGATCAGCAGAAGAAATTGATTCTTGCCAGAGGCGACGCGTCAGCGGCGAATGAGAGCCGCGAATCCGCGCCGCGCCTCGACAGCGACGCCATCATCAAATGCCTGAGCGAGGGATTTAAGAGTCTCGAACGATCGCTTGATAGCCTTCGAGCGCCAGCACTTCGCGCCGCGGAGTAAAGCTTCGACGCCTCTCCAGCATTGGCCATTCCAACAAACCTGTCATGGCCCGGCCCTCGCGAAAGCCGGGATCCGGGCCACCCAGCGACCGCGCGTCAGCGCGGTCAATAGACCCACTGGGCGGCCCGCATGCGCGGGCCATGACATTTTGTTGTAGGGACACGCGCGGCTGCCGGTCTGAGCGGCGCTACGCCGCCTGCACCTCATGCCGCTCGCGCGTGCGCGCGAACCCGAGCGCCGGATATTTCTCCGCCACATAGCCGACTTCCCAAGCGCTCTTGGCGAGAAAAACGGGCGCGCCATCGCGGTCCTCGGCGGCCTGTCCGCGGTAAACGGAAAGGAATGCCTCGAGATCGACGGGCTTGCCGGAAATCCAGCGGGCCGCCTCGTAAGGAGAGAGATCGAGTTCGGCGTCGAGTCCGTACTCCGCATTCAGCCGCGATTTGAGCACGTCGAGCTGGAGTGCGCCGACGACGCCGACCACCCAGTTCGCGCCGATCATCGGCTTGAACACCTGGGTTACGCCCTCTTCCGCGAGGCTGACGAGCGCGCGCGACAGATGCTTCTGCTTCATCGGATCATTGAGCCTGACGCGGCGCAGGATCTCCGGCGCGAAATTGGGAATGCCGGTAAAGGCGATCGCGCCTGACTCTGACAGCGTATCGCCGACACGAAGCACGCCATGGTTCGGAATGCCGATAATGTCCCCGGGCCAGGCTTCATCGACGGTTTCGCGCTCCTGGGCGAAAAAGAGAATCGGGTTGTGGATGCCGATCTGTTTTCCGGTCCCCGACTGTTTCAGCTTCATGCCGCGCCGGAACTGGCCGGAAGCGAGCCTCAGGAACGCTACGCGATCGCGATGGTTCGGATCCATATTGGCCTGGACCTTGAAAACGAAACCGCTGGTCTCGCGCTCGCCGGGTGAAACCACGCGATTCGCTGCCGCCATCGGGCGGGGGCTTGGCGCGTTCTCGGCGAGAAGCGACAAGAGCTCGCGCACGCCGAAATCCTTGAGCGCCGATCCGAAGAGAACGGGCGTCAAATGCCCCTCGCGATAGAGGGCGCGATCGAAGCGCGGCAGTCCGGCCTCGACGAGTTCCGAATCCTCGTCAAGCTTTTCGATTTCATCGGGCGCAAGCGCCCCCGCGAGTGCGTTGCGCCCAACGCGATCACCGGCGCCGAACCGCACGAAATCCCCGGTGTAGAGGTCGAGCACGCCGCGGAAATTGAGGCCCATGCCGAGCGGCCAGGTCATCGGCGCCGTCTCGAGCTGCAGCTTCTCGGCGATTTCATCGACCAGCGAAAACGGATCGCGCGCTTCGCGATCCATCTTGTTGATGAAGGTGACGATCGGGATATCGCGCAGCCTGCAGACTTCGAACAGCTTGAGCGTCTGGGCCTCGATCCCCTTGGCGGCATCGATCACCATCACGGCCGAGTCGGCCGCCGTCAGCGTGCGATAGGTGTCTTCCGAAAAGTCTTCATGTCCGGGCGTATCGAGAAGATTGAACACGGCGCCGGCGTGTTCGAAGGTCATCACCGCGCTTGTGACCGAGATTCCGCGCTCCTGCTCGATCTTCATCCAGTCGGAGCGCGCACGCCGCGCCTCGCCGCGCGCCTTCACCTGGCCGGCTGCGCGGATGGCGCCAGAAGTGAGCAGCAGATGCTCGGTGAGCGTCGTCTTTCCCGCGTCGGGATGCGAGATGATGGCGAAGGTCCGCCGTTTTTTCGCTTCGTCTTCGGGAGTTGGCGCGGTCATGGGCGCGCGGGTTAGCAGGCGCGCCCCTCCCAAGCAATGACCTTCGCCAAGCGCCTCAGAGCCGCATCAGGTAACGGTGCTTGCCGTCGAGCACGAGTTCGTTTTTCTGATTGCGCACGGTCGCCCGCATCTCGACGATGCCGGTTGTTTTCTGCCGTTCTAGCGCGGTGATCTCCAGCATTGGATAGAGGGTGTCGCCCGGGTACACCGGTTTCAAAAACCGGGCGCCGACCTCGATGAATCCGACCAGCTTTTCTCCGATCACGTGGGGAAAAAGTCCGGCGCCGGCTGCGGTGAACGCCAGCACCTGCAGGCCGTGCGCGAGCGGCGCCGGGTGACCAAGCCTCCTGCAATATTCGACATCATAGTGGATCGGATGATTGTCGAGGCTGAGCGCCTGGAAGGCGGCGAAATTCGCGTCCCCGATAGTCCGCGACGGAGCCGGAAATTTCTCGCCGAGCTTGAGCGCGTCAAAGCCGCGTTCCGGAACTGGCGGTGGATGAGTTTGCATTATGCGGGATCTTCGAGCTGCCGGCTCACCCTAGAGCAGAATTTTCTCACTCGAAATCGCAAGTGTCATCCCCGGCCGAGCGCCGAAGGCGCGCGGGGAAGGAGATCCAGTTCAGCGCTCGTCGGCGCGCTGAATAACTCGTTTGCGCTCGCAGAGGCTCGCGCTTACTGGGTTCTTACCGCGCGCTAAAGCGCGCGCCGGGAACGATATCTGTTTGCAGCGGTAGCAGGACAGGTGCCGCGTAAAAAATGCGATCCGGATGGCGGCAGTGTGCGCTACGCCATCCGGATCGCCAGGGCGCGGACGCAACTCGAGGGAGGGCTTCGTCCGCGTGGGGCCGTCAAGCGCTTCGGCCGTCCCGCCCCAGCCCCCTGGCGGCGGACGGCCAGAACTCAAGTCCCTCGACTGTGCTCATGCTCCTCGATGGCAGCTGCAAGACCGTCGAGCGTCTTCACAGCCGATGACTGAATCCGATCCAGCAAGGCGGATGCGGGCGACGAAGAAGCCGTGCTGCCCTGAACCGCGTGCGCGTCTTCCAGCGACCAGTCCTTGAAAGCTGCGCCGGGTTTTTCCGGTGAAGCGCCGACGGCGCCGGCGATCGGAGGATGAGGCGCGAGAAAAGCCACCAACCCGATCCAGAAGGCCGCGCGCAGCAACACCGATGTGGCCTCCTTTTCTTTTCTGTCCGGACCTTATCGCGTCGCTTTTTCCGCCCGCTGAAAGCGATCGGTAAACTTGCGTGCAAATCGCGCATTCAGGCGCTCGGCGGGCTGAACGGCGTCACCCCACCCGCGGGGTTGCACCAAGTCCCTCCGGCGATTCCAAACAACGGCGGCAAACGGCGATTTTCAGGGTTGTGAATACGTGAAGCGACTCGCGTTCGATTCAGGGTTCGTTAAGCCTTCCGGAAGAGATTGGCACACGCGCAGGCGCGGTGATCGGTCTCGGCGGTTCGTCCATGAAAATCAGGCCCGGGAAACGCGAAGGTTCCATCCTGTGGGCCGCACGGCGCAGCTTCTTAGTCATGCAGGCGACGCGGGCCGCCATCGGGCTTGCGCTTTCGCTCGCTTTCCTCGCGCTCGCCGGTCCACCCGATTTGACCGAATCGGTGGCCATGGGCCTCCTCGTCTCGCCCCTTCTGTTCGGTATGCTTGCGCTCTGCGCTCTTCCGCTCGCGTCCCTCGAATGGGCATCGCTTGCCGGGTTTGCCGTCCTGATCGGATATCTGAGCGCAATCACGGGCGGCCTTGCCTCGCCTCTCATCGTGTGGCTCGCGCTCGTTCCGGCCGAAGCTGCGCTTGCCGGAGAACGATCGACTCTCATGCGTGCCGGCGCAGCGGCGGGCGCCGTTCTCGTGGTTGTCGCGATCTTCCAGCTCTCCGGCGCACTGCCGCTGTCGAGACTTGCCCATCCGGGACCCTGGCTCACCGCGGCATCGATGCTCGCCGTCATTGTCCAGACCGCCTTCATCGCACGGGCGATTCAGAAACGGCAGTCCGCAGCCGATGCTGCCGCTTCTCGCGGGGCGGCGATGTACCGTTTCCTCGCCGACAACGCGATGGATCTGATTACGCGACATGGTCCCGACGGCCGCATTACCTTTGCCAGCCCCGCGGCCCGTTCGCTTCTGGATCGCGCACCCGAAAGCCTGCTCGGCGCAGCACCGGTCACGCTTGTGCATCCGGACGATCTGCGCGTCATGCAGAGTGCCTTCGTCGAGGCAAGCTATTTCGGGCGCCCGGCCGCAGCCGAGGTTCGCATGCGGCGTGCCGACGGGAGTTACGTTTGGGTCGAGATCCGCTGCCGCCCCGCGCAGGCCGAGCGCGGCCAGGGCACTGACATTGTTGCCGTCACCCGCGACATCACCGAGCGCAAAGCGCACGAGGAAGCCCTGGTGGACGCGCGTGACCTCGCCGAGGAAGCGAGCCGGGCAAAGTCGCGCTTCCTTGCCAACATGAGTCACGAGCTCAGGACGCCGCTCAACGCGATCATCGGCTTCTCGGAGGTGATGAGCCACCAGATGTTCGGTCCGATCGGAAATGCGAAGTACCACGAATATTCCGGGCTCATTCATGAGTCGGGCACGCATCTCCTCGAACTCATCAACGGCATTCTGGACATGTCGAAGATCGAGGCGGGAAAATTCGAACTCGCCGAGGAAATGTTCCCCCTCGACGAGGTGCTCCAGTCGGCGATGCAGTTCGTCAAGGTCGCCGCCGACCGGGCGGGCGTGGCGGTGGCGGGAAAAGCCGAGGCCGGCGCGCGGACCATTTTTGCGGACAAGCGCGCGGTCAAACAGATCCTGATCAATCTCCTCAGCAACGGCGTCAAGTTTACGCCGCGCGGCGGATATGTCGACGTTCTGGCAAGGCGCGGTGCAGACGGGATCGAGATCGCGGTCGCAGATACCGGCCTTGGAATCGCCGCGGCGGACCTCGCGAAACTCGGCAAACCCTTCGAGCAGGTCGAAGGCGAGCATGTGCGCACAAAAGAGGGCACCGGGCTGGGCCTCGCGCTCGTCAAGGCGCTGGCAAGGATGCACGGCGGCGAAGCCCATATCGCCTCCGAACTCGGCGTGGGCACGATCGTTCGGGTGCTGCTGCCTCACGCCGCCGTTGAAACCATGCGCGAAGCGCAGGCCCAGGACATCATTCCGCTTCGCGGCGCCGCGTAAAACAACATCCTTCGAAAATCAGCGTCGCGGACGCAGTCTGTTTCCTCCCCGCGAAGCGGAGGGAGAGCTTGCCTAGCGCTTGTTGCTGGGAGGTAGCGCGACCGGGCCACCCAGCCGGTGCGTCAACCAATCGCTCGCAGACACTCACGACTGGGTGGCCCGCTTGAAGCGGGCCATGGTGAATTTGAATTGGTATACTCCCCACCATGACACCGCGGCTCAAGTCAGGCTTTTTCGCGCGCGCGATCATCCGGCGTGCCGAAGTAGGCGGCGCATCAGCCTATGTTCTCAAGAAAGGCATCGAGGAATCCGGCGCCGTGTTCCTGAAACTCTCGAGACATGATGGAACATGCACGGTGCTCGATCAGATCCGCCGCGGCGACGGCGAACTCGCCTGGGTGAGACCGCTCGGCGAGCAAGTGGACGAAGAGCGCGCCCGCGCCTATTTCGAAAAGCAGACGCGGCTCGATCCCGATATCTGGATCATCGAGATCGTCGATCGCGAAGGCCGTTCATTCGTCGATGAGCCGATTGTCTGAGTCGGCAGTGCCGGTTGCGCCGGGCGTAACGCTCTGGCCGGGGCTTCTTTCACCATCCGCGCAACGCGCGCTCGTGCAGGAAGCCTTTGCGCGCGCCGAAGACGCACCTTTTTACCGCCCGGTGATGCCGCGATCGGGAAAACCCTTTTCGGTTCTCGAAACCAACTTCGGCAGGCTCGGCTGGTATTCCGATATCGGCGGGTACCGCTACACCGAGAGCCATCCGCAGACACGTGCCGCATGGCCTTCCATCCCCGAACAGCTGCTCGAGCTCTGGCGCGTGGTTGCTCCCGATGCGCCCGAACCCGAGTGCTGCCTTGTCAATCTCTATCGCGAAGGCGCGCGCATGGGTCTGCACCAGGACCGCGATGAAGAAGACCGGGACGCACCGGTTGTTTCTGTCTCGCTGGGAGACGAGGCCCTTTTCCGGATCGGCGGCCTCAAGCGCAAGGATCCGACTTTGGCCGTCAAGCTCGCCTCCGGCGACGTGATCACATTTGGTGGACCCGCCCGCCTCGCCTTCCACGGCATCGACCGCGTGGTCTTCGGGACATCCGAGGTGGTCCCCGGCGGAGGACGGCTGAATTTCACGCTGCGACGGGTGACAGGTGCAAAAAAAGACGCCCGACCAGGGGGCTGATCGGGCGCCATATGCGCCGTTACGCGCTGGTGCCGGGAGGGGATGACCGGCACCTTTGAAGAACGTCGCCCGGCGTGCGAGCGGGGGGGCAGTGCCTGCCGGACGTTGGTCCGTCCTTCGCCTGCGAACCTATGCAACGATGCAACAGCTTTCAACTATTTTTTCCGGTTTTCCGAAATTTAACAGTCTTCTAGTTGACAGTGGCGGAACTGCAACAGCCCTGTGCGATTGCGCCACGGCGGCATCTCAGCGGATTTGGCGCGCCACGGCCGCGCGCCACGCCGCAGCAAGCGCTGGCGCCTCGAGAATCCGCTTGCGCAGCCCGGCTGCGGCGGTGCGGTGCAAAGCCGCAACGAAGCTCTCGCGCACGCTGGGGCCGTGAGAATTTGTCACCCGCTCGAGCCAGCCGTTCTGGCCAGGCGCTGCGCCGGTCGCGATCACGCGCAGATAGAAGCCGCATCGCGCCGACAAGGTCATAAGGGCCGGCAGGTCCTCGCGCGAGAGATGCATCGCGAGCTTGTAGCAGGGCGCGCGCGGCTGGCTCACTTCGAGCAGCACATCGCCCCATTGGAAGCGGTCGCCGATGGCGACCGCCTCTTCGTCCGCGCCTTCGAGCGTGAGATTTTCACCGAAGGTGGCCGGTTGGCAGGTCAATCCGTGCTCCTTCTGCCACCACGACCAATGATCGCTCGGGTAGGCATAAACCGCCTTGTCGGGCCCGCCATGGACGCGAAGGTCCGCCTGGCCATCCCCTTCGATGCCCGTTGGCCCGACGCGCAGGCTCCCAGGAATCACGGGAGTTTTCCTGATGCCCGAAATCACGGCTTCGCCGGATTGCATGCCGATCGCGCGCGGTAGCCCGACGTTGACCGAACGCACCGCTATGCGCATCAGGCCACTCCGAAGTCGCGTGCGGTCCGGTCGATGGCGCGCGCGAGCTTCTCGATGATTTCCTCCACTTCCGCTTCACGGATGATGAGCGGCGGGGCGAGCACCATGGTGTCGCGGATGGCGCGGCAGATGAGATCGTCATTGAAGCAGTAGTTCCGGCAATGCGCGCCGACCTTGCCGATATCGTCGAAGAAGCGCCGTTCGTTCCGGTCGGCAACGAGCTCGATCGCGGCAAGCAACCCCTCGCCGCGAACTTCACCGACGATCGGATGATTTTCGAAGCTGGCGCGCAAGCGCGACTGGAAATAGGGGCCGATCTCGCGCCGTACCCGGCCGATGACGTCATCGCGCTCCATCACCTCGAGATTCTTGAGCGCCACGGCGCTCGCGACGGGATGGCCGGAATAGGTGAAGCCATGCACCAGCTCCTCGTTTGCGGAAAGGATGGTGTCCGCGACCCGCTCGCCGAGTGATACCGCGGAGATCGGCTGGTAGCCGGAGGAAAGGCCTTTCGCCATCGTCATGATGTCCGGCCGCAGCCGATAGCGATCCGCGCCGAACCATGTGCCCAGGCGTCCGAAACCGGTGATAACTTCGTCGAGATGCAAGAGGATGTCGTACTTCGCGCAGATGGCCTGAACCTCATCCCAGTAGCCTTCGGGAGGAAAGATGACCCCGCCGGCGCCCTGGACGGGTTCGGCTGAAAACGACGCCACACGATCGGGCCCGAGCGCGAGGATGGTTTCTTCGAGCTTCCGGGCCATCAGGCGGCCAAATTCCTTCGGGGCGATCTCCCCGTGGCCGGCCGCTCTGGCGCCGAACCAGTAGGGCGCGGGGACCTTTACAAAGCCTTCCATCGGCAAATCCCATTGCGGATGCATGGGCGTGAGGCCGGAGAGCGAGGCGGCCGCGAACGTCACCCCGTGATAGGATAACTCGCGGGAGAGATGGATCTTCTTGTTGCGACGGCCTTTCAGGTTCCAGTAATAGCGGATCAGCTTGAGTGCGGCGTCGTTCGCTTCCGAACCCGAATTGGCGAACAGCACGCGATCGTGCCCTTCCGGCAGCAGGGAGGCCAGCTTCGCGGCGAGTTCGATCGTCCAGGGATTGGAGGTCTTGAAGAAGTGATTGTAGTAGGGAAGCGTTTTCAGCGCGTCATAGCCCGCTTCCGCAAGGTCTCCATTCCCGTAGCCAAGCTGCACGCACCAGAGCCCGGCCATGCCGTCGATGATGCGTTTTCCTTCCGAATCCCACAGATAAACGCCATCCGCGCGGGTAATCACACGCACGCCCTCGCGGTTGAGCGCCGCCGTATCGCTGAAGGGGTGCACGTGGTGCGCTGCGTCGAGCGCCTTCCAGCGGCCGGTCAGGTTGTCGGTTTTCGCGTGAGCCATTGGGCAAGCTTGCCATGGCTCCATCGCGCGGACTATCCGCAAGCGTTTGCCGTCAACCCTTGCGCTTCCGCGTGACGCCGGACGCCGAGCGTGGCAAAGGACGGTCGGAAGACGGGGATATCGTTTGCAGAGGCTCATCGAGGGATATCGCGAATTTCGCCGGCAGCGCTGGCCCGCCGAACGCGCCCGCTACGAGGCGCTTGCAAGGAAGGGCCAGAACCCCGAATACCTGATCATCGCCTGCAGCGACTCGCGCTCCGACCCGGCGACGATCTTTGCCGCGAAGCCGGGCGAATTTTTCGTCGTTCGCAATATCGCCGCCACCGTTCCTCCTTACGAGGAAGCGAGCGGCTATCTCGCGACGCGCGCAGCGATCGCGTTTGCGGTCCTGAATCTTGGGGTCAGGAACATCGTCGTCATGGGGCACGCACAGTGCGGCGGCGTGGCTGCGGCGATGAATCCTGAAGCGGCGAAGGGCACGCCCTTTCTGGGCGAATGGCTGACCCTGCTCGAGCCGGCCGTCGAACGGGTCCGCAAGGAAGGCCATGACCACGGCGGATCCGCGCCCTTCGAACAGGCGGCCGTCGCGCTCTCGGTCGAGCGCCTTCTCAACTACCCGTTCGTCGCCGAGCGGGTGCAACGGGGCGAGCTCGAGGTGAACGGCCTGCGCTTTGGAATCGCGGATGGCAAGCTCGAGATGATGGACC
>Ga0070734_10001347_pt1 | contig 36674 bp, 27 predicted proteins | sample Coa_R1_8_FD_66444 | JGI IMG/M metagenome (GOLD analysis project Ga0070734, IMG submission 66444) | Surface soil microbial communities from Centralia Pennsylvania, which are recovering from an underground coalmine fire - Coalmine... | ecosystem: Environmental > Terrestrial > Soil > Unclassified ...
CGATCATCGACGCCATCAACCTGTTCGACACCACCGGCGTCGAGCAGGCGGTCACCGAGATGGACGTCAGCATCTACAACGGCTCGCTGACCACGCCGTTCACCAGCTACACCGACATCCCGAAGAGCGTGCACATCCAGGACGGCTACGCCTACCTGGGGTTCCTCCAGGCGTTCAAGCAGGTGGCGAGCAAGCTCGTCTCGATCACCATCTGGGGGACCTCGGATGACAAGTCCTGGCTGACGTCGTCGACCAAGGTCGACGCGCCGCTGCTGTTCGATCCGTCGCTGCAGCACAAGTACGCCTACTGGGCGTTCGTCGATCCGCTGCAGCTGCCGGGCGCGGACCTGTCGACGGCGCTGACCGCCTCGCCGACCACGGTCCCGGCCGGCCAGGCGGTGACCTACGCCATCACCGTGACCAACAACGCCGACACCAACCAGCAGCCGTACGATCCGACCGACGACGATCTGCCGGCGGCCAACGTGTCGATGACCATGGCGATCCCAGCGCACACCGGGTTCCAGGCCATCACCGCGCCGTCGGGCTGGACCTGCTCGACGCCCGCGGTGGGCGCCAGCGGCCAGGTCACCTGCACGGCAGCGACGCTGGCGGCCGGGGCGTCGGCGCAGCTCGCGCTGACGGTCGGGCTGAACGACTGCTCGACGCACGACGGGACGGGCATCACCGCCTCGGCCTCGGTCACCTCCTCGACCGCCGACCCGAACCCGGCGCCGAACAACACCGCCTCGGCAACCATCTTCGTATCGAACCCGCCGCCGGTGATCACCGCCAACGGCTCGCTGGCGGTGACCGTCGAGTGCGCCACCCCGTACACCGACGCCGGGGCCACCGCCCTCGACGCCTGTGACGGCATGGTCGCGGTGTCGTCGTCGAGCACCGTCAACAGCAGCGCCGTCGGCGGCTACGCCGTCACCTACAACGCCAGCGACAGCGCCGGCAGCGCGGCCACGCCGGTGGTCCGCTCGGTGAACGTGTCCGACACCACGCCGCCGCAGCTGAGCGTCGTGGCCGGCCCGCTCATCCTCACGCCGCCCGACCACCAGTACATCAACTACCCGATCGCCACCCTGGCGACGGGCGCGTCCGACACCTGCGACGGAAGCGTGGGCCCCGGCTCGATCGTCATCACGCAGGTGACCAGCGACGAACCGGACAACGGCAACGGCGACGGCAACACCGTCAACGACATCGTCATCGCGCCCGACTGCCGGAGCGTCCAGCTGCGCGCCGAGCGCGCCGGCCCGCTCAACGGGCGCGTCTACACCGTCACGCTGCGGGTGAAGGACGCCTCGGGCAACAGCACCACCAAGACGGTCAAGCTGTTCGTCCCGCACGACGCCGGCGGCACCACCGCCGTCGACGACGGCCCGATGAACACCGTCGTCAGCGCCTGCAACTAGCGCCGACCGCGTAGACCGACCACGACCCTGGCCCGAGGCGCCCCCTCGGCCAGGGTCGTTTTTTTTGGAGTTCCGCTCGGCCGATCTCGCTCGGCGCTTGTGTCGATCGCGGTTCGAATGACCTAAGGTGGTGGGCTCACCTCAGGAGGCCCCCGCATGCTCATCGCTTCGACGCTGCTCTTGACCCTGGCCGGCCCGACCACGCTGGCCTGGAACGATCCGCCCCCGCCCCCGCCGATGGAGCACGTCCGGCCGCGGCGCGGCTGGGTCTGGGTCGAGGGCGGCTACCTCTGGCAGCACGGACGCTACCGGCGCCTGCCCGGACACTGGGAGCGCGAGCGCCCGGGCCGCCACTGGCACAGCGGCCGCTGGGATTGGCGCGGCGACCACTACGAGTGGGTCCCCGGCGACTGGAGCGAAGGCCCCGCCTACGTCGCGCCGCCCGAGGCTTGGCGCCAGGATGCACCGCCGCCGCCTCCCCCGCCCCCGCAGGCCGCCCCGCCGGCCCCGCCACCGCGCCCCGGGTTCGTCTGGATCCCCGGCGCACAAGAGTGGCGCGACGGGCAGTACACCTGGGTCGAGGGGCACTGGGAGCGCGAGCACCCCGGCGACAGCTGGAACTACGGACACTGGGACCACGACGGCGATCGCCACACCTGGCACCCGAGCGGCTGGCAGCACGGTGACCGGGACGACCAGGGCGGGCCACCGCCACCGCCGCCGCCCGGTTACGGGGCCCGCCGCCCGGCTACGGGGGCGTGTCGATCGCCGGCCGGGTCGTCGACCCGACCGGGCGGCCGATCCCGGGGATCACCATCGTTCTCGCGGGCACGTCCGAGGGGCGCGTGGCGACCGACCGCGACGGGCGTTACGCCTTCACCGGGCTCGCGCCGGGCTCGTACGCCGTGCGTCCGACCGAGCCGCGCTGCGGGTTCGGCCCCGACGTCATGAACCTGAACAACCTCCGCTCGAACGCGGTCCAGAACTTCACCGCCAATTGCCGCTGACGCGCGCGTGACGCCGGGCGGGCGTCACTCCGCGCTGGGCGGACGCCACCGCCGTCGCGGCGCGGTGACCGTCCCGTCGGCGCCCTTCCCGGGCGGCCGGTACATCGTGAGCAGGCCGGCCTCTCGCCGAGGCCGGTCTTCCGGGGAGACGCCGGACCGCGAAGCGCCGAGGATTTGCGGGCGGGCGAGCTGCCAGGCGCGCCGGAGGATCCAGGAGACGGACCGGTCGAGGCGAGCCGCCTCCCGCGCCACCTCGCGCGCCATCCAGACGGGCAGATAGAGGTTCAACTTCTGCCCGGCCGCCCGCGCGGGGTCGTCGGGAGCCGGACGGATCCGCGCCGGAGCGTCGCTATCCAAAGTACGTAAACGCACGCCGCTCGCACTAATGGCGGCCAGGGCTCGAAACCTTCTCGCCATCTGGCAGCGGCGGGTGTTGGAGGGCGGCGACAGGGGAACGGCCGAGTTCCGGGATGAAAGGTTCCGAGCCGGCTCCGTTCTGATGAGACGCTGGACTCCCCATGGCGAACGACGAGCTCCAATATCCCGATCGCCTCGTGAAGGCCGAGAAAGCTCTGCTCGACCAGCGCCTGGTGGCGCGGCAAGGGGACGCCACCGACGCGAAGTTCGTCACGCGCCTGGCGGAGCGGCACGCCCACCGGAAATACCTCGGCCTGGCGCTGTCGGGTGGCGGGATCCGGAGCGCCACGTTCTCGCTCGGGTTCATCCAGGCGCTCGCGCGCGCGAAGATCCTCCGCCATGTGGACTACCTGTCGACCGTCTCGGGCGGTAGCTACTTGGGGGGATTCCTCGGAGCGTATTACCAGCGCATCGGGAGCCAGACAGAAGCGCTGGGGCTCAAGTCGCAGCCCCCGAAAACGGCCGCGGAGGTCGAAGCCGATCTCCCCAGCCCGAGATCGACGGCCGTAGACTGGCTGCGCGAAAACGGCCGCTACCTGGCCCCCGGCGGCGCCGCCGACGGATGGATGGCGCTGGCGGTCGTCCTGCGCAACCTGATCGCGGTCAACTTCGTGACGTTGACGCTGGTCCTTACCTTCTTCGTCGGACTGGACCTCCTCCGGGGCGCCGCCGTGAAGGTCGTCTGGGCGCACTTCTTGTGCCGGGCTCACGTGCTGGAGCAGGCTCGCGAACACCTCTCGGGAAACCTCGTCTGGTGGAGCCCATATCTGGCCCTCCCCGCGTTGGTGCTGGCGCTCGGGATCGCCCCCCTTGGCCTGGCGTACTGGCTCGTGCCCGACGACGGGTCGCCACCGCCGGCTCCGGGGGCGATAAAGTCGCAACAGATCCCTGGGCCGCTGCGAGAGGTCCGCGTCTGGGCCCTGGCGGCTCTCTCCTCGCTCGTCTTCCTGATCTTGGCCCGTGTGTTGGTGTTCCCAGACTTCCCGGCCGCCGCCCAGGGCGACTGGACGCCCTGGATGGTGGCAACCGCGGTCGCTTGCTGGTTGGCCGTCTCCGGCTGGTCCTGGGTGGGCGCCGCCCGGGTGAGTGCGTGGTTGCTTTCGAAGGCCCTGGCGAAGGGCAATCGGCAACCCTGCAACCAGCTCCTTCGGACTCAACTCTCGCGTTGGTTGCGGGGGTGGCTGATCGTGTTCTCGGCGTCCTTGCTGATCGCGGTCGTCGACTCCCTGGGCCAGAGTCTCTACCGCCACCAGCTCTTCGAGCCGTCTGGACGCTTTCAGATCGGCCACCTCATCGCGGCGATCTCCGGCGTCGCGGCCGCCGCCCGAACGGCGCAAGGGATCGTCGGCGCGCTGGGCGCACGGAAGAAGGTCGGGGTGCCCCTGCAACTCGTCGCGCTCGTAGGTGCGCTGGTCATCGTCATCCCGCTCCTCGTCGTCTTCTCGGCGTTCGGTCACTGCATCGTTTGGCAAGGCCAGGCTCCGCTTGCGGCAGCCAACGGGGTCTGGCAAGGCCCCCCGATCACCAACTGGCACTGGCCGGCGCTCACCTTCGGCGCCGGACTCTTGCTGTCGGTCGTGTTCGGGCACGTGTACGCCTTCCTCAACGACTCGACCATCTCGGGGCTCTACGCCGCCCGCCTGACGAGCGCTTACATCGGCGCCTCGAATCCGAAGCGCATCAACGGCGTCGAATTGCCGGCGACAGACCTCTGGCCAAACGACGTCATCCCGTTGCGGGACTATGCGCCGCACGCCAAGGGTGGACCTCTCCACATCATCAACACGACGCTGAACGAAACGATCGGCGGCCGCTCGCGGGTCGAGGAGAAAGATCGCAAGGGAATGAACCTCGCCATCGGGCCAGGCGGCGTCAGCGTGGGCGCGACGCACCACGCGACCTGGACTGACGACAGGACGACGCTCACCTCGACCGACAAGACCTACGATCCACACGCATTCCGGGTCTTCCCCGCCAAGATCCGCCGTTGGATGAGCAGTGACGCGGAAGCCACGTTCGCGCCGGAGTCACTCCCCCTCGGTCGCTGGATGGCGATTTCGGGCGCCGCGGCCTCGACCGGCCTCGGGTCGATGACCAGCCTGGGCCTGAGCCTGCTGTGCGGTCTCTTGAACGTGCGGCTCGGACACTGGTGGCGGAGCGGCGTGGACCCCGGCGTTCGGCGGATCTCTGCCAGGCGGGGATGGCTGCAAACGCTCGATTCGCTGCTGTCGCTCTGCTTCCCCGTCCAATCTCACCTCTACGACGAGCTGGTGGCACGGTTCCGCGGCACGGACGCGCTCAGCTGGTACCTGACCGACGGTGGACACTTCGAGAACACCGGCGCCTACGAGCTGATTCGGCGGCGGGTCAAGATCATCATCCTGGTCGACAACGGCGCCGACCCCGAGCGGCGGATGGCAGATCTCGCCAATCTGGTGCGAAAGGCACGCGTCGATTTCGACACCCGCATCGAGTTCATCGATCCGGGGACGATCCGGTTTCTCCACCCGGAGGTAGCGAGCTTCGAGGAGACCATCGGAACGCTCACCGAGCTCGGATTCGGACCCGGCGACCCCGAGACGACCACCGTCAAGAAGTACGCCGCGCTCGCCAAGGTCACCTACGGCTCCGATGCGGACGAGCCAGGCTGGCTGCTGCTGGTCAAGCCGGGCCTCAAGGGCGACGACAGCGAACCGGTCGACGTGCGCCAGTACAAGCGAGAGCACGACGACTTCCCCCAGCAGACGACGGCCGACCAGTTCTTCGACGAAGCCCAGTGGGAGGCCTACCGGAAGCTCGGCGAGCACATCGGGGGTTCGCTGTTTGAGGCGACGGACGGGAAGAGCCTCGCCCGGTGCCTCGGGATCGTCGGCTGACGTCCGCGCGCCGTCAGCGAATCTCGGGGTCGGTCAGGACGTCCAGCCGGCAGATCCGCTCGAACCCGCAGCGCTCGAGCACGGGGAGCGACATGGCGCCCGCGTGGATGACCAGCGCGGGCTTCCCGAGCTCGACCGCGGCCCGCCAGCGCGCCTCGACGAGCGCGCGGTACACGCCGCGGCCCCGCGCCTTCGGCAACACGCCGCTGCCACAGAGCACCAACCCGTCCCGGCCCGCCGCGGCCCAGCCGAAACCGGCCGGGCGCCCGTCGACGAACCCCAGCATGGTCAGGCGGTCGATGCCGTCCTGCTGCTTGTAGAGCTCGGGCGCCGCGGCCCGCCATCCGGCGACGCCGTCGGGGGGGATCTCGAAGGCCGTCATGGCGATCCCCAGCGCCATCAGGTACTCGTCGTAGGTCCGGACGTGGCGGGCCTCGACGTCGGACGGGGCCGGCGACGGGGGGCGGGTCAGCGCCATCGCCACCGAGGTGGGTTCGGCCGGCGGCGTGGTGGCCGGGACGAACCCGCGGGCCATCAGCAGCTCGACGAGGCCCCGCGGGCGGCACGAGGGTCCGATGCTCCAGGTGGCGCCCCGGTAGCCGCGCGTGCGGATCTGGCCGCGGATGTCGGCCAGTGTGTGATCGAGGCGCTCCTCGGTGGTGCGAACCCGCGTCACGTGCGTCTGCGTGGGGGTGGCCGCCAGGTACAGGCAGTACTCGGGCGTCATGATCCGATCTTCCGGAAGCTTCGGCTGCGGAAGCACGGCGTCGTGCTCCTCGGCGAACAATCGAACGGTCTCGCTGATCGCGCTCACGAGGTGCTGGTGGGTGTTTATTCGTCCGAACGCGCCATCCTCTTTAACGGGTGGAAGCGGCTCAGCCTCAACGAACGGCGACGATGAAGAGGCGCGGAAATGCATATAGCCGCTGGCCGTCCGCGCGCGCCGGATAAGCGGCGGCGACGGCCCGGCCGTAGGCGTCGAGGAACCGCGCCCGGGTCGGAGCGTCGAGGTCGTCGAGGTACGGCCGCAGGCCCGTCCCCTTCACCCACTCGACGATCCCGTCGGCGTCCGGCATGACGTGCATGTAGGTCGTGCGCCACACGTCGACCGCGCGCGCCCGCGGCGCCAGCAGGTCGTAATAGAACGCGGCGTCGCCCACCGCGACGGCGGCCCCCGCCGCCGGCTTCCCCGGCGCCACCGTCGCGCGCGTCTCGCGCATCAGGCGGTGGCTCGGCTCGTCGAAGCTATGCGGCATCTGCACCGCCAGCACGCCGCCCGGGCGCAGGCGGCCGAGCAGCGCCGGGAACAGCGCCGCGTGGTCCGGGACCCAGTGGAACACGGCGTTGGCGAACAGCAGGTCGGCCGGCGGATCGGGCACGTAGTTGGCCGCGTCGCCCAGGACCCAGGCGATGCCCGGGTGGTCCTTGGTCGCCCGCGCCAGCATCTCGGGCGCGTTGTCGACGCCGGTGAGGCGCGCCGCCGGCCAGCGTTCGCGCAGCAGCGCCGTCGAGTTTCCGGGACCACAGCCCAGATCGACGACCTGCGCCGGCGCCGCCAGGGGGACGCGGGCCAGCAGATCCCGGGCTGCCCGCGTGCGTTCGTCGCCGAACTTCAGGTACTGCGCGTCGTCCCAGGCGGCCATGGCGGCAGTATAGGCCCGGCGGCAGGCTTCGTTTCCGTGACGTTTCGAACGCGCCCGAATGACGGTCGAATGTCGTCCAGAAACGTCGGTCAAGGAACGTTGCGTCGCCCGCGACCGAGAGAGGGTATCCGGTCATCCCGGATGGTTGTAGAGTCTCACGGACCCATGGCGACCACCCGAACGCAATCCGAGTCCTCGTTCAATCTGCTGGCGAGCATCACCACCCGCCTCGCCTCGATGTCGAACCTCGACGACATCGCGGCGGTCGTAGCCAACGAGATCGCGGCGCTGGGCTTCGGCGCCGTCTGGGTCGCCGTCCTGGACGAGCCCACCGGGAACCTCATCACGGTTCGGGAGCTGATCGACGGGCGCGACACCACCACCGAGATGCCGCGGATCTCGATCCTCGACATGCGCCAGCCGATCGGCCACGGCTTCCGGGAGGGGCGCATGATCAACGTCAAGCGCCCCGAGTCGCTGCTGGTCATCGAGGATCACCCCAAGGGGATTCCCGCCGGCGCCATGGCGCTCCCGCGCGTGATCTTCGACCACCTGCGCGGGAACCCATTCGCCTGCGGTCCGCTGCTGGGGAGCCGCGGGCAGCCGGTCGGCGCGCTGGGCCTCTCGTCGTACCGCGGGCGCGAGCCCTTGCCCGACGAGCTGTTCGAGGAGGGCCTGCTGCGGGCGTTCATGAGCCACCTGGGGATCGCCATGGAGCGCGCGCTCCACGTCAAGCGCCTCGAGCTCCTGAACGCGGATCTGATCCGCGCCCAGGATCTGCTGATGAACGAATCGCGCATGCGGGCGGTCGGCGAGCTGGCCGCCGCCGTGGCGCACGACCTCAACAACCTGTCGGGCATCGCGCTCATGTCGCTGAGCGCGCTCACCCAGGCGGACCCGCAGAGTCAGCAGGCGCTCTCCCGCGCCGAGCGGGCCAACGAGGCGATCGGCGAGCTGTCGCGCCGGCTGCAGCGCGTGGCGCGCACGGGAGGCGATCCGCGGAGCGGCGCCACCGATCTGCGGCAGGTGGTCGAGGACGTGGTGGTGCTGATCCGCCCGACCTGCAAGGAGGACTCGATCACCGTCGAGCTCGTCGACGACGGGCGGCCGGCGATCGTGGAAGGCGATCAGACGATCGTGCGCCAGGCGGTGATGAACGTGCTCCTCAACGCCCGCGAGGCGGTGAAGGAGGTCAGCACGGAACGCCGCAAGATCGAGATCCGCCTGACGGGCGGCGATCCGATCTCTCTCCAGGTTCAGGACCGCGGCCCCGGCATTCCGGACAATCTCCTGACCCAGATCTTCCTCCCCTTCGTCAGCTCGAAGGAGGGCCACGCGGGGCTGGGCCTGGCCACCGTGCGCGCCTCCATGAAGCACTTCGGCGGGAAGGTCGACGCCGCCAACGAGGCCGAGGGGGGGGCCGTCTTCCGCCTCACCTTCTCTTCGGCGCGTAACGCGGCGACGGCGACCGATCGCGCCAGCGCGTCCAGCCTTCGTCGACTCAGCGTGTTGGTCGTCGACGACGAGCCGGATTTTCTCTCCGGCATGCGCGACGTGCTCAAGACGGAGGGCCACGAGGTGGCGAGCGCGGCCGACGGCGACGAGGCCATCGCCAAGGTCTCGCAGCGGGACTTCGACGTCGTGCTCATGGACCTCGGCTTGCCGAGGCGCAACGGGCTCGAGGTGATCCGCGCGCTCCGGGGCGAGGGCGTTCAATCGAAGATGGTGCTGATGACCGGCTGGGACAGCGAGACCACGCGCGCCGACTCGCGCGCCGATCTCTGCGACACGGTGCTTCAGAAGCCCTTCAAGATCGTGGAGCTGCGCCAGGTTCTGACGTCGTTGTTCGCGCCGTAAAGCAGCATCACCCTTCGGTCGATTCGGCGCTCAATGGGCCCACAAACGTGGGCCCGCAAACTGGAGGGTGTGTATGCGCAGATCCGTGATCTCTGCACTGTGGGTCCTGGTCGCCGCTTTCGCGTTCGCCCGAGGCGCCGACGCCGCCGACGCGCCGACGCAGGTCCGGTTCGATCTCCACGACGGCAACTTCGTCATTGGGTACTCGTACACGCCGCACCACGAAAGGTCCCCGCGCTCCGGTCACGGACGCGGCACGCCGGTCCTGATGATGATCCACGGCGCTTCGGACACGCATACCGTCTTCGACTTCGCGCCCGGCTTCCGGGCCGCGCCCGAGCTGGCTGAGCTCGGGATCCCGGTGCTGACGGTCGATCGCGTGGGTTACGGCGCCAGCAGTCATCCGAACGGCGACTCGCTCGATTACCCGACCAGCGCCGGATACGTCCACGAGGTCATCGAGGCGGTCCGCAGCGGGGCGCTCGGCTTCACCCCCTCGGCGGTCGTCCTGCTCGGACCCTCGGCGGGAGGCGACATCGCGCTCGTCGAAGCCGGCACGTACCACGACGTCGACGGATTGATCGTCGTTTCGAACACCTCGCAGCTCCAGCCGGCGCTCTTCAACGTCGACTTCAACGCTCTCTTCGCCCAGGGGCCGTACTTCGACTTCGGGGTCGATTTCAGGACCGACTTCTTCTACTACCGTCCATTCGCGCTTCAGTTCATCATCGACCTCGACAACGCGACGCGGGCGCTGGTGCCGCGCGCCGAGATCGGCAGCGCGCTGGCCAACTTCGCGGCGCCGTACCGCGGCCAGGTCTCGTCGCCCGTCATGCTCATGCAGGCCGACCACGACGCGATCTTCATCCCGGTCGACGACAGCGCGCTGTTTGTTTCATCCCCGGACGTCAGCTACACCCTGCTGCATTTCACGGGTCACAAGAGCTTCGAGCATCCCGCCAGCCACGCCCTCGCGGTGATCGACATCGCCAGCTGGCTCGACGCGCGCTTCTGAACGAGCGCCCCGGCCATCACCCGGCTGCCGCGCGGTCGCACTCCGGCACGACGGCGCCGCTGCCGACCGGGACGCGCCGGTGGAACAGATAGCCGCCCAGGCCGCAGAGCAAGAGCAGGCCTGCCCCCCCTTCCCCGAGCGCCAGCAGGTGCCGGGGAAGGCGGAGGTACAGGGCGGCGACCAGCAGGCCGACCGCCAGCATCGCGCCCAGGCCGACGCCGTGCGCGCAGGCCCTCAGGCGGGACCAGCGCGCCGCGTCCGCGGCGCCCAGCTGCCGCCAGACGAGCTGCTCGTATCGCCAGTAGGTGACGACCACCGGTATGATCTCGAGCGTCAGGAAGGCGGACGTGAGCAGACCGCCCAGCATCGGCGCGGCGATCCGCTTCATGACGTCGGCGCCGGACCCCGTCGCCCACAGCAAGGGAGCGAGCCCGATGGCCATGGCGGCGACGGTCATCACCTTCGGGCGCACCCGCTGCACGGTGCCCTCCATGTGCGCGGCGATGATGTCGTCGAGGCTCCGGATGCGCCCCTCGGCCTGCCACCGCGTGTAGGCCTGATCGATGTAGACGATCATCACGATGCCGGTCTGGGCCGCCAGCCCCATCAGCGCGATGACGCCGACCCACACCGCCGTGGAGAGGCGATAGTCGAGCAGCCACAGCAGCCAGAAGCTCCCGACCAGCGCGAACGGTATCGACAGCAGCACGATGCCCACCTCGACGACGTTCCTGAACTGAACGAACAGCAACCCGACGATGAGCACCAGAGTGAGCGGGACGATGACCTTCAATCGGGCGCGCATCGCCTCGAGCTGCTCGTACTGCCCGGTCCACTTCAAGAAGGTGCCCGGCGCCAGCGTCAGCTCCTGGCCAGCCAGGGCGGACGACACCTTGGCCTTTGCCTCCTCGACGTACCCGCCGATGTCACGCTCTGCTTCGTCGACGTCGACATAGACGTATCCGACCAGCAAGCCCGCCTCGTTTCGAACCATGGACGGACCGCTGGCCACCTGGACGTCCGCCACCTGTCCCAGCGACACGGACGTTTGCGTCGGATCGGGCGTGGACAGCGGGACCGACACCTCGCGCAGCCACTGCCAGTCGTCCCGGCGATCCTGGCGAAACTGGACGGCGGTGGCGATCCGGCGACGGCCGTCGAAGCTGGCGTCGACCTGCGACGAGCCGCTGGCGCTCTCGATGACCCGCTCGAGGTCGCCGGTGGTGAGCCCGTAGCGGGCCAGCTCTTGCGGCTTGGGGACGATGTCCAGATAGAGGCCTCCCAGAGCCCTCTCGTAGAAGACGCTGCGGCCTCCCTTGATGGGCGCCAGGAGGTGCTCCAGCGCGAGGCCGGTCTTCTCGATCTCGCCGACGCTTGTCCCGAAGACCTTGATGCCGACCGCCGTGCGCACGCCGGTGGTCAACATGTCGACGCGCGCCTTGATTGGCATGGTCCAGGCGTTCGTCCACCCGGTCGCTTGCAGCCGGGCGTCCATCTCCGACGTCAGCTCGTCCCAGGTCAGCGGCCGCTCGTCGGGCCACAGGAGCCGCAGCATCGGCGTCAGAGAGCCGGGGACGCGCCCGGAGTACCAGCGGTCCTGGTGCTTGCTGCGCCACTCGGCCCGCGGGCGCAGCCGGACCGTCGCCTCGATCATGTTGATGGGGGCCGGATCGGTCGTGCTGTCCGCGCGGCCGACCTTGCCAAAGACCGACGCCACCTCGGGGAAACCAACCAGCACACGGTCCATCTTCTGGACCTGCCGCTTCGCCTCTTCGAGCGAAAGTCCCGGCGGCGCCGTCGGCATGTAGAGGATGTCGCCCTCGTTGAGAGGCGGCATGAACTCGCTGCCGAGGCGCAGCGCCATCGGAACCGCGGACACGAGCGCCAGCGTGCCGATCGCAACCGTCGACAGCGGGCGCCTGAGCGCGACGTGCACGAACGGCTCGTAGAGGACGATGATGAACCGCGAGAGGGGATTGGCTCTCTCCGGGGCGATCCTCCCGCGAACGAAGAAGCCCTGGAGGGCCGGCAGCGCGGTGATCGACAGCAGCGCCGAGATGAGCATGACGAAGGTCTTGGTGTACGCCAGCGGCTTGAACAGGTGGCCGGCCTGGCCATTCAGGGCGAAGATCGGCAGGAAGGCCACCGCCACGATGAGCAGCGAGAAGAACAGCGCGGGCGCGATCTCCTTCGCCGCGCGAGCCAGCAGCGCCTGGCGATCGGCGCCCGGCCCGGCCTGCTCCAACTTCTTGTGCCCGGCCTCGATCATCACGATGTAGGCGTCGACGCACGCGCCGATGGCGATGGCCAGCCCGCCCAGGCTCATGATGGTGGACGGGATGTCGAGCAGCACCATCGGAACGAACGCCAGCCCGACCCCGAGCGGCAGCAGGAGGATGGCCAGCAGCGCGCTCCTCAGATGAAGGAGGAAGAGGACGATCACCAGGCTGACCACGACGATCTCTTCGGCGAGGACGTGGGTGAGCGTGCTGGTGGCGCGCCCGATCAGCGCCGTTCGGTCATAGGCGACCTTCAGCTCGACGCCCGGCGGGAAGCTGCTCTGCAGCTCCTCGAGCCTGCTCTTGACGCGGGTGATGACGTCGAGCGCGTTGGCGCCGTTGCGCACGATGACGACGCCTCCGACCGCCTCGCCGGCGCCGTTCCAGTCGAGGAGCCCGCGGCGGGCCTCGGGCGCGAAGCTGACCGTCGCCAGATCCCTGATGAGCAGCGCCGGCCGATCGACGCCCCCCGGGCGCACCGCGATCGCCTCCAGCGCGCCAGGGTCGCGTATGTAGCCGCGCCCGCGCAGATAGTATTCGTGCCCGGAGAGGTCGACGACGCGCCCCCCCACGTCGTTGCCCGACCGGCGGATGGCGTCGATGACCTCGGCCAGCGTGATGCGGTAGGCCCGCAGCCGGTTTGGATCGACTGTCACCTGATACTGCCTCTGATACCCGCCCACGCTCGCCACCTCGGCGACGCCCGGGACGTTCTCCAGCGCGTAACGGAGGGTGAACTCCTGAAAGGCCCTCAGCGCGTCCAGGTCGTGCTTCGAGGTCCGATCCGTCAGGGTGTACTGAAACACCCACCCGATTCCCGTCGCGTCGGCCCCCAGGGTCGGCGTGACGTCCTCCGGAAGAGCGCCGCGCAGGCCGTTGACGCTCTCGGTTACCCGATCGCGCGCCCAGGACAAGTCGGTGCCGTCTTCGAAGATGACGTAGATGAACGACATCCCGAGCATGGAGACGCCGCGAACATCGGTCACGTGCGGAATGCCGATCAGCTTGGAGGCGATCGGGTAGGTGACCTGATCCTCGACCAGGGTCGGGCTGCGCCCCATCCACCCGCTCGAGACCACGACCTGCGGCTCCGAGAGATCCGGGATCGCATCGAGCTTGACCCGCCGGATCGCGACCAGCGAGGCGCCCAGCGCCAGTCCGAGCGCCACGACGATCAGGGCCCGTCGGCGCGCGCAGAAGTCGATGATCTTCGCGACCACGGCCGCGCTAGCGCTCCGGGGCGGACGGCTGGGTCGGGTGCTCCAGAACCAGCAACCGGTTCTCGGAGTCGACGAGGAGGTTCGCCGTCGCGACCACGGTGTCTCCCTCGCGGACGCCGCTCAGGACCTCGACCTTCCCTTCGGCCTGGGAGCCGATGCTGACCAGACGCGGCACGAACTGGTCGCGCTCGTTCGCCGCGAACAGGTAGTGCGCGGTGCCGGTGTCCACGACCGCTCCCGCCGGGACGGTCAAGGCGGCCCGCGGCGGCGTGTCGAGATGGACCGTCGCGTACATCCCCGGACGCAGATGGGGACCGCTCGCGTCGATCGCGTTCTCGACCTCGATCCGCACAGACAGTGTCCGGGTCCGGCGGTCGACCGCCGGAGAGACCAGCTCCACGGTCCCGGCGTGCGGCTCGTGGGGAAGCGCAGGAACGTCGACCCGGGCCCGCTGACCGACATGGACCAGCCCGGCGTCGAGCTCGCTCACATCGACGCTGATCCAGACCCGCCGCAGGTCGGCGACCTCGAACAGGACGCTGCGGGGCGCGAACATCAGGCCCCGAGAGGCGCGGTTTCCGATCAGGTAGCCGTCGATGGGCGCGCGCACCGCGATCCTCTGCTCCGGCTTTCCGAGCCGCAGGAGCTCGGCGATGTCGGCCCCCGACATTCCGAATGTCTGCAGGCGGTGGCCGGCGTCCGACTCCATCGCCGATGCGCCGTCGGGGTGCGCGCCGTGCGCCGCCAGGAGGTCTCGCTCGGCGCGAAGAAGGTCGGGACTGTCGATCGTCGCCAGGATCTGCCCTCGCCGGACCAGCCCGGTGGTCTCCGAGACGCGCAGCTCGTCGACGCGGCCCGGGAACTGCGTCCGGACCTGCGCCAGATCGCGGTCGACGGGATCGACGACGCCGACCGTGTGCAACTCGCCGCCCATCATGGCTCGAGCGACGGTCGCAGTGCGCATGCCCAGCGCGCAGAGGCGCCCGCGCGCCAGCTCGACCGGGAGAGACGCGGCCGGAGCCTGGGCAGCCTTCTCGGCGGGAGGCGCGGTGGCGTCGAGCTTGACCACCAGCTCCATGTTGCAGATGGGACATGCACCCGGATGGTCGAGGACCACCGCCGGATGCATCGGGCAGACGTACTGCCTCGCGGTGGCGGACGCGCCGCCGCGCTGCCGTCCGGCCTTCGCGTAGCTGGCGATCGACCCCACCGCCGCCGCAGCGCTGCCGGCCACCAGGAGCCAGCGGACGAACGCCATCGCCGCGACGGCCCGCGGGGAGATGCGATTCCGCTCTCCACCGGTTCCCATCGGCGCGTCAGCCACGTGATCGCTCACAGGAAGAGACGGGCGCTACTCAGCCCACCCGCCCACGGACGCCACGCGCCGGGCTACCGTCGGAGGTCGTCGACCAGCGGGGCCGACACAGACCTGCTGGCAGGCTCGCGCTGCGGAGCTGGCGGGCCCCACGGGTCGCGATCCGAAAAGTCGCTGCCGTAGCCGCCGATCTCGGCGCTCATGTTGATTTCAACGAAAGCCGGCGTCTCCCATTTCATGTGACGCATTCTGCTCTCTCCATCCTGGCGGTCAACACGAAACGACCGTTTCTGAACGCGCGCCCTTGGCTCAACCTGCCGGCGACATCGTCCGGTAAGGCCAGATACATCAGGGAGCAACGTCGTCGGCCCGGTCAGTTCGTATCGTTCCAACGGATGTCCCGAACGCAGCACTGGGATGTCGATCACTCTGCGTTTGGCGCCGCGGCGCGGGTTTCGTTCGCCCGTATGTCAGCGCCCGCGAACCGTGGCGTCAGCCATCTTACTCCGCCGTCGACCGTTGGTTGCCCGACAGTCGCTTGTTGCACAGCTGTATCGTTGCGCGCAGAGCAAACTGAGAGTACCGTGCCGTTTCGCTGGTCACGAAGTGTTCGGCAATCCGTGGACTGGCGCGGCAGCGAACCAAGGCGCGAGGGAGGTATTTCCGATGGTCAATGGTCGCAACGTTGTATCGAGGACAGCGAGGGCGGCGTCGGTGGCGATCGTCGTCGTGAGCGGCATTCTCGCCGGTTGCACTGACCGCACCACGGCCAGAGGCGACGTGGAGGCGGTTCGTTCGGCGCTGGTGACGGCTTGCGATTACTCGGTCGTCACGGCCCACAACAGCAACGCCCGCCTGGGCGCGCAAAGCTGCGAAACGACCCTCACGCCGTATAGCGCCCCGTACGCGCAAAAGATCGCCAGCCAGACCTTCGGCGGTCCGATCACGGGGCAACCGCTGCTGGTGCACGGGAACCTCATCAACGGCGTCGTGCAGGACGGCCTCGTCGTCGTCGCGAACGTGACCTCCTCGACCGGCCCCGGCGGCTCACCCATCCTCTATGTCCTGAATCCCCTGACTTTGCAGCCGATCATCCAGGCCACTCTTCCGGCCACGGATTACTGCGGGAACCACAACAGCTCCGGCACCGACTGTTACGGCGTCCTGAGCACGCCCGTCATCGACAAGGCCGCCAACGTCGTCTACGTCGTCTTGAGCACCTTGAGCGGCGTGAGCGGTCTCCCCGAGTACGACCTCTTCGCCTACAACCTGAACAATCTCTTCTGGATCGCGGGCGCAAACATCGGCGGCACCTGCAAGAACAGCACGACCAACGAAGTATTCAGCGCCTACAACGCGAGCACGCACCAGCCTCAGCAGCGCCAGCGTCCGGCGCTGCTCCTGGACCACGGGCACGTCTACATCGCCTTCGGCTCGTCGAACAACGAGAGCATCACGGACACCTCGAACGGCTGGATCTTCGCGTACAACACCTATTCCGGAAGCTCGACGCTCACGGCGGCGGGCCAGCCCTACTGCACGACCCGCGGCGCCCCCGCGAACGGGTGGGGCCGAGGTGGGATCTGGCAGATGGGCGCCGGGATCTCCGCCGACGCCGCCGGGAACGTCTACGCCGGGGTCGGGAACGGCCGTATCGGCGACGGGACTCCGAACGCCAGCTCGACGAACGATGACGGCGAGTCCTACGTGCAGGTGGCAGGCGCGACGTGGACGGGTGCCCTGTCCGCGAAGTTCTTGATGCCCGACTACAACCAGTTCCTCGCTCCCAACGAGATCGAAGGGGCCAACGGTCCCATCGTCCTCTCCACGACCTCTTCGGGTCAGTACGTCCTGGGGTCGAACAAGCAGGGATTGTTCACCTTGCTTCAACCCAACGGCGCGATGCACGCCCTGCAGGGCCCCTTCCGCGGGGCCTATAACCAGTACGGGGCCATCCTGGGCGACCCCTCCAACCTGGAGCTCAACTCCATCGCCTGCAACGCGGCGAACTCCTGTGACAGCAACGGGTTTCCGGTCACCAGCGGTGGCTCCACAGTGTGCTGCCCCGGCGGCTGCAGCTGCCCGAGCGGACAGACGGGATCCTGCAGCGGTTACACCGCCTGCGGTCCGCTCGTTCACGGAAGCCATCCCCATATTCACGGCCAGCCGAGCTTCCTGGCCGACAGCTCGGGGATCTCGGGGACGATCTTCTGGTGGGGCGAGAAGGACTATCCTCGCTTCGCCAAGTGGAGCGGCTCGACTCAGGGGATCACGCCGGTGACCGGCTCGTCGCTGCCCGTCGACAACGTTCTGAACCGGCTCTCGAACTCATCGTCGGATCTGGCGCCGACCTTCCAGGTCGGCGACGGAAACAGCGGCATGCCGGGCGGCCTCACGGCGCTGGCGTCCAACGGGACGCTCAACGCGACCCTGTGGGCGAACGTCCCGGAAAACAACGTCGATCCCCCCACCGACGCCTACCTGAAGGCCTTCGACGTCAGCGGCACCTTTCCCAAGCAGCACGTATTCCAGGTCGATCTGGGCTCGGCCCAGTATCACGGGTATCCGACCGTCGCCAACGGCGTCGTTTACATCGCCACGGGTGTTGGGCTTCAGGCGTACAGCAACCGTCCCCCGCCGAGCCCGGCCTGGGCCAACCCGTTCCCGACCGGGAACTGCGCGCTTTCACTGGGATCCGGCTGGGTCATCGGGTGCGATCCGGACTCCAACGGAAACGGCCACGCATTCCGCTGGATACCGGGAACCGGATGGACACTGCCCGACGGCGGCGCCACGCGCGGAACCACCATCAGCGTGGACCTCAACGGCACGCCGTGGATCACGAACAGCTCGGGCGCGATCTTCAAGTTCAGCTGGAGTCTGAACAGCTTCCAGGCATTCCAACCCGGGTCGCCCACCTGCGCGACCTCGGTGGCCTCCGGGTCCGTCGACACGGAGACCTGGTTCATCGGCTGCAACGGAATGACCTACAACTGGAACGGGTCAGGTTGGACGCAGGTGTCGATGACGCCGACGTCGGCGTCGAAGATCGCGGTCTTCTCCAATCCCGACTCTGTCTGTGGCCGCCACCTTCCGTGGATCATGACCCCGGGCTCGCCGGCGCCGGCGTTCTGGCAGGGCGCGATCGACGGGACCTGCACGACGTACAGCTACTCGAGCACGCCATACACCGGCTTCGACCTCACCACCGACTTCCTGCTCGGAACGGACGGGAAGCTCTATACCTACAACGGAACGACGCTGACCGGGCCGTACGCCACGACCCCCTGGGGAACCGCGTCCAAGATCGCCGGATGGACCGGCGGGATCTACGCCGCCCAGCTCAATGTTCAGAATGACATGCAAGTAATTCAGGCCCAATGAGGGATGGGAGACCATATGACAAAACACGCGCGCGTGTCAGTGATGTGTCTGTCTGTGTTAACGGTGTCGGCGCTGCCACGCGGGGCTCGAGCCCTTACCGTGCCAGACACGGGGACGTGCAATAACCCAGGGGGGACATGTCTCGGAATTACGACCAATTCTAATGCTGCGCCGCTTACGACGTTTGTGGCGACGGCGAACAATAGTGGGGGTTGCGATGTTCCGGAGCAGCCGTGCTCCACCGCAATAGTCGGCGAGGTTACCCAGCTTGGTGGATATGGAGTAATGGGCTATGCGCCAAATGGCGGGGCGGGTTTAGTCGGCGTCTCGGGCCTGGGGTTAACTCCCGGGCAGTTCCTCGGTGGAAACGTGGGCGTTTATGCATCGACGAATTCAGGTAACGCCGTGTACGCCGACGCCGGCACTGGCATAGGCGTCAATGCAAGTAGCAGCTCAAATTACGGGCTTTATGCCAGTACCGGCACTGGCGTCAGCGGGATCTACGGAACGAGTACCAGCACGATCGGGATCTATGGCAACAGTGGCTCTTCTTACGGCGTGGCGGGTGTGAGTCAATCGGCCCAGGGCGTCTTCGGCTTCAGTTATACGGGGAATGGACTGTGGGGGACTACTCAGTCGACAAGCAATGCGGCCGTCGCCGCGGTAGCACCGTCGTCGGGCTGCGGCAGTACGGGCTGCCTCGCCTTCTATGGTTCTGGAGGCATCCAGGTCACTGGAACTGCATACAAGCCGGGAGGTGGTATGTGGCAGGCAACTGGTTCCGATAGTCGGGTGAAAAAGGACATCCGGAGCTTCGATCCCGGGTTAGGGGAGCTGATGCGGGTCCGAGCCGTCCAGTTTAAGTACAATGGTCTCGGTGGGCTAGCGGAGGATGGAAAGGACTATGTAGGCGTGATTGCCCAGGAGCTTGAAAAGGTGATGCCGACGATGGTGGGCACACGTATGGCGAAGCTCCATCCCACCGACATGCACGATACGGCGATAAAGACCGTCGATCCGAGCGACTTTACCTACTTGCTTATCAACGCCGTTCAGGAACAGGAGCGGGTCATTCAGCGCCAAGAGGCGCGGATCGCCGCGCTCGAGCAGGGACAACGGCCGCTGGCCTCCTCGCGTTCCTCTTTCGGTACCGGCGTGCGGTATGGTGCGCTTGCTCTATTTCCGCTCGGGCTGGTTGTTGCCGTCCGCGGGCGAAAGAAGCAAGGCTGAGTCGCGATATCGGCCCACCTAGCGGCGCGGGGAGGCCGGCGAGAACCCGGCAGTACCCGCTACGAGTCCAAAGCCGGCAACCTCATGGGCTTTGTCTGGCTCGCCTGCCTCCGGATCCTCATCCGGCATTTATGAGATGCGCGCTAGCCGCTCCCGCGCGAAGCGCGGGAGTGCGGCTACATTTGAGACGGACCCCGGCGGCGGCCCTCACCGGCCGGCCGCCGGGAAGCGGCGGCGCGGCCCCGACCGTACAGTTCGCAGGTCGACCGCAGCGGCCAGGTTGGGGGATACTGCAGCCATGCTTCGCGCCCCGTCCACCGCGTCCGCTCCCACCGCCGCGCCCAGCCCGCTCGCCACGCCGGAGCCGTGGGACCTGGTCGCCGCCGGCTACACCGCCGAGGCGCTGCCCTACTTCGAGCGGTTCTCGCGCGAGGCGCTGCGCCTGGCCGAGCTGCCCGAGGGGCCGCGCATCGTCGACGTCGCCGCGGGACCGGGGACGCTCAGCCTGCTGGCGGCCGCGGCGGGCGCGCGGGTGAGCGCCATCGACATCTCCGAACGCATGGCCGCCGAGTTCCGCGCCCGCGCCGCGGCCGCCGGCCTGGCCGAGGCGATGGATCTTCGCGTGGGCGACGGTCAGGCCTTGCCGTTCGAGAGCGCCGCCTACGACGGCGCCTTCTCGATGTTCGGCCTGATGTTCTTCCCCGACCGGCTGGCCGGGTTCCGGGAGATGCGGCGCCTGCTCCGCCCGGGCCGCCGCGCGATCGTCTCCAGCTGGGTCCCGTTCGACGGCCCGTTCGGGGTGCTGCTGGCTGCGGCGCGCGAGATGATCCCGGGCCTGCCGCTCGGCGGCGGCAAGCCGCCGCTCGCCAGCGCCGACGAGATCCGCAGCGAGATGGCGGCGGCCGGCTTCACCGGCATCAGCGTCGAGACTGCCGACCACGCGCTCGAGGCCCCCTCGTTCGACGCCTTCTGGGGCTCGATGGAGCGGACGAACGCCCCGCTGGTGCTGCTCAAGCACCGCCTCGGCGCCCGCTGGTCGGAGGCCGCGCCGAGGATCCGCGAGCGAGTGCGCGCCACCGTCGGGGACGGACCGCTCGTCATCGGCCGCGGTGCGTTCCTCGGCGTCGGCGTCGCCTGACCGGGACCGCGCGCTTCATGCCCCCCATCGTCTACCTCCCGGGCGCCGGCGGAACCGCGACGTTCTGGCAGCCCGTCGCGGAGCGCCTCGCCGACCTCGGGCCGGCGGTTCGCTTCGGGTGGCCAGGGTTCGGCGACGAGCCACCCGACGACCGAATCCGCTCGCTGGCCGATCTGGTCCGATGGACGCTGGCGCGCCTGCCCCCCGGGGCCAGCGACCTCGTCGCGCAATCGATGGGCGGCGTCGTCGCGACGCTGATCGCGCTGGACCACCCGGAGCGCGTGCGGCGGCTCGTGCTGTGCGCGACATCGGGCGGCGTGGACGTCGTGGGCCTGGGCGCGGAGGACTGGCGCCCCGGATGTCGCGCCGAGCTGCCGCACGTCCCGGACTGGTTCGTCGCCGATCGCACCGATCTGACCGTCCGGCTGCCCGCGGTACGCCATCCGACGCTGGTGCTCTACGGCGACCGCGACCCGCTGTGCCCGGAGGGCATCGCGCGCTTCCTCGCCGAGCGCATCCCTGGCGCAACCTGCGCCCGCGTCGCCGGGGGCGAGCACGCGATGGCCCACGATCGCCCGGACGACGTGGCCCCGCTCGTCCGCGCCCACCTCACCGTCGGCGAGGCCGGGTCCCCGAGCCCGTCCCCGGTTTTTACCTGACTCCGCTAGGTACGTTTTCCCGTTATTCCCCAGAGCAACTGACGCCACGGATCGGGCGTACTCTTCCTGAAGTCGACCCAGGTGAACGCTCGCAAAAACACGGGGAGAACGGGTGTTGTCCCGACATCCTCCAGCAGAACCGGGATGACGGGGCATGCGCGATTGACAAACTCTCGCAAGAACGCGTCGAGCTCCATCTCATGCCACGGCCCATGGCCATTGGGCCCAACAACGACTGCAGCAGTCTTGATTCGGGGAATCGTGGCTTCTAGCTCGCGCTGCCACGGTTGACCGGGGCGGAGTTGCTCCTCGTCGAACCAGGGCACGACACGGCGCTCTCGAAGTTCCTGATTGAGCCGTCGAACACTCGGCTTGTCGTCATTATTGTGGCAAAGGAATACGTCAAACTCTTGCGGTACGCCGGCCTTCGCCTGCCATCTGACGAGGACGTCGGTCTCCCGCCTAGAGGCAAGCGCCACCTCGTCGAGCAAGACCAACAGATCCTCGAGTCCCTCCTGGATCGTGCAGTCGAAGAGTTTCAGCTTGGCGTTCGAGCGTTCAGCCCGGGCCCGGACGCGCGACAGGCACTCTCGACACATGATCCCCGACCGAAGACGAGCATCGACTCCTGTTTTGTCCCATAAGAAATCGTAGACACACCCGGTATTGTCGTCGTGGCTGACGGAGTCGTCGAGCTCTTCCGAGAGAATATCGGTGATGAAGCCGACAAACCCGTTCGTGAGTGGCAGGTTGGTGAGTCGGTCCCAGCTCCAGGCGGAAGCGATGACAACGTTGTCATCGCTGTCATAGAAGTAGTTGTTGTCGTACGGAAGCGCCGACCCGATCAGCAACAGGGAGTGGTCACGTAGCAACGGGCGCGTCGTCGCAGCGATTGCCTGATAAGTCGCGGGATTGGAAAGCGGCTCTCGGCCGAGATCGATCGGCGCTTCACAGGCGCCGAACTGAATGTATTTGCAAACTCGATTTAACGCGGCCGCGATCTCGTGAACATTCACCCGAAGCGTTCGATCTGTGGCCAGAAGCACCCTCTTGGTCCGGTCGCCCATGGGGCGACGCTACCGTTGGTGTTATCCCCGCGCAACGGTGCAGGTATCGCCCTTGCCCGCCGCCGTCGGGCCCGTTGGCACGACCGACCACATCGTCATCTGGCTGGCGGTCAGCTATCCCGCGAACGGCAGCGGCCTCACCGGCATCACCACCGATCCGGGCATCGTGCTCGGTCAGTTGGCTACGTCGACATGACCGGCACGTCTGACGTGGACAAGGACGGCCACCTCGACGTCAACACGTCGATCAAGGTCGAGTCGACGGCCCAGACGGCGTCCGCGTTCACGCAGACGCTGGTGGTGTACGGCAACGGCGACGGACCTTTCGCTGCATCTCCTCCCAGACCATCCATTGCCAGGAGGCGTGCCAGGAGACGGCCGCCACCTCGTCCTCCGATTCGCGGTGCCCGCGGCTTGGCGGCGGCGGCAGCATGAAGGTCCGGATGGCGATCTGGTTGGCGGCTTCCTCGACGAACCGGGCGTCGGGGTATCGAAACGTTCCAGACTCGAAGGACCGCTCGAACCTTCTCCCGCGCAGCTCGTAGAACGCGAGTGTGAAGCTCCGGCGGCCGCGGACCGAATCATTGAGCGCAATGATTTCGAACCTGACGCGCGATCCTCCAACCAAGCCAAGGGCGTCGGTTTACCTCTGTTCGGAGGGATCTCGATCACGGGTCGCTTCGAAAGTCCGCCCGACGCTGGACCGGTCGCCCGCGCGCGCTCAACATCGACGCATGCGCACCGTCGAGATCCGCCTGGTCGCCACGTTCGCGCTTCTGGCCCTGAACAGGCCCGCGTGTACCAGCGACACCAGCGCCAAGAGCAAGACCGACGCCTCGACCGACCACGACGTCACGCCCACCGACGGCCGCCCGGCGCCGGCTGACGCCACCGGCAGCGCGGCCGCCGCCTGCACGACGCTGGTGTGGCTCTTCGGCGGCTGCACGACGGCGGCGCTCGAAGAGTGCGCGCGCGAGTACGCGACCTTCTCGCCGGCGATGCAGAACGACGTCGCGACCTACGCGGCCTGCCTGCGCACCATGGCCCAAGGCCTGCCCGACGCAGCGGTCACGACGGGCGCCGACGCCGGGTGTCCGACCTCGAGCAACAACCTGAACCGCTGGTACCAGCACGGCGGTTGCGAGGGCGATGCCGCAAACGTCTCGCATGACATCGGCGCCTTCGACCCCTGCGGCGGCACCGCCGTCTCCTGCACGACCCTGACGACCGAGACCGACTGCAACGACCGATACGGCGTCTGCACCTGGAGCGCCGGCACGTGCAGCGACCTTTCCACGCCCCAGCCTTCCTGCGCCACGTCGGCGGGTCAGTGCGCGCTCGTTCCCGGCTGTACCGGGACGGGATTCCCCGGGTGCGGCGGGACCGCGCAGCCGGCCTGCTTCTTCTCGCAGATGCTGCCGGGGAGCGCCGGGTGAGCACCACCTCCAAGAGAACGCCGACGCCTCCCTCCATGGTCGCCTAGGAAAACGACGCTCAGGTTTGGTCCAAGCGATCCGTCGGGGCAGATCGCGATGGCAGCCTTTCTGGCGTTGACGACCGTCTGGTACCCGAATCTCGACCGCGTCGGTCAGGTCGCTCTCTTGCGGCCGGGCGGCCCCTGCCGGTCCGGCGTCGGGATTTAGGGACCGGCGTACGAGGGAGGTCAAGGTGGGAGCGCTCCCGCGAAGTGTGCCCGCGTTTCGTATCGGGCCCGCGCCTCCTCGCCTGCAAGCCCGTCGGCTTTCGCTATCATTGTAGGGTGGGTCGCGTCCTGGCGGCCTCCTCCGCATGGGTCCGCCGATCTCCAAGCCGCCTCCCGGACCGTCCTCCGGGCCTCCGACACGAAAGCCACGGAGCGGCCGGCCGAAGGTCGTGCTCGGCCTCTTGGACGAGGGTCAGGAGTTCCAGCGACTGCAGGCCGAGGATGCGCGGTCGGCCGCCGCAGAGGGCGGGGTCGACGTCGAGGTCCTGTACGCCGAAAACAACGCGGTCGTGCAGATCCAGCAGCTCTACCAAGTCGTGCACGCTCCGGCGGACCGCCGGCCCAGCGTGGTCATCGTGGAGACGGTGGCCGGCGAGGGGCTCGAACGGCTGGCCCGAACCGCGGTCCGCGCCGGGATAGGCTGGATCCTCCTCAACCGGCGCGTCGCCTACCTGGATGAGTTGCGTCACCAGCAGCCCAAGCTGCCGATCGGGATGATGGGCTCGGACAATCTGGAGATCGGGCGCATTCAGGGCCGCCAATTCCAGGCGCTCGTCCCGGACGGCGGTCTCGTCCTTTACATCCGGGGACCGGCCGACACCTCGGCGGCCCACGATCGGCTGGCGGGCGCCGAGCAGGTGTGCGGACGACGAATCGATCTCAAGATCCTCGAGGGTCAGTGGACCGAAGCGAGCGGCGAAGAGGCCCTTTCCCAGTGGCTTCACCTCAATCAGTTCCAGACCTCACCGCCGCGCCTGATCGGCTGCCAGAACGACGCGATGGCCGTGGGAGCGCGACGGGCCCTCGAGGCGTACGCCGCCAAGTACCCGAGCCTGGCGAAGATCCCGATCACCGGCGTCGACGGGCTGCCGGACAGCGGGCGGCGCCACGTCGACAAAGGGACGCTCGCGGCCACGGTCGTCACCCCCTCGAACACCGGTCCAGCGATCCGGCTGGTGTTCCAGACTCTTCAGGGCCGGGCCACCTTCCCGCGCGAGCAGCTGTTGACGCCGTCCTCCTATCCGGATCTGGCGGATCTCGCCGCGCGCTAGAAGGGGATTCGAGGGGCGAGCGCCGTATCCGCGTTCGAGCGCGACCTTTTGCCCTGCGATGAGATCCCTGACCGGCCCCAGGGGAGCAGGTGCTATCGAAGTTGCGCTTCTGCCCGTACAAGGGGGGGCCAAGGCGGTCCGCTCGAAGAACGCCATGTCCTTTCGAAACTCCGATGTGGACGGCTCCTCGCGCAGCTCATCGGCGTGGCGGCGACCGGCCGCCTCTAGCGCAGCACCTCCCCGAGGCCGATGTCGGGGCAGGCGTAATGGACGCTGACGCTGGTAATCTGCCCCGCCTGTATCTGCTGGCACCAGTGCAGGTTGAGGTTGATGGTCATCTCGGTGGGATTCGAGAAAGACCATCCGTTGATCGGATCCTCCGGCACCGTGGACGACGATCCGTCGGACATCGTCACCGAGACGGCCAAGCTCACGCCAGGCGCGGGCGGCATCGAGAGCTGCCTCGTGCAGGCGGTTTCCTTCGAGAGGTTGGACAACGGCCCACTCTGCAGGTCCGCTGGTGCGTACAAGCTGTTCCCGGGGCCGCCCGCCTGAGCCCACGCGGTGAGGTTGGCGAGCGCAGTCGCGTCCGACCCGGAGTCGATCCCGACGACGAAGGTGATCCAGCCCCCGGTGGAAAACGCGTTCGAGATCGTGGTCGCGACGGTGCCGCCGTCATCGGCAGCGTTGACGCAGCTCGAGAGCCCGTCCGTGACGAGCATGATGTAGTGTTGGCTATCGTCAGCTAGGCCGTCGAGGTAGCTGACGGCGTTCAGAATCGCCGCCGACGTCGGTGAGTCGCCCGTGGGCGGCGCCGACGCGATTGCCGCCACGATCGGCATCAGCGTGCCCGGCCCGACGTCCACGGCGACGTCCGAACTGATGCCGCAAGTCTGGGGTCCGCCGTAGAGCATCAGGCCCCAGTTCTCCTGCGGGTTCCCGGCGATGACGTTCTCCATCTGTTCCGCGAGCAGCGACCACTTCGAGGACGCCCCGCACTCTCCCGTGCAACTCATCCCGTTGACGTCGTCGGCCATCGTCGCCGAGCGGTCGAACACCACCAGTATGTCGGGAGGGATCGGCGCGACGCCGGTCGTCGTGAAGCCGCAAGCCGTCCCCCCGGTCCCGCCCCCGCCCGTCCCCAGGATCCCGCTGATTCCGCCGGTGGCAGTCACGACGCCCGAGCCCCCGGTCCCCGACGGCATCGGCATGTTGCCGCCGAGCGACTCGCCGCTACACCCGGTGCCGGCCGCCGTCACCGCCATCAGCGCCACCGTCCCACGCAACCAGGTCATCGGCATGATGATGACCTCCTCGCCTGCGCCCGTCCACGGTCTGTCCACTGCATTGCTAGTGCGTCCTAGAACCAGTTCCGGTCTCGTCTTGGCACCAGCGACCGACCGCGGCGCGCGGGAGCTCGGCTGTTCGTCCACTCACCAACCGACCAGCGGTGCCGAGCCGCCGGTGTCGTCGTCGGCGCATGTCGTCGGCAACAGGCGGTTCAACCCCCTGAGCCGGATGGGGGGGCGATCGCGCACTGGCCAAGCGAGACCCCGCCGTCGTTGGGAACACAGGCGTAGGGGCCAGTCTGCACACAGAGCTCGAGACCCTCGCAATGGAGGCACCCCTGATTGACGAGCTGGGTCGTGATCCCGTCGAGCATCGTCGCGTCATTGACGTATCGGTTGCACCCTGCGCAGAAGCTCACGGGGACCGCTTGCTGGCATTGGTTCGTCGCGCCCGGCGTGCAAGCGAGCGCCGCCGACAGCGACTGCTCGTAGTCGCTCTGCAACTGGGCACAGGTCCGGCCGCCTTTCGCAGGCGAGCCACAGCCGAGCTCCAGAAGCCCACAGAAGACGGCCACAACAAGCGTCCGCAGGCTCACCTGCAGACCGACAGCAATACTTGCACCAGGGTGAACACCGGCAGTTTCACGTCCTGCCGGCACCTTGGAGTCAGAAATCTGAGTTGTCTTGCCCCAGGGACACAGCAATCCGGCTTTCGCTTGGTCACGTGGAAGCCACCGGGACAGCGAGAGCTCAAGGGTCCGCGAGCATCTCTTGTCCGGCTAACGACCTTGGTGTTCAGCGCGACCTTCGGGCTGTGAGGGTGTCGGGCGCCCCCTTTTCGGGCCACTGCGCTCCGCCGCCACGAACGCTCCGGTGAGTGCACATTCCGCCTTATTTGAACTGCGCCCTTCGAGTGGTTCCCGTCCCCACACCCTATGCCCGGTTGCGAAGCCGGAGCTCGTCGATGCGCGGGTTCAGATAGGTCTGGCCGAGGAGATAGGTGGCGCCGAGGCGCCGGGCGTGGTGGGCGAGCAAGGTGAGCGGAACCACCAGGGGGAGGTGACCATGACGCTGTTCCTCGATGAGGCCCAGGAGCTCTCGCTTGTCCGCGGCGTCGAGCTGGTCCTTCAGGTGGCCGGCCAGATGCATCAACACGTTGGCGTGCTTTCCCGGCGTCGCCATCTTCGTGAGCGTGGCCATGAACCCCGACTCGTACCGCTCACGCAGCTCGGTACGGGCCAAGGACTTGCCGCCCGCGACCAGACGGCCAAGGGAGCGATAGCCCTCGGTGGAATGGGCGAGCAGTGCCATCTTCTGGGCAGCGTGGAACTCGACCAGACCGCCCAGAGTCCAGCGGCCGCGCCAGAAGGAGCGCAGGCGCGCGTAGGCGAACACGCGCTCGAGAAAGTTCTCGCGTAGCCTGGCGTCCTGAAGACGCCCTTCGTCCTCGACGGGCAGGTTGGGGAAGGCCCGCGCCAAGGCTTCCGCGAACAGTCCTCCTCCCCGTGCGTGGACAGGCAGTCGGGAGTGCGCGTCGGCGTAGACCTTCACGCGCGCCAGGCCGCAGCTTGGGGACTTCGACTTGAGTACGAAGCCGCTCAGCTCCTCACGGGCAAGCGTCCTCACGCGTGCCTCGACGAAGCGGTTCATCCGGGCGGTCCAGTCCGTCCCGCTCGCGAGCCCCAGCATGCGTGGTCTTCCCTCGGCTCCGCCGACGACGAGGCGAACCGGCTCGCGCGGAACTCCCATGCCGACCTCGACCTCCGGACAGACCGGCACCCACTCGACCAGCGGGCCGAGCTCGTCAGTCAGGAAGGCGTCCCGCTTGTGCTGTCCGTCGAACCTCACCCTGGATCCGAGCAAGCAGGCCGAGATGCCCAGGCGGATGCGTGCCGAGGGCAGATCGCGGGCCGGCTTCACGGCCCGAAAAGCTCCCCCACCACCTGAGCGCGGAAGGCGAAGATTTCGTCAAGCCGGCGCGCCACGAAGAGCCGCTGCGCCAGCCTCCCCAGCGGGCCGAGCGGCAGCGCATACTCGACGCGATCGTGCATCAGCGTCCCGCCCGACGTCTCCTCGAACGAATGCGTGTGCCGCCACAATGCATAGGGGCCCTTCTCCTGAAGGTCGACGAAGCGGCCTGGCGGTTCCCAGGCCTCGATCACCGTCCGCCACCGGATCGGCAGGCCCGAGAGGTGAATCCGGTAGTCGATGATCGCGCCGGCGCGCATCTCGATCGCGCCGGGTGTGAGGATCCGGAACCGCAACGACGGCGGCGTGAGCCGCTCGAGGTTGCGCGCATCGGCGAAGAAGGCAAACACCCGCTCGCGCGGCGCCGGCAATGACACGTCCCGTTCGAGCACGTGCATGAGGGAGTTCTACCCGCCCCGCGGTCAAGATCCAGCCGGGGGACCGACCACCACCGGGAGCGGCTTGCGGCCCCGCTGCCACTGCTTTCGCTCCAACGCCGGCTCGGCCGGGGCCGACGTCTCACCCCGGAAGACGCGGAGGTTTTCGTCGTAACGGGGGGATTTGAAGCGGTCCAGGTAGTCTACGAAGTGGGCCGAGTCCAGGTAGTAGAGCAGCTGCCCGACGTCGGCGTTGGCGCCCCTGGACGAGAGGCGAGACCAGCCGTCGCGCAGGACGGCCTGAAAGCGCGGCGTCCCCTCCTCGCGGAACGGGCGCAGCCGCCACTTGATGAAGGCGTTCTCCAAAGCCGACGAGCGGCGCCGCCGAAAGCGGCGCCAGAAGTCCTGCAGCCGATCCAGCGCGGCCCGGCTCGCGTAGGCCTGCTCGAACAGGTAGATGTAGCCGTCCATGAGCTGCTCGCGCGTCATGTGGAGCGGCTCGTACACCACGTGGCGCGTGTCGTAGCGAGCCCAGTCGAGGTGGTCCAGCCGTCCGGCGGCCTTGAACTCGTCGTGCAGCGCCGTCCCGGGCATGGGCGTCAGGATGCTGAAGAACGGGTAGAGGATGGCGTTGTCGTCGACGAAGCGGAGCGTGTCGCGAAAGACCGCCAGCGTGTCGGTGTCGAAGCCGACGATGAAGTTGCCGACGATCGACATCCCGCGCTGGTGGATGCGCGCGATGGCCTCCTGGAACGTCAAACAAAAGTTCACCTTCTTGTCCATCGTCAGCAGCGTCGCCTCCGACACCGACTCGAAGCCGATGATCAGCGTCGAGCAGCCGGCGTCGCGGAAGAGGTCGAGCATCTCCTCGTCGCGGGCCACGTTGAGGGTCGTCTCGGCCGACCACTCGCCGACCCGGCCGGCGGCGAATTCTGGAACCAGCGCCCGCAGCAGCTCCTTGGTGTACGAGACCTTGGAGATGAAGTTGTCGTCCACGACATAGGTGGCCTTCATCCGGTCGCGCAGGATCCCGGCGCGCGGCAGGGCCGCCAGCTCGTCCACCACGCGCGCCACCGGCTTGAAGCGAAACGTGGAGCCCGAGATGTCAGGGACGCTGCAGAAACGGCACTTGAACGGGCAGCCGCGGGTGGTCTGGATCTGGTGGAAGAGATAGTCGCGGTGGGCGACCGCGCGCCAGGCCGGCACCGGGATCTCGTCCATGGGCGGGAAGCCGGCGTCGGGCTGCAGCGCCGGGGCCTCCCCGCGCGCAAAGGCCCGCACGAAGACCGGCCAGCTTCGCTCCGCCTCGCCGACCACCACGTGGTCGACGTGGGCCAGCGCCTCGTCGGGTCGAAGCGAGGCGTGGATTCCGCCCAGGACCACCTTGCGCCCGCGACGACGGAACTCCCCGGCTACCTCGTAGGCGTGGGTCACACAGGAGGTCTTGGCCGACAACGCGACCAGATCGGCGTCGGTATCGTAAGGGATCGGTTGCAGGTACTCGTCGACCACCTCGACGTCGACCTCCGGTGGCGTGCAGGCCGCCACGGTCAGGATGCCCAAGTCGGCCAGCGAGCGCTTGAACCCCAGCACGCGGGTCATGAAGTCCATCTCGTAGAGCTCGCGATCCTCGAGGCGCGAATTCTTTCGCGTCGCCACGAACAGAATCTTCATGATGCCGCCTCCCAGGGGAATGCCACGTGCTGGCCGGGGACCGGCACCGTGAACCAGGACGGGAACTCGCGACGATCTACCGCCGGCACGTCGACCAGGAACCGCAGCGGGCTGCGCGTCGCCACCCGGTGCTCGTGGTGGGTCAGCACCGCGCGCCGCGCCCCCAGCCGCCGGGCCAGCGCCACGGCCTCCTCGGGGCTCATGCCGACGCGGCGGCCGAGGAGCCGCGAGCGCTCGCCCGGCAACACCACGAAAGGGATCGTGCCCTCACCTGCCGCGGCCTCGATCTCGGGCGTCAGCATGGAGTCGCCGGCAAAGAACAGCACACGGCCGTGGCGCGCCACCCGGTAGCAGACCTCGAGGACGGTGTGGCGCCCGCTGACCACGTCGACGGTCAGCCCGCGCAGGTCGTCGAGACGCTGGCCCGCCCGGACCAGGCGCGCGTCGTTGAATCCCAGGTCCAAGAGGGCCCGCCGCATGGCCCGCGTCGGCACCAGCACGGAGGCGGTCCGCCGCAGCCGGCCGAGCGCCAGCGGGTCGAAGTGGTCGGCGTGGGCGTGGCTGATGAGGACCACGTCCGGATCGATCGGCAGCGGCGACGGCGGCACGCTGTGGCGCAGCAGGTGATCGGCGGGCTCCGCCAACCACGGATCGGTCAGGATCCGGACCCCCTCGAGCACGATCCAGTGGGTCGAGTTGCCGATGTGATACAGCCCCTCCCGTCGTGGGTCGGCGAGGCGCGGTCCGCTTTCGTCGACCGGCCTCACCCCGCGCTCTCCCGGCGGCGGAGCTCGGCCAGTGTCCGCTCTCGGCCCCCGCGCGAAGTGTGGCCCGGCGCGCGGAGATGGACGTTCTTGGGCTGGCGCCAGCGGACGATCTTCGACTGCACGCCGCTCCAGAACCGCGCCCGCGCCTGAAGGGACAACAGAGCGCCGCGACGGATCTGCGCCTGCGCGACGTCGCCGTCGGCGTAGCGGGCGAGCGCCTCCTCCAGCCAGCGGCCGTGGTCGACGTCCTGCTCCAGGTGGAGCTCGAAGTAGAGGATCTCTTCAGGCCGGAAGCCGGCCTGCCGCAACCCCCGAACGATTCGCTGGAACATTCGGGGAATGGTCCACTCGTGCCCCGGTCCCACCGCGCCCAGGCCGGCCAGGAACGGTTCCTGCCGGCAAATCCGCCGGTGCTCGTCCACGAAGCCCGTCACGTCGGGGTGGAGCGCGGTGGTCAGCTCCTCGCCCGGGTCAGCGCCGGTGGCCGCCAGAAAGCCCCGATAGAGCTCGGCGTGGTCCTTCCCGTCGGAGCCCTCGCCGTACTCGTTGACCAGCACCTTCGCGAGCCACTGCTTGGCCTCCGAATCGGGGGCCCTGAGCAGGAGCTGCTCCAGGTAGGAGGTGAAGTGCCCCACCAGCGCGTAATGCTGAAGCCCCATCACCCGGTAGTCGGCGCGCGTGAATGGCACGTGAGCCAGGCGCGCCAGCAGCGGGTGGTTCACGGCCACGTGAGCCTCCACCTCTGCCCGCAGCGCCACCAGAAACTCGCGGGCCGTCACGGTGTCGCCTCGGGGGACAGCACCGGCAAGCCCCGGCGCGCGGGGGCGGCGCCCGCCGCGATGACCGACTCGGAGATGATCCCCAGCTCATCGCGCAGGTGGCTGTCGCCGCTCTCCACCACCGGTCGGTAATGGTTGGCCCGCCGCAAGAAACGGGCGATGCCCGGGAGGGCCCCCAGGAAGAAGCCGGGACGCCGGCGGAGCGCGGCGCGGATGGCGCGCTCGAACCCTGGCCAGGTGGCGCGGTTGTACTCCGCCATCTTGGCGTAGAAGCGCGCCCGCGGCAGCCGCGTGGGCAGCACCGCGTGGAGCAGGTCGAACAGACGCACGTCGCGGGTCAAGAGCTCGTGCTCGCGCTGCCGGAAGAGCTGCGTCCCCGGCAGCGGCGTGAGAACCGTGATGAGCGGGATGGCGATCCCCATCTCGTTGATGGTCTGGTAGAGGAGGTCGAAGTCCCTCTCCTCGAAGTCCGGCCGCACCATGAAGATGCCCGTCGAGATGATCCCCAGCTCGCGCAGGATCTCCGCCGCCCGCAGGTTGGCATCGCGGGTGCTCTTCTTGCGTAGCGCCTCCAGCGCGTCGACGTCGTTCGACTCGTAACCCGAGAGCACCATCATGAGCCCGTTCCGGGCCAGGCGGGCCATCAGCGCCGGGTTCTCGGCGATGAAGTCGGTCCGCCCCTGGGTGCCGAAGTACTTCCGGATCCGGCGGCGCTCGAGCTCGTCGCATAGCGCCTCGAGCCGCCGCTTGTTGGTGAGGAAGTTGTCGTCGAGGAGAAACACGAACTTTTCCTCGATGGTCTCCAACCGGTCGCAGATCGCCTCCGCCGAGAGGTAGCGGGTGCGCCGCTCGTAGAACTCCCAGATGGCGCAGAAATTACAGTCGAAGCTGCAGCCGCGGCTGGTCTGCATCGAGGCCATCGGCCCGGCGACGGTGAAGAAGTATTCGCGGCGGTAGCGCGCTGGGATGAGGTGGCGGGCCGGCGCCGGGAACGAATCGAGCGAACGGCTCTGGGCGCGCTTGGCGCTGGTCCGATAACCGCCGTCGTGCGCCCGGAAGCGCAGCCCGGCGATGGCGTCCAGCGCGCGCCGATCGCCGCCGGCCGCCAGGTGGGTCACCAGCTCACGAAAAGTCTCCTCGCCTTCCCCGAGGCAGATCGCGTCGACCGCCGGGTCCTCGAAGTCCTCTGGCGAAAGGGTCGGGTGGTGGCCGCCGACGATGGTGAAGCAGGTCTCGCCCAGCGTCCCTTTCGCGACCTCCAGCACCGCGCGCGCCTGGTAACAGTCGGTGGTCATCGACGTGACGCCCAGCAGCTCCGGCCGGAACGAGAGCAGCGTCTCGTTGAGCGCCGTGTCGGGCTCTAGGCGCAGGTCGAGCAGCCGCACCTCGTGCTCGGGGAGCATGGCCGCCAGGCTGGTGAGCGCGACCGGCTCGGAGAGCCATACGACGTTCTCCAGCCCCAGACGCCCAGGCTCGAACGGCGCCGGCTGAACGAGCAGAACCCGCATACCCTGGTGAACGCACCGCCCCCACCGGCGGTTACAGCCCAGCGGGTCCGAGCGACTGGCCACAATTTCGGCGACAACCCTGTAACCGAACCGACCCCGGGTGCGTATGCTCGACAACGTCCCCTTGCAACCTTCCGAGGACGACGCCCTCATGGAGCAGTTCTGCCGTGGCGACGAGCGCGCCTTCGAGATTCTCTATGCCCGCCACGCGCCGCCCGTGCTCGCCTTTCTGGTGCGGATGGTGAGAGATTCGGCGCTGGCGGAGGACCTGTTGCAGACGACATTTCTCTCTGTCGTGCGGGCCCGCAGGCGATACCAGCCTGGGACGACCGTGCGCGGATGGGTGTTCGCCATCGCCGCCAACGCCGGACGCGACGCCTTGCGCCGGCGGCGCGCGCGCCCGGACCGACTCTCGACCACCGGAGCGCCGCCGGACGTCCCGGCCCAGCCCGAGGCGGCCGCAGATCCACCAGCCGAACGCGCCGTCCGCAGCGCCCTCATGCACCTGCCGATCGATCAGCGCGAGGCCGTCGTCCTGCACAAGATGCACGAGCTGTCGTTCGAGGAGGTCGCGACGGCCCTGGGTATAACGGTCGGCGCCGCCAAGGTCCGTGCGCACCGTGGCTACCAGCGACTTCGCGAGCTCCTGGCTCCGCTGGGCCTCGAAGGGCTGCCATGAGCGACCCCGTCGATCCCCTCCTGAAGGCGCGCGCGGCTGCGCTCGCTGAGCTGCGCCGCACCCCGATCGTCACGTCCTGGCGCCGGCAGGCGGCATGGCTGGCGTTGTGTTTGGTCGGGCTCTGTCTACTGGCTGGCGCCACGATGCTCGGGGCGCGAACGGTCACACCTGCCGAGCTGGCGCCTCGGGCACTCGGCCTCGGAGCCTTGCTGGGGCTCGCGGGGTTGGCGGGCGTTGCCACCCTGGCTCCTCGTCCGAGCGGGTGGACGATCGCCGTCCTCACCTTGGGCCCGGCAACCATGGCCGGGTTGGTCCTGGCGCGGGGGGCCGGGGCGCCATCGATGACGCCAGCTTGGGTTTGCTCAGTTAGCCACCTCGCGGTGGGGCTGATTCCGCTGGGCGCCGCCTTGGTTGCGCTCCGGCAGTCAGCCTGGAGCTGGCCACGCGCGCTGGCGGCCGGTTTCGGCGCCGGCACCGTCGGCGCATTCCTGGGCGAGCTCGCGTGCCATCGTGGACCTGGGCACGTGTTGATTCACCACATCGGAGCCTGGTTGCTCATCACCCTGGCGTGCGTAGCGATCGCGTGCCGGTCACGGCCCCGCAGCTTCGCCCCTTAGGGGACGGAGTCGTCGGGTACCTGAAATGACCACCCGCCCCACCAGGTTGCCCAAGGCCGCCTTCGCCGCCATTTGCTCCGGCCGCTCCGTTCCCACCGATGAAGACACATTCGCTGACGTCGATCGTTGCGTCGAGCGCGAAGATCGCCATCCACCCGTAGAGTCACAATGGCCCGCGTCTCCGCCTCCTCCACTGGAGGTGAACGACGCCTGTGCCACCACTTCCACCCGAGCCACAACCGTGGAGAGCAACCGCGAGACGACGGGGGGGCAAGAATCGCCGCATGTTGAGCGAGGCTATCGCCTACGATGCCGGAGAGCTCCAGCACCGTGGTATCGGCAGCCTGTTGCTCGCGGAGATCGAACGTCGGGCCCGGCAGGGAGGTCGCAAGCGCCTCTGCGGTGCTATGTCCGTGAACGCCGTCCCGTTTTACGCGCTGGCCGGCTTTCGCGCAGTCAGCAGGCCCAGGCTGCTGACCTCCGTAGGCATCTCCGTACAGGTGGTGCCGATGGAAAAGCTGCTTCGAAGTTGAGCCGGAGCGACTCCGCTCGCTCGCGGTCGAGGGTCTATATCGGGGAGCAGCTATGCCCGGCAGAAGGGCAGCGACCCAGTAGCACCGGCGTAGCACTCTTCGTGTGTAGCGTCTATCTCACCGACGGCATACCGGGAAGCTGAAGGCGGACTGCGGGTCCGATTTATCGCCGTCGTCCACAATTACCTAGCCGCGTGGCTACGCCGAGCAGAACCTGCATCGAAGAAGATAGGGGCGATCGATCGAGGCCGCCCGCCCGTCGAGCATCCCGCCCTAGCCGGCTGGGTTTACGTAGTCGTGTTCCGGCCGCGCTCGCATTTGCCGTCATCATGAGTATCGCCCTCTCCTATCGACGCTGAGACGACGAATGGATGCAACGAGCACCTCGTCGGAGAAGAGGGCCCCGCGCTCCCTTACCAAGGTGCGCCGCCTCGCTCGGCGCGCGCGGTCTGGGAGATCGCTCGTTACCGACTCGGGGATACCGACGCGGTCGGCATCGGACCGGCCGCGTCGCACGTGCCTGTTGTACTCTTACGGAGGAGCCGATCTCGACGACAGTTCTGGTGCGTTGCTGGGGAGGGGTAACATCATGCAGTCGATCAGATTGGATTCACCAGTGGACCCACGCGCAGTGGTCGAGCGTTGCACATGGTTCCATCTGTCGTGACAGACCTGCCGCTTCGATGCCGCTGCGGCCGGGTCCGCGGCCTTGCACGCCACCTTTCCCCGCAGACAGGCTTGCGGTTCCTTTGTTACTGCCACGACTGCCAAGGCTTCGTCCGCTTTCTCGACCGGCCCGACGTTCTCGACGCGGCTGGCGGCACCGACATTTTTCAAATGGCGCCCGCTCGGGTACGCCTCGACGCTGGGATAGAGGCTCTCCGCTGTGTTCGCCTCTCGGATCGGGGCGTGCTCCGCTGGTACACCGACTGTTGCCAGAGCCCGGTCGCGAACACCGCCGACTCGCCGCGCTTCCCGCTGGTAGCCGTGATTCACTCGTTCATGGACCACCAAAACCAAGGGCATTCGCGCGACGAGGCGCTCGGCAAGCCGCGCTGCAGGCTGTTCGAGCGTTCCGCTGTCGGCCCCTTGCCGCCGGGAGCGCCACCACCTCCGACCGTTCGAGTGTTCGCGCACCGAGCTGCCTTGTTGCTCGGTTGGTGGATGCGGGGGCTCGCGCACCCATCGCCTTTCTTCG
>Ga0070734_10001348_pt1 | contig 36670 bp, 26 predicted proteins | sample Coa_R1_8_FD_66444 | JGI IMG/M metagenome (GOLD analysis project Ga0070734, IMG submission 66444) | Surface soil microbial communities from Centralia Pennsylvania, which are recovering from an underground coalmine fire - Coalmine... | ecosystem: Environmental > Terrestrial > Soil > Unclassified ...
GTGGCATAGGCCTTGCCGAATTTCTTCAGCTCGATCTCGAGTGATTGAATATCGCGAAGAATGCCCTCGGCCCTTTGACCCACCTCCATCCCCTTTAACCCCACCATGATCGTCTGCAGATAGGCATAGAAGGAATTGGGAGAGACCGGAATGACACGCTTCTCCAGACAATAGCGGTAAAGCTGATAACCGTCGTCATCTCGAATGATGGTCTCGTAGTACACATTTTCGGCAGGCACGTACATCAAGGCGAAAGGAAGCGTGCCTTCCGACGGGCGAATATACCTGACGGCAATCTCATCGACCCGCCGCCGCACATCGCGCAAGAACTCGCGGCGCGGCGCTTTCTTCTCATCCTCAGGACCGGATTCGGGGATGCGGCGGAAATTCTCCAGGGGAAATTTGGAATCCACGGCCACATTCCCAAGGGGCATGAACAGGATGGCATCGGCAATCTCTCCCGAGGAAAAGCGATATTGCAATGCAAACTGTTGTTTGGAAAAAACCAGGCCCAAGAGGCTCTCAAGCTGCTCTTCCCCGAAGCCGCCTCGCATTTTGGGGGCGCGAAGAACGTGCTCGATTGCCGTGACCGATTTGGATAACTCAGAGAGCTGGCGGGCCTGAGCGGTCATCTCCCCTATCTGCTTCTGCAAGCCGGCAAAGGTGCTTTGTACAGCCGCAACACGCTCGCCCACGGCATGCGTGCTGGCCGTCATGAGGCTCGCGCTCTGGTTAAGTTGCTCGGTCACCTGGCGATTAATCGAATCCAGCCGGGTGCCAAGCTGCGAGGTGGTGGTAGCCAACGACTCCTGCATGTTCGAAGTCATATTCTGGAGCTGGCTGGAAAAGATGGTGCTGACGCTTTGAAGCGACTGCTCGGTCGATTCACGCAAGGAGCTCACTTGAGCGCGAAGCTCGCGGACGGCGGGATCTTCCACTGGTACCTGGGGCTTCGGGAGTTCGGGTCTTCTCCTAAAGAAAGCCAGGATCGCGAGCATTGCGACTGAACCGAGGGCTATGCCAAGAACAAGCGCTGTTGAAAGATTCATGCACCGACTCCCTCCGCCAGTTCCTTGATAGGAATCAGCACCCGTTGTTCGGTCGCGGGACAGAGCCGCTCGTACTCGCACGAGCGGCAATGGATCCCCGGTTTCGGGGCAAAACGGCCCGCCGCGATTCCCTCGGCCGCCTCCAGTACCCGATAGCGCGCCTTTTCCAGTTGAGATAGCGAACGTTCGGTAGCAACCTGCTGTGGACCTTGCAGGTTCACCAGCACCAACTCACGGGGTATATAGCCCATCTCCGCCACACCCAGGGCATAGATGGAAAGCTGCAGGCTCTCATCGGCAAACCGCTGGTTTCGCGGCATGCCGGTCTTGTAATCGACCACTCGCACCAATTTCATTCCGTTGCTGGGGAGCGCATCGAGGCGATCGATGCGGCCCACGATTCTGTGATTGCCAATCATAAAACCAAAGGAAATCTCGGTATCGAGCACATCCACACCTGAACGCGGATGGGCCTCGATCAGAGCTTCCAATTGCCTTGCGCCCATCTCCTGGTAGAGCTTCCGCTGCACCGGGTCTTCAATCGCGGCTTTGCCGAATTCACGGTCAAAAGAGGCCAGCACATCCTCAACGCTCATCCCTTGCCCCTCTTGCGGGGCATAGTACTGCCTAAGGACCGTGTGCATGGCGCTACCAAACTGCATCGCCGCCTCAGCCTCTCCCGACAAGCGCCAGTCGCGCTCCAATTTGAACTTCAACGGGCAGGTGGAATAGCTCTCCACCGAGTAAGCGCTTAACGAAACATCTTGCGTGGAGAAAGACGGCTCCATCAGTAGCCAAGAGCCAAGCTGCGAGGCTTCGGGCGGCGACCCAACGGTGGGAATATCTTGCGTCTCACGCTCGCGCAGCGCTCCCAGCAACTTTCGATCACGCATGAGGGGCCGCAGGAAGCCAATAGGAGCCGGATCAGAGCCTCGTCCGGGCCGCGAGTGAATGCTAAGCCGGTCTTTCGCCCTAGTGATCGCCACATAAAACAACCGGCGCTCTTCTTGCTCATTCACTTCCTTGCTCTCGCCAGCGGCAATCGAGGTGCGCAGGCCAGAGGGAAATTCGAAGAGTGGCTCGCGAAAAGGAACCGGGAAGGAGCCTTTTACCACCCGGAGAATCCATACATGAGAAAATTCCAGGCCTTTGGCCCCGTGAATGGTCATGAGCTGCACAGCATCGGGATTCTCGCGCGCCGCTTTCGTCAATTGCTCTTCCGACATCAAGGGGACAGTTCCACCCGCTTCCTGGAAAAACCTCAAGTACTCAAAGAACGCGGGCAAGGTATTTTCCCGAACCGTGGGTTTTTGTTCCCACTCCTTGGCAAAACGCAAAATGGCTTTGACTTCAAGAGCGGTCTCCGGGAAACCAAATTGTTTCGCGCAATACACCAAGGCCGCAGCCACACCCAATTGCTGCTCATTTACGAAGCTGCGCGAGGCCTGCAATGCGGCCACGACAAGGTTTCCGGATTCCATTGACCTGAGAATGCCGCGCAGGGTGCTTTTACGGTTCTCCGCGAGTTTCTTGCGCAGCTCGGCGCCATCCATGGCGAACTGGGGAAAGGCGCATACCCGAAACAGGTTCTCGATATCCCCTTCATCGGCAATGGCCGCGGCAACGCCCAGGAGATCGCGCACGGAGCGCGTGTTCAAAACATCCATTCCCTTGACCATAAAGGGAATATTGCGGACTGACAGCTCTTCCATCACTCTTTCACGATGAGCGTGGGTGCGATAGAGAACGGCCGTTGAATCTTTTGGGCCGGAGCGCTGCTCATTCCGGCTACGAAGGATCTCTTCGGCGATATCGGCGGCCTCGTCTTGCTCGCTGGGATCGACGACCATCTCCACCGGATCGTCAAAGACCAACAGGCCTTGATCGGCATCGCGCTGGTCTCGTCCGGAACGAAGCTGCGCCCGCTGGAACTGCACGTTCTTTCCCATGGAAGGAAAATCGGGATTACCGCTGATGGCAGCGAAGGCGACTCTCAGGATATTTCCCCGAGAGCGCTGGTTCTCCTCGAGCGTAATACCCCTGGTTTCGGGAAACCGGCGCTGAAACTCCTCAAAGGCTGCGCTGGAGGCCCCACGAAAGCGATAGATCGCCTGATCCGGATCGCCGACGGCAAAGACATTGTTCCCTTCACCGGCAAGCAACTCGGCGAGAGTAATATTGCTGGAGTTGCAGTCCTGAAACTCATCGATCAGGATGAATTGCGTGCCGAGCCGCTCGCGGTGCAACAACTCGGCATCATTCCGCAGAAGACGAACTGCCCCGCTGATCAACATGCCGAATGTACCAAGGTTCTCTTCCTTCAGCAGACGCATGGCATTGGCATAGGCCCTGGCAATTTCATGCCAACGCCTGAGAACTTCGTCCGGGTCCAAGAGATCTAGGTCTTTGGACTTGGCGTTGCGCGGCAGGCCAAGCCCGGGACGAAGAGACTGAACATACTTTTCAAATTCTTCCGGATCGATCAATTCCTCATGGCAGCGGTCGAAGAAAATGAGCAAATCGTGCAGAAATTCGCCAAGATCGGAAGGCTTGATAAATCTCTCCAATTGCAGGCACTCGATTCTCTGGCGAAGAAAAACATAGATGTCTTCCCTGGGCAGCACCCGAAAATCCTGGCGGCTGCGCTTGAGAACTGCCAGACAATAGGCATGAAAGGTGCAAGCCGTAATCGCCGCTTTATGTCCAAGGCGTTCGCTCACCCGTTCTTTCATTTCGCGGGCAGCGTTCTCCGTAAACGTGATCGCCAGAACTTCTTCAGGGCGGGCCACCTGATTTTCAATCAGGAAGGCGATGCGCTCCACCAGGACGGTGGTTTTGCCGGTTCCAGCACCCGCCAACACCAGCATTGGCCCTTGCTTGTGTTCAATAGCCTGTTGCTGTTGTGCATTGGGGACAAATTTGCGCGCCATAATGAAAAGATTGGATCTACCCACGCAGGAAACGCGTTATAGCGTTTTCAGCGTTACTGTATCCCGCTTGCATGCTTCCGTGCGGCTTTTCGTTTAATTGAAAACCAGGCGGAAGCCGCGTCGTGACCTTGATTCGTGGTCTACACTTACGCTGAAAAACGCGTTAAGGCATTATGCGAAAAAAAAGCGAAGCCAGCAAGAGGGCTACGCGCTTAGGTTGTTATTTCCGCGGAAGCAATCGCCACCGCCGCTATCGCGGCGGTCTCGGCCCGGAGAATGGTGCCGCCAAGAGAGGCGGATGTCCATTGGCCATCGTGAAACGCCTTCCTCTCCTCTTCGGTCCAACCGCCTTCGGGGCCGAATGCAAGCGAGAAGGGTGCGCTGCTTTTTTGCAAGGCCATTTTTAAAGAAACTTCGCGCTCCATTTCGGAGAGCACAATGGGATATCCATTCGGTTGCTGGATTGCCCGGCCAAAGAGAACGGGTGGAGCAATTTCCGGCGGGGAGACGCGCCGCGACTGCTGCGCCGCTTCACGGGCGATGGTGCGCCAACGCTCCACACGCTTTTCCGCCGCCTTGGCAAGATGCGCCTCCGTGCGCCTGGCAATCATCGGACAAATGCGCTCCACGCCTAGCTCTGTAAGTTTTTCGATGGCCCATTCGAGGCGGTCAAACTTGAAAATCGAAAGATAGACGGAAACCGGAAGACTGGAACTTGAAAAACCACCTTCGACGAGGGGGCCCAAGGCAAATTCAACTTCTGCCTCGGAGATCGCAACCACCGTTCCCAAACGGACGGCGTTCAGGGCGGCGATATCAAACTGCTGGCCGGGCTTGACGCGCAGCACACGAATCAAGTGAAGAGCGTTTTGGCCGGAGAGCCAGGCAGAATCGCCTTCGACACGATCGGCAATCCAACGGCGACGGGTCATGAACGGGAAAGCATGACATACGAACCTACCGAGAGACCCAAATAGAGAATACCGAGGAGGCGGTTCTGGAAGATCAATGCGTCAAGGGTCGGGAACTTCGATTGAAAGAAAAACTCAGCGGCGGCAAGCAGAGAAAAGATTAGAGCAATCTGCACCCAGGTTTCGTGGCCCAGGCGGGTGACGTATACCCCCGCAAAAACAAAGACCACAACGAGGGTTACCAGGCTCATCCTGCGGGCGCGCAACACCGAATCCTTCTGTTGAAGTTTGGCCCTCTGCAATTCCGCGAAGCGCCGGGAGAGAAGGAGCCGAGGCGCTCCCGCCAAGCCTGCCACGATCACCACGAACCAGATGTATAGATGGCCGAGGTCAGGCAAAAATATCTTTCACTTTCTCGAACAGGCCTCGGGGCTCAGGCTTGTTCTCCATAGCCGAAGTGCCGCTCAACTCTTCCAGGAGCTCGCGCTGCCGTTTGGTGAGTTTCGAGGGAGTCTGAACCCTGATGTGCACATGAAGGTCGCCTTTTGCGCCTCCCTTGAGCGAAGGTATGCCCTTACCGCGAACACGCAACACGGCGCCGCTCTGAGTGCCTTCGGGAACCTTGAGACGATGGTCTCCTTCCAGCGTAGGAATCACGATCTCGGCACCCAACGCCGCCTGAGAGAATGAAATCGGAATCGAGCAAAGCAGCTCTTTGCCCTCGCGCTCGAAAAACGAGTGCGGCTTTACCTGAAGAACCACATACATGTCGCCCGCCGGGCCGCCGTTCAGCCCAGCATCACCCTGCTCCTGATAGCGGATGCGAGTTCCGTCCTCCACACCCGCGGGAACGGTAACGGGCATCACACGCTCTCGCATGACGCGGGCTTCGCCTTTACATTTTGTGCAGGGATCGGAGACGGTCTTACCCGAACCATGGCACCCGGGGCAGGTACGAGCCACGCTGAAAAAGCCTTGTTGATAACGAACCTGCCCGCGCCCGCCACAAGTGGAGCAAGTTGCCGGCCCCTTGTTGCTGGCCGAGCCGGTTCCTTTGCAATGATCGCAATCCTCGTAGCGGCGCGCCTTAATCTCCAGCTTGGCGCCAAAGGCCGCTTCTTCAAAGCTCAAGGTAACGTCTGCCCGAGCATCACCGCCGCGCTGTGCGCGGCTGCGGCGCCCACCACCCCCCACGTTGACGCCGAAGAAGTCGCTAAATAGATCGCCAAAGATCTCGCTAAAATCGACAGCCGAAGCGTCAAAGCCGCCCGCGCCATTGCCAACTCCGGCATGGCCAAACTGGTCATATCTTGCCCGCTTCTCGGAATCGCTGAGCACGCTATAGGCTTCGCTGGCCTCTTTAAACTTCTCCTCCGCATCGGGATTGCCGGGATTGCGGTCGGGATGGTGCTGCATCGCCAGCTTTCGGTATGAACTCTTAATTTCCTGCTCTGTCGCCGTTCGGGTGACGCTCAGGATCTCGTAATAATCGCGTTTTGTCTGCGTCGCCAATGCTTACCTCATTCTTTAGACACCGCTCTGCCGGGTTTTCGGCCGCTGCGCCAGAATTTTTTTGCCCGTCGGGAGGACGTTATCTGAACCAAACCTTCCCACAAGCAAGGCGGATACGTAATGAATATCCCGTCGAAAACCGGATGACGCGCATTTTCTACCCGCGCTGCCCCTATCGTTTCAACGTTTTTACGTAGCGCTTCTATTTTTTGCCGCGCTTGGCGACTCTCACCATCGCCGGACGCAACAAACGGTCTTTGATCTTATAGCCGGCCTGCAATTCATCGAGAACGTGGTTATCTTCGGCCTCATCGCTCTCGACCATCTCAATGGCCTCGTGCAGGCGCGGATCAAAGGGCTGTCCTAAGGCGGGAACGCGCTGCACATTCAGCTTCTGGAGCGCATCCTGGAATTGCTTATAGATCAATTCCACGCCCTTCTTGAAGTCTTCAGGGTGGACTTCCGCATTCTTCAAAGCCAGGGATAAGCTATCCACAATCGGCAGCACAACCTTAACGGAGTCCGCAACGGCATACTCGCGAAAGTCGCTATTCTCCTTGGCCGAACGTTTGCGATAGTTATCGAATTCAGCCTGAAGCCGCGCAAGCCGGTCGAGTAACGAGTCTCGCTCGGAACGAAGCCTTTGCAGTTCCGTGTCACGCGCCGGTTCCGATGGGGCTTCCACCTTGGGAGGCTGAGCCGTTGGTTCTTTTTTTGCGAACCCTTCCGGTTTCGATTCCCCCTGCTCGATGAAACCGTCGTTAAAATCTGCCGGAGGAAGTTCCTGCTCCGGCGCCTCTTTGGACATCTCCTCTGTAGGGATATCCGCCTTTCCGTTGGACTTACTCATCTCTCCCTTTGAACCCGGTCCTTTAACTGGAATCTTCACACGTTCTCATTCAGCAGCTTGTCGAATAGCTGCGCGATATAGGAAACCGCGGTGATGGTGTGCTGGTAGTCCATGCGCGTATGGCCTATGACAGCCAGAGAGCCGCGCATTTCATCGCCCACCCTGGCCGGAGCACCTATCAAGACAAAGTTCCTCATCTCCGGAACCGTATCTTCCAGGCCGATCACCACCCGAACAGCTTCCTGCTTAGCATCCAAGTAGGCGGCGAGCAGATCCGCCACCCGCTCTTTTTCTTCCATGGTCTTGAGCATCTCACGCAGGCTTTTACGGTCGTCTTCGCTTACGACCAGATTGGCGACACCTTCTACAAAGATGCTACTGGCAGGTTCGGTGGCTGCCAATGCGCCGCCCTTGTAGAGCTGCTCAAGGCTCTTGGCTAAACGATCGTATTCGTTGCGCTCCTGTTCAATTCGATGCCCCATCTCCACGCGGGTCGCATCGATCGTCCAGCCGGAAAAATTTTCATTGATATAGCGGGCCGCCGTGTCCAGATCTGTCTGCGACAGATCTTTCTCCAGACGCAGCATGCGATCGTGAACCACTCCGGATTTTGTGACCACCACCGCCAGAACCTTCATGGCCCCCTGGCGAGAGAAGTACACATGCTCCAGCGCGTTCTTAGGTCCCGCTTTCACAATGGCCACACCAACGGCACTTGAAACCAAAGAGAGCACATGTGAGGTGCGCTCCAGGAACTCTTCAATCCCAACCACGCCCTGGAGAGTTTCGGAAATCAAAGAGTGATCCGCCGGCGAGAGCACAGCCTTGCCGGAAATGTGGTCGACGTAATAGCGATATGCCTGGGTTGTCGGCACGCGGCCAGCCGAGGTATGCGGCTGCTCCAGGTAGCCGCTATCGACAAGATCAGCCATCACATTGCGGATGGTAGCCGGACTCAGCCCATCCTTATTCTGGCGGGACAAGGTTCGGGAACCTACCGGCTCACCGGTCGAAATGTAGGTCTCCACAATTGCGGTGAGGATTTCGCGCTCACGCGGCCCGAATTGTCCGTGATTTTGCATTGCATTTTTGCCTAAATCGTTCAAATCAAAACACTTAGGCGTATACGTAGAAGCTTATTTTACTCTTAGATTCTGAAATATTAGTGACTTGTTGTCAAGTATGATTCGAGGGTTGGATTTAAGGGTTGGTTTTGGAGATTAAAGAACTCTCTTTCGAGAATGGATTCTCCCGGAACTGAGGTCGCCCGAGGTCCACTGCCATTTTTCGTAAAGACGATAGCGGCCATCGGACAGAATTTCAAGGCGAGAGTTGCAGACGCCCGTCATCCTCTAGATCCGGAAGGGCGCCTGCTTGATTGACCTCACTCGAGAGTTAACGTACCTGAATGATATCTTCCGGTTCGTTTCCAACTTCGTTCACACGCTCGATCACGCGCCGGGCAAAGTCGAAGAACGACTTGGCGTGGGGCGATTCCTGACCGGCAAGGACCGCGGGCTTGCCGCTGTCGCCTCCCTTGCGAATCTCGGGATCAATCGCGATGGAACCTAGAAACGGCACTCCGAATTGCTTGGCGGTGCGCTCGACTCCGCCCTTGGAAAAGATGTCCACCTCGTGCTGGCAATGGGGGCAGACAAAGTGGCTCATGTTTTCGACCAAACCGAGCACTTCCACGCGGGCGGTACGAAACATCTCAATCGCCTTTCGCCCGTCCTGCAACGATACATCCGAGGGCGTTGAGACAACCACCGCGCCTGTCAACGGAACCGTCTGGAACAGAGAGATCACAACGTCGCCGGTACCCGGCGGAAGGTCAACCACAAGATAATCGAGTTCACCCCACTCCACCTGCTGCAAAAACTGCCTGACAATGGAGTGCAACATGGGGCCGCGCCATACGAGCGGCTTGTCTCCAGGATTGAGCAAACCGACGGAGATTACCTTGACGCCAAAGTTCTGCAGAGGCTCGATACGATTTTCACCCAACACGCGTGGCTGCGAGTTGGAGTTCATCATGAGAGGCACATTGGGGCCGTAAACATCGCCATCGAGCAGGCCGGTCTTAAACCCCATTTGGGAAAGGGCAACGGCGAGATTCACGGCGACCGTGGTTTTGCCGACTCCGCCTTTACCAGAACCAATCGCGATTATGTATTGAACGCCGGGCAGGGCCTGAGGACCTTGCTGTGGCGGCGCTCCGTGTGGATGTCCGTGAGCCAAGAGAACGACCTTTCACGCGCGAGAAATAACATTAACCAAAGACTAACTGTAAATTATACGCAAAGCCCTATTTGCGACGACCATCGATTTCCCTATCTCCATTTTCGAGTTTCCAATTTCCAACGACCGGGGTCATTACTTGAGCTATCAAAACCCGGGAGCGGCAAAAAATCGGAATCACGATTTTCGACGCTGCATTTCCTTTTTCCGGAGATCGCGCCGACGGCCGGCATCTTCATAGCGACGGCGCTCCTCATCTGTCTCAGGAATCGCCTGGGGCACCGATAGGTGGTGGCCTTCTTTGTCCACAGCTACGAACGTGAGGTAGGCGGATGCCACATGGCGCGTGGTGGCCGCGATGTAATTTTCCACCCAGCATTTCACCCCAACTTCCATGGAGGTGTGAAAAACACGATTGACGGAAGAGCGCAGAATCAGCAAATCACCGATATGAACCGGGGAGAGGAAATCAATGTGATCCATAGAGGCGGTAACGACGTAACAACGGGAATGACGGTGGGCGGCCAGAGCACCGGCAATGTCGATAAAGTGCATGAGACGGCCGCCGAGAAGATTGCCTAACGGGTTTGCGTCGTTGGGTAGAACGACTTCTGCCATTTCGGATTGGGAAGCCTTCACGGGGCTTGGAACGTCATGATGATGCGGATGGTTGGAGTGATTTGTATGCGTCGTCATTGGATGTTTTTAAGATGCGCAAGGAGACTCAATGATGAAAAATTTCTCGTCATGGACCTGGAGTTCAGGATTGATCCTTCTTACTTAGCCTTAGAGGCTCCAAAGACAGGGTAACTGCAGGATCCTATTCGCTTGGGTCAATCGTTGATTTTTGATTTTTCTTTCTTCGCATTTGCCGTTTGCTGTCCCTGATTCTCAAGGCATGCTGCCAGATAGCACTCCGCCTGGCGTTGGATGCGGCTGTCCGGATGCGAGACCTTCCATGAACCTGCTCGCAGGTCGTATTCAAGCTGCCCGTATTCTACAGGCGCATGGTTCAGGTCGCAGACATAGTGCAGGACAATCCTGTCGCCGCTTTCGTTCTTGGCGGCGCGAGCCCTGGAAAAGCGCACGGCATCACAATGCCGGTCCGATGGCATCCTGCCACAGCCGCCGGCGTGGCCCAGATTGCAGAAGTCTTTTAACTCCATTTCGCTGGGGAGATGCGCCTCCGCCGAGCCATTCTTCGAGGCGGTGCAATGGCCGTGATAACCGGCGCCTAGGGGCAAGCGCTGCGGAAAAGACCAGAGTGCGAGCTCACTCTTCCCCGTAGGATAAAAATAGGGACATGCCACATCGGCTAACTTAATTCGAGCGCGGGACAAGGTCAACCTGGTGAGATCGTGCGTTTCCCCAATCGGAAGGGGCATGTGTTAGATTTTTTCTTATGACTGAACCCAGCCGATTGGAGTTGCTGACACAATTTCTCGAGCAGAACCCCAACGATGCCTTTGCCCGCTACGGCCTTGCGATGGAGTACTCTAAGCTCGGACAGGCGGAGACCGCCCTACAGCAGTTCCATCAACTTTTGACGTCGCATCCGGACTACACCAACGGATACTTCATGGCCGCGCAGACGCTGAACAAGACCGGAAAAAAAGACGAAGCCAAAACGATGCTGGAGAACGGCATTGCGGCTGCACAGCGCACCAGCAACCGCCACGCGCAGGCAGAGATGTCCGCGATGCTCGACGAATTGAATCAGTCCGAGTGGTAATCGGATCGGTAAGAGTCTTCGCCTTATGACGAATGAAGAATCCCACGCAAATGGGGCCCTTATTCGGGATTTGCTTCCTGATGTATCTTGATCGGCTCTACATCCATAGACCCCACTTGTTGGACGAAGCGCGGTAAAGAGCAGAGCGCGAGGGGATCCATGGCGGCAGGCGGCGGAAGCGGGAGACCAACTCCAGGGCGCGCATACGCTGTTGCAGATCGAAGGCGCGGGTGTACTGCCGGATAATCTGAGGCATGGTCATGTGCATGGCTGCCGAAAAATTCTGCTCGGACATGGTGCGCTGCTCCTCGGGCGATTGCAGAAGCTCCAACATACAGTCCGCAAGCCGGCCTTTTTCGTTTGTGGGATAAAACTTGATTGCAAGCCCTTCGTTTTCGCACATCTCGCGGAAGTCGGGAATATCGGAAGAGATGATGGGCAGGCCGTATTGCGCCGCCAGGTGCGCCACCCCGCTGGCTCCCGTGGCGGAAGAATAAGGCAGAACCATGACCGAAGAGGCGCTGAAAAGCTCCTGCAACGTGTTCTCGGGCACGTAACCCCTTACCTCGATTTCAGGATTGCCGCGATATTTTGCCTGCAACGCTTCAATATAACCAGGAGAATTGCCATTATTTGCACCGGCGATGACCAGCCGGGCGTTAGGCATTTGTTTAATGACTTCCTGAAAACTCTCGATCAACAGTTCACACCGCTTGTACGTGCCCCACTTGCCGAAAGCAAGAATCCGATGATGAGGATTTCCACGAAGAGAAAAGTCCGGCCGCACGGGACGCGCAGAGAAGATACCGTGTGCGCGAAAATGAATATTTTCTCCCCGATACTTATCGATGAGCGTGCGGCGGTACGCGGGGAGGAGCACCGAGACCGAGTTCGCCATCAGGATCATGCGAGTGGCGAAATTGCCAGCGATCCTGAACAGAGTCTTGTTGCGAACGCCTGCGTCATCCAGGCTGATATGGTCCATCAGGTGATGCAGCGTGACGTGGGTGTAATAACCGGCCATACGGGTCGCAGCGGGAAGGCTCAGGCCGGAGAAGGCGGAAAATGGATGGTCCTTGTTGCCGAAGCTGGAGAAGATAAGGTTGAACCATACGATATCCGGCTTCGCCTCCCGCAAGGCCCGCAAAAGCATCCAGTGGTTCTTGAAACCGTTCACTTCCCAGGAGCGCTCCACAATAAAGTCCGACAGTTCGGGCTGCGGTTCCTGCAGCTTATCGGCAAGAATCGTGAGGCTTATGAGAGGATCGGCCTGAAGTTCGCGGGCGACATGAAATCCGTATTCGTTCAGCGGAGTTGTGCTCGGCGGAAAAGGACTTACCAGACAGATTTTCATTGACCTCCACCAGAAGCCCACGCCAAGGCATCGAGGCCTGTGAAGCTCGATGGAGAAGCCTTTTGCGGCGTGCGCAAGAATAATGAAGCCGTGATTCCACGGCGATAACGTAGTGTGTAGTTCATGTTCCTCAGAAGAACGATAGTTTCACTACGGGCCGAAAGGTCGTAGTTTTGCCGGGTCCAGTAAAGCTATAGAACGACTGTTGCTGAAGGCCAAACGAGAGCCGCAACGGATAGTCGACGGAGATGCCGCCGGAACCATCGCTGATGTTCCGGCGAACCGTTTTCATGTAGGAGACCAGAAAGCCGGTCTCAAAATTGTCGTACAGATGGAAGCCCTCGCCGCGGGTGAAGTCGAAGGCGCCGTCCACCGACCAATGCTCCTTCGGCCGATATTCAACACGAGCACCGGGCACGATGATCTGTGCCTGGGCAAACGTGCGATCTTGGACGCGCCACGAACGCACATACCTTCCCAAACCGGTGACCGCCAAGTTGCGATTGAACTTGTGCTTGATGCCGCCCCAGGTCGATGTCGTGAAAAATTCGCGGGCTTCGGGATGAAATAAAAGATCTCGAACCGAGTATCCGGTAACTAACGCATTATTTCCCCAAGGCTGGCCCACTTCGAATTCAAGAGAGGCCCCGAGATCACGAGAGCTAAGATTCTGATCGGTGAACGGCCCAGATTCGTGGATGGCAGAACCTCGTACGGTGATCCAGTTGTAGATGGGGGACGTATTGAGATAGAGAAACTGGCGGAAAAGATTCTGGTTCAGGGCCACCGGCGAGTCGGTATCACGGCGGACAGTAAATTCCAGTCCAGGATTAAATACAACGTGCGTGTTACCAACCCGCAGCACCGGTGTGACGCCAACATTGAACAGCGTGTCGAAGGTATTGCGATGGCTGATCAATAGCTGACTTGGAATCGAGACCGTACCCTGGAAGTTTCGCTCACCGAAATAGCCATTGATGGGGAGCATGCTTTCAGGGTGATAGTGGAAAGTCGCTCCGATTTCGGTGGCTTGCTGCGACCTTGGGGGAACCGGGGCACCGAAGAGCTTGTTATCCATTTCGTAAATCGTGGCGTCCTCGAAAATCGCTCCGCTTTCCAATCCGCTCAGCATATTCACATTGGGGCCGATCTGCGTACCTTCCTGAGCCGCCAGCGACATCAGGCCGCGTTCAGCGGCAAGATCATCGGCAGCGAGACGGTTGGCGTGGGCAAAAGAGGTGATGGCCTTTATCGTGTCATGGCGCTGGTTATAGATATTTGCCCACGCCATCTGGTAGTCATAGTTCTGCTCATAGTCTGAAGGATTTCCAAGCGCCAACAGGGCTTCCTGCGCGCGGCGGTCGTCGCCCTGGGCAATGTATACATCGGCTAGTCCGATGGCCACCATCTCGTCGGACGCACCCAAGTCCTTGGATTTCTCCAGATAACGCGTGGCCAGATCGAAATCATGCGTACTCAGAAAGATATTGGCGGCTTCCAGCAGATTATCAGTGGTTACAGGAGGCGCTTCTCCAATGCGCGATTCGGCAAATGCCAGCGCCACTTCCTGGCGCGCATCTTCATATCTGCCATCGGCCACGAATAGCCGTGCGAACTCCAGGCGCACGCCCACGCGGTCGGAGTCGGGTGCGTTGAGGGCGCGCGTGAATCTCTGCAGCGCGGCTTCCCTATCACCGAGAGATAAGAGCGCATCGCCGGTGGTCATGAGAATGGTGGATTGATCGGCAGCCCGGCTTTCGGCGGCGTCGATATAGCGGAGCGTCTCAGGGCGATGTCCCAGGCGAGCATGAGCGGTCGCCATGCTGGCGTAGATCAAGGCATCATCGGGAGCGAGGTGCAACGCACTCTCCAGTTCGACAATCGACTGGCCGTAATGGCGCGCATGATAGAGCGTATCCGCCAAGGCCAGATGCAGTTTCAGATCGTCCGGAGCGTAGCTTAGCGCCAGTCGAAACTCTTTCTCGGCTTTTTGCAGGTCACGCATCTGCCGGTATGCCGTAGCCCGCGACATGTGTGTAGCGCCGGATTCGCCCAAGAGTTTTTCTGCTACCTCAGTTTCATCCAGGGCCTCGCGAGAGTGGTGTAGCTGAAGGTTGGAGAGGGCCAGACCAAGATGGGCGATGCCATTGTTGGGGGTGAGTTTGAGCGCAGGTTCAAAATCGCGAATCGCAGCCTGGGCATCCTGCATATCGTTGCGGACGTAGCCACGGTTCACATAAGCCTCGACCATTTGCGGGTCGCGCGCGAGCGCGCGCGAATAGTCGTCAATGGCCTGCTGCAACAATTCATTCTGTTTATGGACGTGGCCCGCAAGCAGCGGGAAGTTCGCCTCTTTCGGCAAGACGTTTTCATAGCGGCTCACGAGCGCCAGCGTGTCGTCATAACGGCCCAGGTTGTAGAAATCATAGGCAAGGTAAACCGCAACATCGCGGTCCTTGGGCAGTTTCTTGATGACCTGTTCCCCGAGCCGGGCGGATTCGCGGAAGTTGCCGGAGTGGAACTGATAGCGCTCATCCTCGCGCATCACGCGGGGATCGTTCTTCATGGTTCCGGTTGCGCGCGCCAGCCATTGCCCGGCCAGAGGGATCGCATGCCCCTCGATGGCCGCGTTGGCGGCGCTAGCGACGATCAGAGAATTGGTCGGCGCCAGCTTATAGCCCTTTTCGTAGCTGGCTTCGGCTTTGGAGAAATCATGGATCGCCGTGTACATGTCTCCGAGGGCGAGGTAAGGCACATAGTCATCCGGATAGGCTGCCGCCAGCCGGTTGAAATACATCTCCGCTTCCGGAATGTTGTTCTCGTCGCGGGAGAGATACCCCAGTCCTTCAAGCGCGTAGCGATTCTTGGGGTCGCGCTGCAACAAGGAGACATAGACTCTCTTGGCCTCCGCCTTCAGGCCCACCTTCCAGAGCAAACTGCCATATTGCAGGGTAACGTTGTCGTTGTTCGGATCGATCTTCAAGGCTTCCTGCAGATCTGCCTGAGCACCATCGACATCATTGCTTAGAATCTTCACAGAGGCACGCAAGCCCAAATACAAAACACGCTCAGGCCCTTCAATCTGCAGTTTCGCCAGTTCGTCTTTCGCAATATTGAGCTGCTGTTCGATGGCCGGTGCGTCGCTGCTCTCCTTGTATGTCCCGATCAAAGAAAGACGCACCTGGGTGCGATACAGAATGCCCTCGGCGGGACTTTCGGGCATGTTGGCGAGAGCCGCAAGATATTCAGTGGCCGCATCGGTGTCGCGGCGCTCCAATTTCGCCAAATCTCCGCGAATCGCATGAAGACGATAGTGATTGGCATCAAGCTGCTGGGCGCGGGCGAGGAAGGTTCGGGTCTTATCGAGATCGCTGACCCGCATCTGCGCCTGAGCGGCGGAGAGTTGGAGATTGATCACGTTCGGCGCCATGCCGGCGGCCTTTTCGTATGTGTCCGCAGATTCCTTCTTCTGCCCGGCGAGTTCATACGTATACCCAAGCTCCGCAAAAAGATCCGCATTTCGAACGGGGGCGCGCTTCAAGGTTTCAATTGCAGACTTGTAATCGTGGGTCTCACGATAAAACTGAGCGACTGCGCGAAAGATGTCGGGATTTTTGGGGCTGCGGGCGCTGGCGCGATCCAGCAAGGCCTTCGCTCTATCGGGCTGCTTGAGCTTCATATAGGCAATCGCCAGCAGCAATTCCGCGTGCGCGGAAGGCTCCTGCGCTTCCGACCGCTCCAGTAATCCTCGGGCCGTGGAGAGATCCCCAGATTGCATAAACAGCTCACCGGCCATGGCAAGATCGGTGGGGCGGCGTGGATTGGCCGCAATCACCTCAAGTAACAGACGCTTGGCTTCATCGGCCTTGCCCATTTTTATATAGGTTTGCGCCATGCCCGAAAGGCCTTCCACCGAGTGAGGCGCGAGTTGCAAGCCTCGGGTAAACGCACCTAGCGAAACCTGAGACTGCCCGGCTAAGCGGGCGGCGTATCCAAGAAGAAACCAATGACGCGGGTCGTTGGGAGCGACCTGGGTGAGCCGCTGCGCGTAGTTCATGGCGGCCGCGTGATTGCCTCGCTTCAATGCATCGGAAGTGGCACGGGCATAGCGACCGGTCTCAATGCTTCCACCGAACTGTCCGAGGCCGCCGGACGAAGATTGGCCCTCTGACGACGCCGTAGAGCTTTGATTCCCCTTTTTTTGCGGATGCTTCTGCTGATTTTCAGAAGAAGGACTGTTGATCTCGAAGGTCTGCGCCCACGCACAATTGAGCGTGGCGCCGAATAAGATGGCAAAGCAAAAAAAAGCAAAACCCAAAAAGATACGTTTCACGGGACCACCGATTCCCTCATAGCGAGTTGTGGATAGGGGGCACCTCAGACCATCGTTCCCTTTGGGGTCTCGGATGCTTTTGTCATCAACCAAAGCGAACATCACGTCGTTTCGAAAGGTCAGATCCTTTCCAGGACTTATGTCCTGGGCCTGAAGTTTTTTTATCTTTGCCTGCCGACAAAGCAGGTGCAAATGGTCAACCGGCGGAGAAATGCCACCGTGGGCCGGCCAGCAGCAACTCCGCTTTCAAGATTGAAGATGCCATTCCAGCCTTTGAGGATTGCCTGCGTGCTGCTTTTACGCACGACTTGCGGGCCAACCTGTCCGGATGGCACAGACTACAACGGCCTATAGGACACCGTTGGGTATGTCCATAACCCTTGACCCATGCTAAGGAAACCCGGTGCATCCATCGAGAATCAAAGCTGCTGTCGCAGGAAGACTGCTACCGATTCGACCACTCCGATTTTGACGACTCCCATAAGCCGGAGGTTTTCATGAGTTCCACCGTTGCGTCCGGGCGCGCTGTTCCTGCTCTTAACCGGACGATACCGCTGACATGGATCATCTTGCTGGCATTGGCCGTACATGGGCCTCTGCTGCTCATGCAACTGCCCAACGATAGCTACGACGCCAACCTCCACAAATTCTTTGCCTCGCACTATGCGCACCACTGGTTCGATCCATGGAATGAAAAGCAGTTCACGGGTTTCTCACAGACGACGTATCCGCCGCTTCAACAGCAGTGGATGGCCCTTTTTTCCCACGTAATGAGCCTGAATCTGGCTTATATGCTGGTGCAGTTCATCGCCATTGCGCTGCTGCCGGTGGGGGTGTTTCGCTATGCGCGAATCTGGGTGAGTGAGCGGGCGGCAAGCTATGCGGCAGTGGGCAGCATATTCCTGGGCTCCTTATCGTTCCTGGTTTACGGCTCAGGCCAGCTTTCAACCACCTGCGCGGCACCTCTCTATTTGAACGCGTTGCCCTATTTTTACGAGTGGTCGCGGGAAGCCAAGGGGAAGGCATTCATCAAAGGACTGGCTCTTATCCTGGCGGCGGCTGCCGCTCACCACGTCACTCTTATTTTCGGCAGCATACTCTTTGCTCTGCCGGTGCTGGGAACGGCGATCCTGGACCGAAAGAAAGACGGAGCCGATGCAAGCATCGGCGGAGTCGCCGGACGGGCCATTCTCTTTGCGGTACTGACAATTGTGGGAGTCGGCATTGTGCTTCTGCCGTACTGGATCAGCCTGTACCACAACCCAATCAAGCAGATGCCAATTCCGCACCCCAGCCGCGAGAACTACCTAGCCAGGATGGACTGGACACTCAATTACCTAGTGATTCCGTGGGGGGCTCTTGCGCTGGCGCTGCCCTTCATCTTTCTTCGCGGCATGAAAGAGAGCAGGTTCAGGCCGCTGTTCCTGGGATTTTGGCTGACCTTGATCTTTGCCCTGGGTGGAACCACGCCTCTGCCAAGGTGGCTGCTAGGGCGCGCCTTTGAGGTTCTTACTTTCGAGCGCTTTGCATTTTGGGCAAGCCTCATGGCGCTGCCGTTCGTGGGGATCTTGGCGGTGGAACTCATCGACCGTTTTGGCAGGCCAGCGATGGTAGGCCTGGGAGCTTTAGCTTCGCTGACCATGGCCATGGCGGTTGCGTGGCCGATCTATCACGTCTTTCACGATCCGCCTTTCGACGTGCATGACCTCACTGCATTCCTGAATCGCGACGGACACGATAAATTCCGATACATCACCCTTGGGTTTGGCGCCAACAAGATGGATGAGGTTGCGACTTACACCACTGCCAACAGCGTGGATGGTGACTACAACTCAGCCCGTCTGCTTCCGGAGATGACGCAATACGGAGCGGCAGCTCTCACGAATTCCAAATATTACGGCATCAACGGAATGGAGGCCTTACGGGCCATTCTGAAACATGCAAGCCAATATGGACTGAAGTACATCTTCGTTCGCGATCCGTACTACGAGCCGCTGCTGGCTTTTGCCGGATGGCGCAAGGAAGAAGTCTATGACCGGGGCGCCGTAACGCTGTGGGGGAAAGATGGCATTCCGCCGGCCCGCAAGACCGAGTACGGGATACGGCCCACGGCGTTGGAAGGATTTCTCTGGGGCACGCTGCCGTTCGGCAGCAGCATCCTGGCCCTGATCCTGGTTCTGGCGTTTCCGGATCGCCGGCGCAAAGCGGAGCCCCTTAGCTTCCCCATCGTACCCGCGAAAGAGCCGGTTGTTTTTAAGGAGGCCCAGTAATGAGCCGCGTGCTGGCAATCGCTTTTATGGTGCTCACGGTAGCGCTAATCGTCGCCGGCAATGTGCACCACAGCAAGACCGCGCCCGCATCTTCGCCGGAGGGCGCGGTGCAGTCTTTGTTCGCCAACGTCAAAGACCACAACCTGAATGCCGCGTACTCCTATGTTGCTCCTTCGAGCAACGTCGATTTTCAGGATTTCCAACGGGAGATGCAGGGCCGCGACAGCAGCTTGCGCTCTTATTCCCAGCTTGAAAGCGTGAATCCGCGGGTGATGCACGAAAGCGAGAATGAGGCGCTCGTGCGAACCGAGCTGAAATATTCAACGGCTGTGGGAGCTTTCTACGACACTCGCGACCTGAAGGTCGCCAAGGACGACGGAACGTGGAAGGTGCAATGGCCCGCTCAAAAAGAACAACCTCTGCCGCCGCAGGTTATTCCGGTGAACTATTTGCGCTGGGACGTAATCTGGCGCGGTCCAGGCGACGACTGGGGCGCACAGAATGTAGAGAATCCTCATGTGCGCATCCTCTCGATGACGGCTAGCGAACACGATGGCGGCATCTCGATTTTGGGCGAGATCGTCAACGAGGATACGATTCCGGCTTTTGTTTCGGTGGACGCCACCCTGGTGGGCAAGAACGGCCAGGATCTTGCCGAAGAAACCAGCTTCGATAAGGTTTCGCACGTCTTGCTGCCCAAGGAAGTTTCTCCTTACCGCGTCGACTTTCCACAACGCTCGCTGGGGGAGGTCAAGAACGTCCGCCTGCGACCCGACTCCATGCTTGTGCCGGCTTCGGCAGATCCTGTGATTGGCGTGCTCCATCAGCGCATCGAGAAGGACGCCAAAGGACGCACAGTCCTGAAGGGCGAACTGCTGAATGAAAGTGGGCAGACGGTGAATATTCCCCATGTGCTTGCTACGTTCTACAACGATTCCGGCAAGGTGATCTGGGTTTCGGATGGATACCTGGACCAGGCATTGAGGCCACAGACGCCACAACCATTTGCCGTGGACCTGCGCGACGACTTAGCAAGCAGCGCGCACAGCTATCGGGTCACGGTGAACCAATACAGCGTGAACCGCCGCGACTAGGACAACAGGGCATAAGCAGGGACTCAGGACCAAGATGCGGGCTTCGGTCGACCACAAGATGGGGCGGTGAATGTTGATTCGAGAGAGAACTGCCATGGGTTTTGAAAGAGACGGCAACGATCCAACGCGTATGACCATGAGGCTGTTTATCCTTATTGCGCTTGCTATCCTGGTCGCCTGGTTTGCCGCGGACAGCGCCCGCGCCGATGGATCCCAGGACGGCAATCTTCGGCTTCCACCCAACCCGGTCGCAGGACAGCCAATGTCTGTGGGAGCAGGACACGAAGGCGGAGGGACGCTCTACCTGATCGGCCCCGGCCAAGTCATTCGGCGAGAGGTGAAAGAAGGCGGCGAGGTACAGATCAAGGGAGAAGAGTTACGCAGCGCAGGCCGCTGGGTTGCCATTCTGAAATCGGGTGGCTCGAGTTCGTCCAAGGTATTTTGGGTGAAGGAAGGCACGCCGGAAAGCCTCAGCTTCCTTGCTCATCCCTCACGCGTTCCGGTCGCCAGGCAAGGCGTGATCAACGGCTTTGTGTTTGTCTTCGACAGGTTCCACAACCTCATCCTGCAACCAACCCCGGTCAACTTCTCGCTCTCGGTTGGTGGAGCTGGGGCAACGCATACAGTCGCAAGCCGCGATGGGCTGGCTTCCATCGATGCGTCATCGGCGGCAAAAGAGGGAGCGGCGCAGTTTGTGGCCTCGGTGGGCAATGTTTCAGTACGCCGCGTGGTGCAGCAAGTGGCCTCCGAACCTTGCAACCTGCGGATGCATGTAGCGCAGCGGACCAAGGATGCGGTAATCATTGAAACCGATCCCGTTCGAGATTGCTCGGGAAATGCGGTACCGGACGGCACGATCGTTACGTTCATGCAAACGGACGCCACAGGCAAGAGCATGGTGGATGCACGAATCAAAAAAGGAATTGCTCAAGCCCAGCTACCGCTTTCCAGCGACGCAACCATCTCGGTGGCTTCGGGAGTCGTGCTGGGAAACAATGAGCTGCGGATTGGAGGCGGACGGTGAAGATTTCCCAAGTTAAGAAAATCGTGCTGGGCGCTGGATTCGCCGTGCTGGGCATTGCGGTGCTACTCACAGCGTCCGCCGCCTCGAAGCCCGATATCGTTTTACGAGTCGATCAGGCCAGTCCTCGCGAGGTGGAAGAACCGACGCAGCGGGCCGTCCTTCGCGACTACACGACCGCGTGGGAGGCCATGAACGTGGCCCTGGCGAACAATACCTTGAGTCCTTTGAACGACAACTTCGCGGGATTCGCGTTGGAAGCGCTGACCCAGCGAGTCAAGGACCAGGAGGCTAGCTCACTTAAGACCCGCATCATCGATCACGGTCACAAGGTAGACGCTATCTTCTATTCGAGGGACGGATCGGCCATCCAGTTGCGCGATACCGCGACTCTAGAAACCCAGATCCTCGACGGCAATACCATTCTTCACAGCGACGAGTCCCAAGTACAGTACATTGCCATCATGACCGGAGCGGAAGCTCGCTGGAAGGTTCGAGTGCTGCAGGATGTTGAGGGGCGTTGAGTCTTAAAGTCTTAATCTTCACTTTTTGGGGCGATTTTGGGAAATGCGAAAAAAGTGAAGTGGAATGATTGGATTCATTTCCTGCCGCCAAGTTCATAACAATCTATCTATCGTAATTTTACCAGGGATGGAATCTCGTATATAGCGTTTTTGTATGCCACAGGCGCTAAAGCGCGGGGTTTGGCGAAGCACGCAACGCATGGCTGAAGCCATGCTCTTCCACAGTTGTGCCAGCATTATTTACCCATAGGAAGGAACACCAAGACGTTGCTGAAAGAGCACGCGTGAGAAGTAGGCCGAAGCCTTAAAGAAGCTGTGCTGTGCCTCCGGCACTCGTCTCTTTGTTCCACATGTATCCACGCCTTCGCTACGCTGCGGCACGGGCTACCCTCTCGGCGCGCCTCCGGCGCTTGGAGCAACTATTAGGAAACGTTCTTGTCGTTGATCGCTATCTTTGAGGAGCCACCGTGGTTTCTACACGTTCCAAGCTGTCACACGGCGGCGGTCTTCTTCATCGATTTCAGAGCAATTGCGCCCAGTACCGCTACAGCACCGATAATCGCGATCCATAGCACGGCCGGGTGGCGCTCGGACCAGGGACGATCGTCCGGGCGGCCTACATACGCCGCGTTTCTTTCCTCCGGCCCAAGTTGCAGAGAAGTTGCGGCATTCTCTTTCTGAAAGAACTTCGCATAGTCGTAGATGGGCCGCTCCAGTTTGTCGTCGCCGTAGAAGAGCCGAGCTTGAAGGTCCGCCGTCGAGTCGAAATAAACTCTCCGCTCGTATTGCTGCAGCGAGACTCGGCTGATTTGGACAGGAGGATTGTCTTCGTTGTGGATCACGATCTTGAGGCCGTCAGCTCCCGTCATCCCGAAAAACAGGGTGGTCTCTTCGGAATCGATCTTTTGGCCGTGGCGCACAAGATGGACACGGCTAATTTCGCCCGTCTGCAGAACGTCGCCCTTGGCATCCTGGATATCCACCGCGCGGCGGAAGTTTCCCTGAGATGGATCGACCGTGAACTCAAGCCGCTCGATGGGAACGCGAGCGGGAACGGAGAGAGAGAAAAGCGTATCCTTGCCCTGCTGCGTGGGGGCCGATACCGAACCCACAGGGCGAAGAACGGCACGCTCTTCATACAGCACCCTGGCGATGGCCCCTTCCACATCGGGGGGGCTTACGGAGTTCTCGATGGTCACGCGCAGGTACTTATAAGTCGACAGCGGGAGCTGCAGAGTGGTATTGCTGCCAAGCTTCTCGTCCGACAAATCGTAAAGGGTGGTGGCATTCAGAGCCGCCCATTGGGGCGCATGAACGTCGTTCTGGCCCTCAACACGAGCGCGAGACACAAAGTTTTTCGTAGCCAGACGCAGCCTCACGCGGTCGTACTCGGCGAGTGCGCTCATATCGACGATGAACTGCGTTTTTCCGCCCACGGTTACGGGCTGCAGGATACGGACCATGCTCTCCTGGCTTTCCGAGCCTCCGCGCTCTTCCGTCAGTGAATAGGGAACCTCTTTCTCCCCGGCGTAAATGCGGAGATCGTTCAACGAGGGCTGGGCGTGCTGCCACAACGCGTCGTCCACAACCAGGAAGTGCTGTCCCGCTGAAGAAGCCGGCTGGATGGCACGCTGATATTGCAGGTACGTCAGCGGCGGTGTAGCAAGGACTGCAAAGAGCAATAGTAAGAATCCATGTTTCATACGATGAAGTTTTCGTTCCTTCGTTCGGCGAAGATTTGATTTCCGGATGCATCTTATGCGCCGAAAGGATCTGTGTTTTTCTTAAAGGATCAAGGCGCCGGATGCTCCTGGGGAGAGTCCTTGGGCGGATGCGACGAAAGCTTGAGCCAATCGCGCTGATAGATAAACGAGATCCCCAGAAGAACCGCTCCCAGCGCCACCAGACTGAGGATACGATAGCCTTTATCAAGCTGCGAAACGTCGTAGATAAATACTTTCACAATGGTGAATCCAATCAGGATGAGGGCTTGCCAGCGCACAAAAGCCGACCGCTGGCGAAAGCCCACAAACATCAAAATGGCGCCATAGACAAGATAGATTGCGGAATAGCTAAACTCCCGTTCAATTTCCAAGCCCCCGAAGTCGTAGGACCGACTCGGATGTTGCTGCATCGCCGAATAGCGCTGACGATCAAAATAACTGGAGGCTTCCAAAGTGAAGGCAATCAGCACCAACAGGTTCAGGATGACCTGGGCGATGGAGATGAACGTCCTTTGATCGCTCGAAGCATAACGCGGACCAAAGCGGATAATCGCGCCAAGAACGGCAATGGCAACCAAGTAGGTCAGGAAACGCATGTTGAGAAAGAGCGTTTCCGACTCAATGTTCCCGTATCCATAGGGCCCACGGAAATAATCAAACAGAAGAAGGCGGAATATGCCTAGCCCCAATGCGGTGGCAGCGAGATAGCCAAGAAATGCGGTCTTGGTCCTGGCCGCGACCCACAACAAAACAGCTGATTCGATGAGCCATCCAATAGTGACCCAGTGGGCCCCGAGCTTCAGCGGAACCGCGATAGTAATAAAAGCTACCGCGATGGCAACGTGAAGGAGATTGACAAAGCTGGTGTCCTGGTGGGGAAACCGGCGGCTGAAAGCGTTGCTGATACCGAGGTAGACAGCCGCCAAACCCAGCGCGTACCAGGTTAATGTGGCCTTGTGATCCAGATGCATCATAAACAGCTCAACGAAAAAGACCACGGCATTCAGCAAAGGCAGCAGCGTAAGCGTTATCGAGGGGCCTGAGCCGCGACTCGATTTTCCAAAGGGGGTTACCAATGGAATCGAAGCAAAAACTAGAGCCAGGATCGCTGCAAAGAGAACGGTGATTCCCCTGGCGTCGTCGCGATAGTAGTCAAACGCCCAGCCCCACGAAAGAACGATCGTCCCCACAAAATTCAGCCACAGAAGCCTTCTCCATGGCCGATATCTGGCGATCCATAGCAGCGCCACATCGAGAAGAAGGACATAGAAAAACAAGATGGCTTCGTGGTTCTCCCCCGAAGACACCAGAGCAGGCGTGGCAAAGCCACCCATGAGAGCAAAAGCTGCCAGCAACTCGGCGTCCTGGGTGAGAGCCAGGACGATCATGGATGCGGTCACAATCACCATCGCAACAAAGGCGACCGATGAAGGAATGACCGCGTAAAGCCGGTATCCCGCCCAGAGCGAAAGATACAGCGTGCCGATGCCTACGGCTTTCAACGAATAAGAAAACGGTGCGTGGCCGCGATTGCGGAACCACTCGCTCCAGACAATGAGGCCTATTCCGGCCAGCAAACCCAGACCGACTCGGCCACTGGGGCCGATCCAGTTGCTGTCAAACGCGTACTTGAGGAAGTAGGAAACACCGATCAGCATGGCCACGATGCCGACCCGGTTCAGCCAATATTGACCGATCTTGCGCTCAAGGTTGGATTCTTGGTCGGTCTGGCGCGACGTAACCGTCGCAAAGCGTGGCGGCTGAGGCTGCAGGCGCGGTGGCTGCGAAGGTGGAGGCTGGACAGGAGAAGGCCGATTTATTGGAGCTATCGGGTGCGGGAGCGGCTCCGAGGGTTGAGTTTGAGCCTGCGGTTCTCTTCTGGTTGCCGCAACTTCCTGTTCAAGCCTGAAAACTCTTGCCGTAAGAGCAGCTATCTGCTCCTTAAGGAACCCCAACTCATAGTCGCCTGACATTAAGCGTACATTACTCTATACCAAGGCCAGGCAGCAATCGGTAATCGTAAGCAGCAGTAACAATTAGTAACGAGGGAGCGGCGGAAACGATTTGCATCGATGGGAACGACAAATCTTCGCAGGGCGGGGGCTAAAGCCCAATTTTATTGGGACGTCTTGACGTGGCCCTAAAAGGGCCACTCTTCCACAGTCGCGCCAGCTTCATCGCAGCCTGAAGTCAGCATCAGAAATCATGGATACGTGGCGGTGTTCCTGCAGGCATGATCGAGACCCACCCTTTGTTCCGAGCGCAAGGACCAAGAGCGCGCTCTCCACAAAGAATGGGGCACCCACTTTCCCGTGAAAACTAGCTTTTCGTGTTGGCAGGTTATGACCGCCCGCGGTCGCTGAACGCAACCCCTTGTGATCCTCACGGGGACTCTAAAGGGCCTGTCTTTAACCCTAGTTCCATCTGCACCCAGTTCCACTTGCACCTAATTCCACTTGAGATTCTTGAGCTGGTCGAGGTTTACGTTTCCTCCACTGAGGACGCAGGCTACCTTCGAGCCTGCAGGCGCTTTGACGAGACCATGGAGCAGAGCGGCGACCGGAGCGGCTGCGGCACCTTCCACAACCAACTTGCAGTGCGACATGATCCAGATCATGGCGTCGAAAAAATCGCTATCGGGAAGGGTAACGATGTCGTCTACGAAGCGCTGCACCACGGAGAACGTGGTCTCGCCGACACGCTTCACACGGAGCCCGTCGATGATGGAATCCACTTGATCCAAGGTAACAACGCGCCCGGCTTCCACACTCTTTTTCATGCCAGGAGCACCGGAGGATTCCACGCCGATAATCTTGATCTTGGGATTACAAGCTTTGAGCGCCATGGAGACACCGGAGATCAACCCTCCACCGCCGATGGGAACCACCGCCACGTCAATCTGAGGAAAATCCTGGTAAATCTCGAGGCCAAGCGTTCCCTGCCCGGTGATCAGTTGCAGGTCGTCGAAGGGATGGATGTAGGTTAATCCGCGTTCCTGCTGAAGCTGCTTGGCTTTCTCGTTCGCCTCGTCCCAAATCGTGCCATATTGCACCACTTCGGCTCCGTAGGCGCGGGTGGCATCCACCTTCGATTGGGTGGCGTTAGTCGCCATCACCACAACAGCTTTCATCTTATAAACGCCTGCGGCCAAGGCAACGCCCTGGGCGTGATTTCCGGCGGAGGAGCAGATCACGCCGCGGCGACGCTCTTCTTCGGTGAGGTGACGAAATTTATTCAGAGGTCCCCGCAGCTTATAGGCTCCGCCCTTCTGAAAGATCTCCGCCTTGAGGCGGACATCAAATCCGGTGCGCTCGCTCAACAGCCGGGAGGTAAGCAGCGGCGTGTGATAAGCGAAGGATGAAACAACCTTGGCGGCTTCCTGAAAATCCTGGAGCGAAACAACCGGGGCGGTGGAGACTTCTGCTGTGCTCATGAGGGTTCCTTAAAGAAAACATGAAAGTTTATCAATAGGCGGCGTTTGCGGCCAGCGTTATCGAAATGGGCCACGGGCGCTAAAGCGCGGGGATTGGCGGAGCGCATCGACGCATAGCTAAAGCTATGCTCTTCCACGGCTGTGCCAGCTTTAGTGACGGAGCCAAAGCGCAAAAAAACTCCTAAACCACACTGCTTTTGTGCTCATTTTTGTAACGGCGGCTAGCTGCCGGCATCATCTAGCCCACCCTTTGCTCCGAGCGCAAAAAACCAAAGCGCGCTCTTCGACAAAGGAAGGGGCACCCCCACTCTCGTGAGGTCATGAACCGAGAGAACGCTTTGACCTCTCGGGCCGCGAACGTGTTTATTTCCGGCAGATGGCGCGCACCACGTCCAGAGTCTTCATGCAATCGGCGCGGCTAATGTCATTGTGGGTCACAAAGCGCATCTGCTCGGAATCGATGCCGGCGGCAAGAACATCCATGGCGGCAAGCTTCTGACTAAATTCAGTGGTGTTCATTCCGGTGCCGGTGACGCCAAACACCAATATGTTGGTGGGAACCTTCTTGGGATCGATCCTGATGCCCGGCACCTGGGCGAGTCCCTCGGCCAAAACAGCGGCGTTCTGATGATCTTCCGCGAGACGCGCCGGCATTTTTTCCAGAGCCACCAGGCCAGCGGCGGCCAGAATTCCCGACTGCCTCATTCCTCCACCCAGCGCTTTTCGGTACGCCCGAGCTTTTTCAATGAATTGGCGGCTGCCCAGCAACATGGAGCCGACCGGAGCGCAGAGCCCTTTTGAAAGGCAGAACATTACGGAATCAAATTTCCGGCTGATTTCCGCTACCGATTTCCCCATGGCTGTGGCGGCGTTGAAGATGCGAGCGCCATCCAGATGCACGGGCAGACCGGCCTCGTGGGCGCGGTCGCAGATCTCATCGGCAAGGGCCTGGGGATAGATTGTGCCGCCACCAAGGCTGACCGTATTTTCGAGGGAGATGAGGCCGGTTTGAGCACGATAGTAGGCGGGCGGAGCGATCCGCTTCTTAATCTGATCCCAGGTTAAAACGCCATCTTCGCCCATGAGTGGACGCGGCAGACATCCGGAGAAGGCCGCCACCGTAGCCGACTCCAAATTGATGAAGTGCGCGCGCTCTTCACAGATGATCTCCTGGCCGGGGCGGGTGTGAATCTTAATGGCAATCTGGTTCCCCATGGTGCCGGTGGGAACAAAGATGGAGGCTTCGCGCTCGAACATGCGGGCAGCGAGCGCCTCCAGGCGGTTCACGGTAGGGTCTTCCCCATAAACATCGTCGCCAACCTCGGCCTCGGCCATGGCTCGGCGCATTTCCGGAGTAGGTTGGGTGACCGTATCGCTACGGAGGTCGATTTTTTTGGCAAGCGCGGAGTTGGGACGGAGTTCCTCCGCAACCGAATTTACTGGCGAGGCGAATTTTGTGGCCATGCGTTTTGCGTTTCTATTCCTGAAGTCCTAACGTCAATCCTGTTTTATTCTGCGAAGCGTTGTATTTACGAAGCGACGATTCAGGCCGGAATTCTTGCGCTTTCCGGCCCTGCATTTTCCGATCCTGCGTTTTCCGGCCCATCGATAAACCTTGCAAAAACATCATTGGAGAGCAGCCGGCCGCGAGGCGTCAATCGGACGAAGCCGGCTTTTTGTTCCGATTGCTGCAGCAAACCTTCACTTATCAATTCGTCGATGATGGGGCGGCAGCGCTGCAGACGCTCGCCAAACTGCACCTGGAGATCGCCGAGATTCACTCCACGATTGAGCCTTAAAGCAAGAAAGAAGCTTTCTTCCAGCGCCTCTTTTATGCCAACCGGCATGGCCTTCCACTGTGGAGCAAGGAGGTATTCATCGTAAGAATCGGTGGTTGCAAACCGGATGCTCTCAACCTGCTGCACCTGCAACTCCGGTTGGGAAGGGAGCATGGAGTGAGCATCCACTCCAAAGCCGGCATAGGGACTGCGGGTCCAATATTTCAAATTGTGGCGAGACTCAAATCCAGGGCGCGCAAAATTGGATATCTCATACTGGTCCACGCCGCGCGCGGCAAAAAACTCACAGGCACTCTCGTAGAATGAAGCCGTGGCATCGTCGTCAGGCACGAAATGAGCATGGTAGCGGCTGCCTCCGGCCATCAACTCACGACCGAGACGTGAATCCTCATCGACTTCCAGCATATAAACGCTCAGGTGCGGCACAACGCAGCCGATGGTGTTCTGCAGGGAGTAGCTCCAGCTTTCCGGAGTCTGGTGAGGCAGACCGGCAATGAGATCGACATTGATGTTGCCAATCCCGGCGCGGCGGAGGCGCTCAATGTCGTCCACCACCTTTTCGTGGTTGTGCAGACGGGCGACGGAGGCGGCTTCCTGGTTCACAAAGGACTGCACTCCGAGGCTCACGCGATTGACGCCACAGGCCACGAGGGATTCGAGCATGGCATCGGCGATGGTTCCGGGGGCGCATTCCACGGTAATTTCGGCATCGGCAGCAAGGCGGAACTCCTGACGCAAGACCGCAAACAGCTTCTTCAGCTCTTCGGCGGGAAGAAGGCTGGGAGTGCCTCCACCCAGGTAAACGGCATCCGCATCTTCAGGAACAATAGCCCCCAGTTGCCGACTTGCATCCCGGCAGGAGACAATATCCGCGCACAATCGCCCAACATAGCGGCCCATCTGTGCGGAGGAGAATACTCCGGACGCAAAGTTGCAGTAGCTGCACTTTGAGCGGCAAAACGGCACCGATATGTATATGCCCAGGGCCATAAGACTTAAGTGTGGACGCTGCTCGAACCAATATTTAGATTATAGAGTCCTCCTATGCTCAAACGCGCAGTCGTGACAGGTATGGGCGTTATCAGCCCAAACGGAATCGGTAAGACAGCGTTTTGCCGCGCCATTCTCGCAGGCAATAGCGGAGTGAAGCCCATTACGCGCTTCGATACCTCGGAGCTTCCCGTAAAGATCGCCGGTGAGGTCCAGGATTTCAACGAATTTGATTGGATCGACGAGCGGGAGCGCAAGCATGTATCGCGCGTGGTGCCCCTGAGCATCGCAGCATCCTCCGAAGCGCTCACGGATGCGGGTATCGATCCGCAAAGGCTCTCCATGGAAGAAAAACGGGAGATCGGCGTGGTCCTGGGAACGGGAGGCGGCGCGCAGGAGTTCTCCGAATTGCAGTATCAGCTCTACTACACGGGCAAGGCCAAACAGATCAGCCTGTTTAGCGTTCCGAGCGGCACGATGGGGACGATTTCCAGCGAAATCAGCATGCGATTTGGCTTTCGCGGCATGAGCCATGTGATTACGACGGGCTGCACATCGTCAACAGACGCGATGGCGTATGCGCTGCGGCAGATTCAACTTGGCATCCAGCCAGTGATGCTGGTGGGAGGAGCCGACGCGCCACTGGCATTCGGCATCCTGAAGGGATTTACGTTCATGAAGATCATGACGGAATCCTGGAACGACGAGCCGTCACGAGGGTCGCGTCCCTTCAACCTCGACCGCGACGGGTTTGTGGTGGCAGAGGGCGCGTGGATGTTTGTGGTGGAAGAGTATGAGCGGGCACGGGCGCGAGGAGCACGTATTTATGCCGAAATCGCCGGATACGGCTCAACCTGCGAAGCCTTTCACCGGGTGCGTCTGGAAGAGTGCGGGGAAGAACCGGCGCGCGCGATTCAGCTTGCCATGAAAGAAGCTCGCATCTGCTCGAAAGACGTTCACTACGTAAATCTGCACGGCACTTCCACTCAATTGAACGACCGAATCGAGACCCGCGCTCTCAAACTGGCGCTGGGTGAGCACGCTTACAACGTGCCGATGTCCGCGTTGAAGTCGCAGATCGGCCATCCGCAAGGAGCGTGTGGAGCGGCAGGCATTGCCGCCACGATTGTCGCGATGCAACACAGCCTGCTCCCGCCGACCATCAATATCGAGAAGCCAGACCCCGATTGCGACCTCGATTACATTCCTCAAGCAGGACGCAGAGCAGAGATTGAGCAGGCGGTGTGCAACTGCATTGCATTCGGTTCAAAGAACTCGGCGCTGGTGTTGAGGAAGGTGAATTAGCACTCAGCGGTCAGCCTGTCAGCAATCAGTAAAAGCAAAATCGCCTGCGGCGCTACCACAGAGGACACAGAGGAAAAGATAGAGGTCACAGAGGGAGCATCTAGCAAGTTGCCATCAACACTCAGCAATCGGTAGAAACAAGGGCAAAAACACAGAGGGCGTAGAGGTAAAACCAAACCTCCTGTAGCGCTCTCGCTGAGTACACAAGAGGAAAAACCAAAGTGGGCAGGGGGGAGCATATGGCAAGTTGCATCAGCAGCGAGAAACAGCCATCTCTCAGCCTGTCAGAATCCCCAAAAACAAGTGCAAACCAAACCTTCACTATAGATGTGTAGTTTCCGTCTCTTCCCTGTTTGTTTCTTGTAGTAGAACGCACCTAACGCCACACGCCAGCCATTTCGTCCCGATTCAGCTCTTCAATCATAGTTGCTTTATCAACTAACCCACCCTTGCTGCCGAGCGCAAGAAACCAAGAACGCGCGCTCCACAGGATAGACATCCTCACTGGATGGCATGCGCGTTTGTGAGTGATCTTGAGTGATATTGTCACTCCGATCTAGAAGACCTTTGGACTGGTTTGCGCATCGGCAACCGCCTTCGTAGCATCTCTTACGCGCATCACCCGCGTTTGGACGCGATCCAAAAGCCAGTCGCTGTGTGCGTTTGTGAACAGGCAGTTCCAAAAGCGAACAGCAAACTTGCCAAATTTGGCCGCCGCCGGGGCCGTTTGGCCTTTGGCCTCAACACGTTGCTGGATGGATTGCTGGCTATCGAATTGCCAATCTTAGGGTATTCACTTTTCAATTCGGGGGGAGCCACCGTGGAAAGCCTGTTTCAGGATGTTCGCTATGCCGTGAGAACGTTACTGCGCACTCCAGGGTTTGCCGCGGTGGCTGTCTTAACGATTGCCTTGGGGATCGGCGCCAACAGCACTATTTTCAGTTGGGTGAACTCAACGCTTTTGCACCCATTGCCCGGTGTGGGGAACACAGAGGGATTGGTCGCCCTTACGCGAGCGGGAAAGGCGCTGCCTGATCTGGTTTTCTCCTATCCGGATTATGAAGACCTGCGGACAAGGGCAAAGAGTTTTGCCGGATTGGCCGCCTACAAAGGCTCACGGGTAAGCCTGACCAGCACAGGCAAGGCGGAGAGCGTGTGGGTGCTCTTCACTTCCGCGAACTATTTCGATGTCTTGGACGCCCCACCGATGTTGGGCCGCGGATTCACTTCCAAAGAAGACGGACCGAACAGCGATCCGGTGGCGGTGATCAGCTACAACCTATGGCAGACGCATTTTGGCGGCAACCAATCGGTTATCGGACAGACGATCCATATCAATCAACATCCATATTCCATCGTGGGAGTAACGCCTCCGCGCTTTCAGGGAAGCCAGACCGGACTGAGTTACGACCTATGGATTCCGATGGAAATGGGGACGCAGCTTTCCTCCTACGATCCGGTACACCAGCGCGAAGTTGAGAGCGTGCTTTTATTCGGCCGTCTTAAGCCGAGCACGCCAATCCAACAAGCCGAAGAAGAGACCAAGCTGGCGATGACGCAGATCGCCGAACAATATCCAGGAGCACATCAAGGCAAGACCATCGCGCCCACGCTTGAGCCCATCTGGCGCTCCTCTTCGGGGGGCAACCGGCTGCTGATGGTATTGCTGCCCATGCTCATGGCAATTGCCGGCATTGTGCTGCTGCTGGCGTGCGCCAACGTGGCAAACCTGCTGCTCGTGCGGTCCATTGGCCGCAGGCGGGAGATGGCAATTCGCCTCTCGATTGGGGCGAGCCGGTGGCGGCTGATACGGCAGCATCTGGTGGAGAGCATGGTCGTCGCACTCACCGGCGGGGCGGTTGCGCTGCTGTTTACTCTTTGGACTTCCGGCAGCCTGGCGAAATTCATCCCCCAAACGAACGCACCGATCTCGCTGATTGTCAGGACCGACCGCACTGTCCTGCTCGCGACCTTCGGCATCTCCATTTTCGCAGCCATGGTTTTTGGCATCCTGCCCGCGCTTCGATCCTCAAACCTTACACCCATCGCCGTGCTGAAGGACGAAACCGGCGGCGCATCGGGCGGACTCCGCAAGGCCCGTTTAGCGAGCGGCTTGGTGGCCGCGCAGCTCTCGCTTTCGCTGCTGCTGCTGGTTTGCGCAGGACTCTTTATCCGCAGCTTTCAGAAGGCACAGCACTTCGATCCGGGTTTCAACCCGAACCACGTGCTTCTGGCTTGCTACGATCTTCACGGAGCCGGGTACGGCCAATCCGAGGGGTTGGAATTCAACCGCAAGGTTCTGGCCAAACTAGAATCGCTGCCGGGTGTTCAGGCCGTTACGATGTCCAATTGGGTTCCCCTGAGCTTCACTTGGAATTCGGATCGGGTTTCGCCGGAAGGCTATACTCCGCAGTCGCACGAGCAGATGTCCGCAGCCAGCTTCACGGTGACACCCGGCTATTTCCGCGCACTGCAAATTCCCCTTTCTTCCGGGCGCGATTTTTCGACAGCCGACACCAAAAGCTCCGAGCCTGTGGTCGTAGTGAACCAGGAGCTCGCCGACCGTTATTGGCCCCACCAAGATGCCATCGGCAAGAAGATCGGAATCGGAACCTTGCAGTCCCGCGTGATCGGCGTTACTCGGAACAGTAATATCGGCGGCTTGAACGAGGCACCACAGCCGGCCCTCTATCAATCGGAGTTTCAGCAACATTCATCCTTCGTTACCCTCAACGTCCGGGTTGCGGGCGATCCGATGGCTTTCGCTCCGACCGTGGAGAAAGCCGTGCAGGAACTCAACCCCAACCTGCCGGTATTCGATGTGAGAACCCTGCAATCGCAGGTGCAACTGGTGAGCATGACAGAGCGAATCGCAGGGGCTTTTGTAGGCTCATTCGGGCTACTGGCGCTGATTCTGGCGGCAGTGGGGATCTACGGCGTTATTGCCTACACAACGCGGCAGCGGACACGCGAGATCGGCATCAGAATCGCCCTGGGCGCTCGGCGCGTGGAGGTTTTGCGGCTGGTGCTCGGCCAGGGGCTTCGGCTGACTGCCATCGGCTTGGCAGTGGGACTCGTGCTCTCGGTGACGCTGACCCGCTTCCTGACCAAGTTGCTCTTTGGAGTCGCGCCAACCGACTTGCCGACGTTTCTCTTGGTGGCAGCCGTGTTGTCTTTGGTGGCGTTGGCGGCCTGCTTCCTTCCCGCGCAGCGGGCTACGCGAGTCGATCCGATGGTGGTGTTGCGGTACGAGTGAAGGGGGATAGAACCAAGACCCTGCCTGCGGCGCTACCACTGAGGACACAGAGGAAAAGACCAGAGGTCACAGAGGGGAGCATATAACCAGCTATCAGCGATTAGAAGCGCTCAGCACTCAGCCTGTCAGCAATCAGTAGAACCAAGATCCGCCTGTGGCACTGCCGCTTGAGGGTCCAGAGGAAAGACCAGAGGTCACAGCACCCTAAACCCACCCTTTGCTCCGAGCGCAAAAATCAAGAGCGCGCTCTCCGCAAAGGATGGGGCACCCAAACCTTTCTCCCACCTTAACTTTTCTTGCACCCTAACTTTTCACACCCTACATCTAGTGGACCCTAGCTTTCGTGTACTTTCGCTTTCGTAGGGGTTTATGAATTGACCTGGCAATATGGGCTAATCTAACAATATGGGCTAACCCAGCAATATAAGCTAAGCCAGCAAGTTGTAAAAATCGCGGGTGCGTTTTTCCACCAGGCCGTCCAGTCCTCCGGAGACATATTGCTTGAAGTGGGCGGAATTGCGATGTGCGTCCAGGGCGGCGGCGTCCACGTACTGCTCATAAATCAGAAATTTGCGCGAGTCTTCGGTGCTCTGGTGGCCGATATACATCACGCATCCCGCTTCTTTGCGGCTATGCTCCTGAAGAAGGCCTATGTATTCCTTGCACTTCTCTTCCGTACCGGGCTTTACGATCATGTCGACTTTCAAAACCAACATTGAATGAACCTCACAAAAAGACGATGAATGACGCTACCAATTTTACGATTTCGTCACCGCGGGTTAACCTTTATATGCGATGCTGCCCTTTAAACTGATTTACAGCGACGACTACTATCTGCCGTTGGGAGCCCATGTTTTTCCCGCCGAGAAGTATCGCTTGATTTACAAGCGCTTGCTCGAAACAGGCTTTGCCACGCCGGAGGATTTTCTTACACCGGCAGAGGCAGATGACGCAGACGTACTGCTGGTCCACACTCCCGAGTACGTGCACAAGTTGAAGACCGGGACGCTTTCCGCGGTGGAAGAGGCACAGATGGAGGTCCCCTATTCTTCGGAGCTGGTGAGGGCTTTTTGGCTGGCAGCGGGAGGCTCGATCCTGGCGGCGGACTTGGCACTCAAGGAAGGCGTTTGCGCCAATATCGGAGGAGGATTTCATCACGCTTATCCAGACCACGGAGAGGGGTTTTGCGTGGTCCACGATGTTGCGGTCGGCATCAAGCGCATGCACAAAGACGGGAGGCTCCGGCGGGCGATGACCGTGGATTGCGACGTTCATGATGGCAATGGCACGGCGGCGATCTTTCCGCCCAAGACCCGTACGGCCCAGCCGCTGCCGAGCGCAGGCGGCATCCAGCAGAATTTGCGAGGCGCGATTGCGCAGCTTCGCGACAGCAGCCCGGGAGAGCTGGAAGTCTTCACCATATCGCTGCACCAGTCGAACAACTATCCCATGGTGAAACCGCCTTCTTCCATCGATGTGCATCTACCGGACGGAACCGACGACGAACAGTATCTTGGCTGGCTGGACCAAGCCTTAAGTTCGGCTTTCCGCCAGTTTAAGCCGGAGTTACTTTGCTATATTGCGGGAGCCGATCCTTACAAAGAAGACCAACTGGGGGGATTGTCGCTTTCCATTGAGGGCCTGAAACGCCGCGACGAACTTGTGATGCGCGCCGCGAAATCCCAGGGCGTGCCGGTCATGATTACCTATGCGGGAGGATATGCCCGGCGCGTGGAAGACACGGTTACCATCCACTGCAATACCCTGGCGGCAGCTAAAGAGATTTTTTTCACGGAAATAAATAGCGACCTTTGGAGGTTTGTATCGTCTAAGTAGCATTTGCGATGGGGGCTCACGCATGCAGATCCAATTGATTCGCCATGCCACACTTAGAATTGAGTACGCAGACTATCATCTGCTCCTGGACCCAATGCTAGGGGATGCGGGCACTGCTCCTCCGATTCGAAATTCACCCCAACCGCGCCCCAATCCGCTCGTGCCACTGCCTGAACCGGCCGAGCAGGTCGTGAAAGGCATTCAGGCAGTGCTGGTTACGCACACTCACGCCGATCATTGGGATGGCGCCGCGGCCAACATCATTCCCAAAGACGTGCCGATCTTCTGCCAGCCGGAAGACTTAAGCAAGATGGAGGCGGCAGATTTTACCCATGCCGTTTCCATGGCGAGGCCGCAAACCTGGAACGATATCCGGATTAGCCCAACGGGCGCGCAGCATGGCACGGGAGACATTGGAAAGGCCATGGCTCCGGTGATCGGTTTTGTGCTGCAGCACCCGGAAGAGCCGACTCTTTACGTAGCGGGCGATACCGTGTGGTGCCAGG
>Ga0070734_10001349_pt1 | contig 36607 bp, 30 predicted proteins | sample Coa_R1_8_FD_66444 | JGI IMG/M metagenome (GOLD analysis project Ga0070734, IMG submission 66444) | Surface soil microbial communities from Centralia Pennsylvania, which are recovering from an underground coalmine fire - Coalmine... | ecosystem: Environmental > Terrestrial > Soil > Unclassified ...
GCAGGCCGACGCCAACGACACCTACAAGATCTTCGGCGCCACGGAGAACAAGCCGGAGGCGTACAAGCTGCTGGTCGAGATCGACAACGTCGTCTCCTCGCAGGGGCACGGGTTCCGGACGCGGACGGCCACCATCGACGCGACGCCGGTCCGCTACCTCAAGGTCGGCGAGCCGACGGGCGACGGCGCCTACTCGATCGCCGAGTTCCAGGCCTTCTGCCGGGCGCCCACGCCGTTCCCGCCCAAGCTGACGATCAGCAACGCGCCGCCCGCCATCGTGGTGCAGCCGGGGTTCTGGAAGTTCGCCTGGTGGGAGAACGACGCCAGCTCGCGCGTCGAGATGGCGATCGCCATGTTCGCGCTGGCGCTGATCGGCTGGGGGCTCTGGCTGAGCAAGCAGGGGCGCGAGGACTTCAAGCGCAAGCTGCGCGATCGGCTGCTGGTGCTGGTCGGCGTGCTGTCGTTCTGCGCGTACTGGAACTTCGGCAGCTTCCACTTCGGGAACTACACCCATATGTGGGACACGTTCCACTACTACATCGGCTCGAAGTACTTCAAAGAGCTGTCGTACGACCGGCTCTACGAGTGCGTCGCCGTGGCCGACTCGGAAGAGCCAGGGCTCAAGCGTCGCGTCGAGCTGCGCAAGATCATGAACCTGCGCACCAACATGATGGTGGGGACGCAGGACATCCTGGCGCATCCGGAAGAGTGCAAGGAGCACTTCACCCCCGAGCGCTGGGCCGGCTTCAAGCACGACGTCGCCTTCTTCCGCAACCACCACGACATCAAGCGCTGGGAAGAGGCGCAGACCGACCACGGCTACAACGGCACGCCGGTCTGGAACATCGTCGGCACGACGCTGGCCAACATGGCGCCGGTCAGCGAAGACCAGATCTGGTTCCTCACCCGGATCGATCCGCTCTTCATCTTCGGCCTCACACTGATGTCGCTGTGGGCGTTCGGCTGGCGGACCACCTGCGTGGCGCTGGCGGTGTTCGCCACCAACTTCCCGTCGCGCTTCTACTGGACGGGGGGTGCGTTCCTGCGCTGGGACTGGCTGTTCTACCTGGTGGGGGGCGTGTGCCTGGTCAAGAAGGAGCGCCCTTTCCTGGGCGGCTTCTTCCTCGGCTATTCGACCTTGCTGCGTATCTTCCCGCTCTTCATCTTCTCGGGGCCGGTGCTGCTGCTCGTGCGGCAGCTCTGGGGGAAGGTCGGCGTCTGGAACACGGCGGTGCCGGCGGGCGGCGCCGCCAAGCCCGCGGAGGGCCCCGCCACGCCGCCGGTCGAGAAGTCGCCCGGCGCCTCGCCGGCCGGCGAGCGTCCCTGGTGGCAGCCGGAGCCGTGGACGTCGCTGCAGGCGCTGTGGGCGCGCGCCGATCGCCGGCTGGTCGCCATCCTTGGCGGCGCGGCGCTGTCGGCCGCCATCCTGGTGCCGGTCAGCCTGGTCACCAGCAACGGCATCGCCGGCTACCGCGCCTTCGCCTTCAACACCGAGAAGCACAAGGAGACGCCGCTCACCAACTACATGGGCCTGCGCACCGTCGTCGCCTACAGCCCGTCGGAGGCGGGGCGGGTGATGAAGGACGATCGCCAGGAGGATCCCTGGGGGCCGTGGAAGCGGCAGAAGCTGCGCACGTTCCACGCGCGGTTCCCGATCTACGTGATCCTGTTCGGGCTGGCGCTGGGCCTGCTGTACGTGGCGCTGCGTGACGCCGAGCCGTGGGTCGCCTGCTCGATGGGCGCGATGATGATCGCCGTCGGCGTCGAGCTGACCTGTTACTACTACTCGTTCATGTTCGCGGTGGCGTTCCTCTACCACAAGCGAAAGGAGGCGGGCGCCATCCTGCTGGCGTCCACGGCGGCCACCGGGCTCATCGACTGGTCACCGACGCGCTACCTGCCCGACGTCAAGCCGTGGGTGGGGCTGAAGTGGTCGCAGTGGCTCGACGAGCAGTACATGGCGATGTCGATCGCGATCCTGTTCGCGTTCGGGTGGATCCTCTACCGCTTCGCCTACCTGCCGGCGATCGGGGCGAGGCCCGCGATGGCCACGGCGGCGACGGGCGGCGTGGGCTCGAGCAGGGACCGCCGAGAGGACGAGGGCGACGACGACGACGACGAGGCCGGCGCGTCGTCGGTGAACCGGCGCAAGCCGTCGCGTCGCGGCGGCGGCGGCGGCAACCACCGCCGGCGCGGCGGCGGCCGCGGCCGCCACCGGCGCTGACGGAGGCCGAAAATGAAAAGGCCGCCGGCTTCGCGCCGACGGCCCTGGCGCCGAAAATGAAAAAGGCCGCCGGCTGTTGCCGACGGCCTCTTTCAAGCGGCGTTTGTGGAGGGCCGCTCGTTGCTCAGCGCTTCTTGCCCTTCTTGGCCTTGCCCTTGGCTTTCGCCTTGGCCTTGCCGCCCTTGGCGGCGACCTTCTTCTTGGCGCCGCTCTTTCGGCTCTTGGGGGCAGCCTTCCGGGCGGACTTCTTCGCCACTCTCCGCTTGGCGCTCTTCTTGGCTGCCTTCTTCTTGCGCTTCTGTCCGCCGACGGCGCGCTTGGCGCGGGCGACGTCCCCGTCACGGTCGACGAAGTAGATGTAGTTCGTATCCACCTCGAAGCCGCCATCGGCGACCTTCTCGGGGCGTCCCTTCGGCACGCCCGGTTGCTTTCGCTGAACCTTCCAGACCTCGCCGTCCTTCACGTAGTACATGAAGTCCTTCTCACGCTCGACACCCAGCTTTGCGACTTTCTCCGCCATCTCGGCAGCCCTCCGTCAGAAAGTTTGCGAAAAAATCAGCTGCAAAAAGCCATGTGCATCGTATCGGGGGCCGCAGGGCTGTCAAGTCCGTTTCCCGTCGCCGATCGCGCGCGAGCCCCTGTTTTCTTGCTCATTTCGCGCTCGCGCATCTCATTTCGAGCCCACGCGTCGCGTCGTCTTGATCGTCGGAGAGGCCTGCCGATTGCGTGCCAAGTAGACGTGCTGCTCGCCACGTTCGTCGTCGGGATCGAGCGGGCGCCCATCGAAACCACCCCAGGTCGCGACGAGGTCGAGCCCGGCCTTCACCAGCAGCGCTTCTATTTCGCGGGGTTGAAACAGGCGGTGCCGCAGCTCGACCGAGCGGGCGCGCGGCGCGCGGCCAGCGCCCGTCGGGACCGGCCGGTAGTGGAAGGTCATGGCCAGGACGCGCCCGTCGAGCCGGTGGCTCTCGCTGTAGATCGTCGCGCGTCCGGTGCGGGGATCGCGAAACCGCGTGGTTCCCGACGGACCGCGCCGCGCGACGAAGCGCGGCGTTGGCGCGAAGGTGTCGAACGCCAGCCACCCGCCGGGGATCAGCGCCGCGGCCGCGCCACGGAAGAAGCGGACCAGGGCCTCGTCGGTCTCGCAGTGCTGGACGGTGTGGAACGCCGCGACGACGAACGCGAAGCGGCGCCGACCGACCGGCGGCGCCGTCATGTCGGCGCGGACCAGCAGCGCCCGGCGCCGGGCCTCGACGCCGAGACGCCCGAGGCGCGTGTTGGCGCGGGCCAACATCGGCGCGGCGCGATCGACGCCCACCACGGTGTGCCCGTCGCGCAGCAGCGGGAGCATGAGGCGGCCGGTGCCGCAGCCGACGTCGAGCACCGGGCCGCCCCGCTCGGCGGCCAGCGTCTGGTAGAAGCGGACGTCGTCGCGCCGCCGGCGGTACTCCCAGTCGTACAGCAACGGATCGTCGAACGGGCTTCGCACGGCCGCGCATTCTAGCGGGCCGGCGCGCGCCGGGCTTGACTCCGCCGACGCCGACGCGGAAATCTCGGGACCCCATGGACGCCATCGTGCTTCTCTCCGGCGGGATCGACTCGGCGACCGCTCTCGGCATGACCCGCGCCGCGGGCCGCCGCTGCCACGCGCTCTCGTTCCGCTACGGCCAGCGCCACGCCGTCGAGCTGGAGGCGGCGGCGCGCGTCGCCCGCGCGCTGGGCGCCGTTCGCCACGACGTCATGACGCTGGACCTCCGCGCGATCGGCGGATCTGCGCTCACCGACGAGATCGCCGTGCCCAAGGGGCGCGACGAGGCCGAGATCGGCAGCGGCATCCCGGTCACCTACGTGCCGGCGCGCAACACGATCTTCCTCTCCTACGCCATCGCGCTGGCCGAGGTGCGCAACGCCTCGGAGATCGTGGTGGGGGTGAACGTGCTCGACTCGTCGGGGTACCCGGACTGCCGCCCCGAATGGCTGGCGGCGATGCAGGAGGTCGCGCGGCTCGGCACCAAGGCGGGCGCCGAGCGGCGGCCCGTCACCATCCGGGCACCGCTCATCAAGATGTCGAAGGCGGAGATCATCCGCGCCGGCGTGAAGCTGGGGATCGACTACGGCCTCACGCACTCCTGCTACGACCCGTCACCGACGGGCGCGGCCTGCGGCGCGTGCGATTCCTGCCAGCTCCGGCGCCGCGGCTTCGAGGCGGCGGGCGTCGACGACCCGACCAGGTACGCGTAGGGCCGGGCGCTCCCGGCGGGCGGCGCCCGTCGCAAGGCCAGGCGCTTCGCTTGGGATTAGCCCTCGCCGCGGCTCCAGGGGCCGCCGAAGCCGCCGGCGCCCAGGAAGGCGGGGCGGAGATCGGGGGCCATCAGCGCGCGGGCGGCGGCGCCGAGGGCGGCCAGGCTCATCGGGGGGGAGGCCGGGATGAGCTGGGCAGGGCGCGCGGGGTACGGCTGACCACGGCCGCGATCGCGATCGCGGTCGCGGTCCCGGTCTCGACCGCGGTGGCGGTCGTCGTCGACGTAGACGATCTCGGGCGACGCCTCTTCGCCCTCCTCGGCGGCCGTCGGCTCGCCCAGCACGGTCCCGGGCAAGAGGACGGGACGCCCGGCCAGCGTGGGGTCGGCCGCTTCGGCGTCAGCCACCAGGTCGGCGAGGCGGTTGGCTTCGCCGGCGAACTCGCCACGCACGGGCGGCTTTCGGCGGCGCGGGTTCTTGCTCGCCAGCAGGTGTCGGATCGCCAGCAGGATCTGGCGGGCCAGCTCGCTGTCGCGGCGCGAGGGGCGCAGCCGCTCGAGCGCCGGCGCGATCGCCTGCGCGACCATGTGGCCGACGTCGCGCACGCCGTTGCTGTCCGGATCGAGCGCGTCACGCAGCGGAGGCAACAGCAGCGCGGCCAGGATGAGCGCGTTCGAGGGCGCGACCGGCCGCGCGGACGACGAGCGATCGAGAGCCGCCATGTAGGCCCAGAACCGTCGGCGCCGCAGCGCCGCCTCCTCGTCGGCCGGCTCGCCCTTGAGCCCGCGCGCCAGCTCGGGGACCAGCAGCTCGAGCATCTCCGTCTCGACCAGCAGCTCGAGCGAGCGCTTGGCGGCTCCGGCCCGCAGCAGGCGATAGAACTCCTCCGACACGCGCGCCTGGGCGCACTTGGCGATCTCCTGCCGGTGCTCCATCATGCGCCGGTAGGTCTCGGGCTCGATCGTCAGGTTGCAGCGGGCGGCGAACTTCACCGCCCGCAGGATGCGGATCGGGTCCTCGCGAAATCGGATGTCGGGATCGCCGATGGTGCGCACCACCCGCGCCTCGAGGTCGGGCAGCCCCTCGACGTGGTCGATCACCTGCTTGGTCTGGATGTCGTAGAAGAGCCCGTTGACGGTGAAGTCGCGCCGCCGGGCATCCTGCTCGGGCGTTCCGAAGACGTTGTCGCGGCGGATGAGCAGGTCGCCGCTCTCCGGCGCGGCGCCGTCGTTGTCGTCGTCCTCCATCTCGCGCGGGTTGGCGCGGAAGGTCGAGGTCTCGATGATCTTCGGGCCGTAGAACACATGGGCCAGCCGGAACCGGCGGCCGATGATGCGCGAGTTGCGAAACAGCTTCTTGATCTCGGGCGGGGTGGCGCTGGTGACGACGTCGAAGTCCTTCGGCTTGAGGCCGAGCAAGAGGTCGCGCACGCAGCCGCCCACCAGGTACGCGGCGTGGCCGGAGTCCTTGAGCCTCCGGACGACGTTGGCCGCGTCGGGATCGATCTGATCCAGGGCGATGTTCATCGCGGGTAGGGGTAACACGCCGCTTTCCATGCCGCAATCGGCGGGCGATCCGGCAGCTCGGGCGTGCTCACTCGATCGTCGGGGCCATCGTCGCGTCGGGATCCTCCTCGACGCCGCGTTTTCCGTGCGCCGGCCTGGGCGGCGCCGGCGCCTCCGAGTCGTCCGGCTTCTCGGCCCTGGCGGGCTTCGCGCCGGTGTCGGCGGCCTTGGGCGCGGCGGGCGCCACGCGATGGCGATCGGCGTGCGGGGTCGGATGGGAACGGTGCGCGGGCGCGGGCGCGGGCGCCGGCGCCGGTTGCGGCGGGGGCGGGACCACGACGTCGTCGGCCGTCAAGGGCGCCTTGGGTCGTGTGGTCTCTGCGGGAGCGGCCGGCGGGGGCGTCGCCTCGGCGGGCGCAGGCGCCGCGGCCGCCGGTGCGGGGGCGGGCGGCGCGGCGGGCGCAGGCGCGGCCGCCGGCGGCGGCTCCATCAGCCGCGGCGCGGGCGCCAGGAGCCCCGACCCCGAGCGCGCCCCGGCGTCGCCCTCGTCGCCGTTCGAGTGAAGCCAGAGCAGCGCGGCGCCGACCACCAGCGCGATGCCGACGGCCGCCATGGCGATCCGGGTGACGACCTTTCCGCGCGCGGGCTCGGCGTGGACCTCGATCGGCGTCCGTTGAAAGCGCGGATAGGGCGTCTGCGCACCCAGCGGGGGCCGCTCCTGGTGCGCGTAAGGGCCGGGCTGGAAGATCGCGATCTCGTTCGTCGTCGGCTGGCCGCGCTGGACGACGGCCAGCGCCTTCGAGGTCTCGATCTCCTTCCGGATCGCCTCGATGTCGAGGTCGGGCATGTGCGTGTCGTGCCCGAACAACGTGCCGCGCAGGTGCTTGTCGTCGAGGGCCGCCTGCTGGCCGAGGCTCGGTTCGACCACGTTGCGCCCGAGCGTCGTGTCGCGCGCGGGCTCCATCCCGAACATCGTGACCGCCGGCCGGGGCGTCGCCGGCGTCGGCGGCATCACCGTGATCGGGACCTGCGGCGTCACCCGGGGCCCGTCGGTCAGCGCGTCGGTCACCGCCCGGTGGATCCCCGTGTTGGGACCGGGCAGCGCGTCGAGGGAGCGGAGCTTCTTGAGCCCCTGCTCGACCTTCGCGTCGTCGACCACGGTGGGGCCCGAGTAGGCCTCCGTGTAGGCCGGGAGGCTGTCGGCGGCGTCGGCCGGGTCGAGCGGCGGTACCTCGTCCTCAAGGTCGCCGATCCCGGGGAAGGTCTTTCCCGCCATTACCCCGGGATCTTAGCGGATATCACCGGAAAGACCCAACGATCCCGTGCCGCGGCGGGGTATATTTTCCGGCCCCGCCGCATGCGCATCTGCTTCGTCGTCAACAGCGCCAGGACCCAGAAAGCGAGTTACACGACCCTGCATCTGGCGTTCTCCGCTTACCGGCGCGGGCACGACGTCGCCTTCGCTTCCGTCGACGCCTTCTCGCAGGGCGAGGGGGCCGACATCGTGGCCGAGGTGGCCCGGCCCAAGCAGGGGCGCCTGCGCGACGCCGCGGCGTACGCCAAGGCGCTGACCGCGGCCGACGCCCCCCGCGAAGACAGCCGCCTCTGCGACTTCGACGTCATCTTCCTGCGCAACAACCCGAACGCCGGCGCCGCCGAGGGGGACAGGTTCAACCCGGCGCTCGACTTCGGGCGCCGGCTCAAGCAGCTCGGCGTGCTGGTGGTGAACGATCCCGACGGGCTGTCGCGCGCCGGTTCCAAGATGTATCTGGCGGGTTTTCCGGTCGAGCTTCGCCCGAAGACGCTGGTGACCCGCTCGGTCGAGCGCGTGCGCGCCTTCCTGCGTGAGCTCGACGGTCCGGCGATCATCAAGCCGCTGGCCGGCTTCGGCGGGAAGAACGTGTTTTATCTGGCGCGCGGGCAGAGCGCGAACGTCCAGCAGATCATCTCGACCGTTCGCCGCGCCGGCTACGTCATCGTCCAGGAGTACTTGCCCGCGGTGGCCAAGGGAGACAAGCGCGTGCTCTTGCTTGGTGGGGCGCCGCTCGAGGTGGGCGGGGTCGTGGCGGCGTACAAGCGAATGCGCCCCAAGGATGACATCCGCAACAACATCCACGTCGGGGGCTCGCGCCGGCGGACCGACTTCTCGGAGGCCGAGCGGCGGATCTGCGACCTCTTGCGCCCGCGTCTGGTGGCCGACGGCCTCTACTTCGTGGGCGTCGATCTGGTGGGGGACAAGATCCTCGAGATCAACGTCTTCGCGCCGGGCGGGATCGCCAACATCGACGATCTCTACGAGGTCGACGTGGCCACGGCGATCATCCGCGACCTCGAGCGCAAGGTCGAGCTCCGCTCGGTCTACCCCGAGCCGATCCCGCCGCACGTCTTCATGCGGGCGTAGGGTCGAGGAGCCATTCGTAGGCGCGGGCGAGTGCGGCCCGGCCTCCCTCTCCTGGGCCGAGCGGCGCGCCGTGGCCGACCACCAGGCGCTCGAACGGGCGGCCGACCAGGTCCCGCAGGCAGCGCCGCGCGGCCGGGCGATCATCGAAGCCGGTCCATCGGATCACGCGGCTCAGCGCGGGGCGATCGTAGAAGCCCATCAGGCGCGTGTAGAGCGCGGCCCAGGGATGCGCCGGGCGCCCCACGTTGTGCAGGAGGTCGGCGACCACCAGTGTCGACGACGCCCGGTGGATGAGCGCCGTCTCCCGCAGACGGAATCCTTCGATCGGGATCTCGTCGAGGGCGCTTGCAAAGGCCGGCTCGACGGCCGCTCCGTGAACCCGGTCCACCCGCAGGTCCGGGCGCTTGCGGGCCAGCCCCGGCGGCGCATGCAGGCGCGCCGCCGGATAGGCGGCGGCCCAGGCGCCGAGCCAGCGGTGGTGGAACAGGTTCGGCGCGTAGAGGTGCGCCACGGGGCCGAGCGCGTCGACGGCCGCGCGGCGGACGGGCGTCAGGGCGACCGGAGAATGGACGAGCAGGCCGCCGCCCGGGAGGCGGAGGACGGTCATCGTCGACGTCAGCTGCATCCCCACGATGCGGACCGGGCCCGTGTCGAGCCACACGCCGTCCCCGAATTCCACCAGCGTCCCCGGTTCCAGCGCCATGCAACAAGTCAAGCGCGCCTTACGATATTAGTCAAGTCGACTTGACTAAGTGAGGCGGGCGGCGGTAAAGACGGAGCGGTGGGCCAGACGCTTCCCTCCGCGATCTCGGCGGTCGAGCGGCGCCGCTTCGAGGCGGCCCGCGACGCCGCCGTGCTGCAGCTCCTGTTCAAGGCGGCGCGGCTGGCGAACGAGCGGGGCCTGGCGCGCGCCGCCGCTCACCCGGACGCGCGGCGCATCCGGCCGGCGCACACCGCGCTCTTCCCCCACCTCGACTTCGAGGGGATCCGCCTGACCGAGCTGGCCGCCCGGGTCGGGGTGACCAAGCAGGCGGTCGGGCAGCTGGTCGACGATCTGGTGGAGGTCGGGATGGTCGAGCGGGTGGAGGACCCGACCGACGGGCGGGCCAGGCGGGTCCGGTTTTCTCGCCGGGGCTACGCCGCGCTCATGCACGGCCTCGGCGCCTTGCGCGAGGTCGAGGAGACGCTGGCCGCGGCCGTGGGCCGGCGCCGCTTGCGCCAGCTCGGCGAGACCCTGAAGCGCGTCATCGCCGCGCTCGAGCCGGCCGCGCCAGTTGAAGCCGGACCGCATGCACCCGCTCGAGCACCCAGGCGAGGAGGGCGGTCCGCCAGGGGTGGGTGACGCGGGCGCGCGGGCGCCGCAGCGCCCGCACCACGATCGCCGCCGCCTTTTCCGGACCGATCATGAACGGGCGGACCGGCGCCTTGGCCATCTTGGTGTCGACGAAGCCGAACCGCAGGTTGGTGACGTGCACGCCGTGCCGCCGCAGCGCCAGGGCCAGGCCGCCGAGGTACGAGGAGAGCCCGGCCTTCGAGGCGGCGTAGCTGGGCGCGGTGGGTGAGACACCGTCGCCGATGCTCGACAGCGCCAGGAAGTGGCCGCGTCGCGCGCCGACCATGGCCGGCAGCACCAGCGACGCGGTCTCGACCGCGCCGACCAGGTTGACCCGGACCACCTCCGCCTCCCGGCGGAGATCGTTCGGGTCGAACAGCTCGCCGATCCCCGCGCAGTAGAGGCAGGCGTCGAACGGCGCCTCCGCTTCCAGGAGCCCGGCCAGCCGCGCCCGGTAGTCGGACGCGCCCACGTCGGCGACGGTGTGCCGGTAGCGATCCGACGCCAGGGGGGACGGTCGGCGCGAGAGGCCGGCGACGGTCCACCCTTCATCCAGCAGCCGCCGGGTGACCGCCAGCCCTATGCCGTCGGTGTTCCCGACGACCAAGATCCTCACGATCGAGCGAATCGCCTGGGGGCGGGAGGGCCTTGCCCGACCGACCCCGTCGCGGGGGAGCGTGAGGACCCTGCCAGGGGCCTCACAGTTGAATGTGGAGAGGCATCCCCTTTTCGATCGACTCGGTGGCGCCGTCGGCGACCAGGTGCCAGATGTGGCGAAGCTGGGCCTCGATCACCGTCCCCTCGTCGTCGTCTTCCTCTTCTTCTTCCTCGTCCTCTTCGGGCTCCTCGGTGTCGACCGAGAGCTCTTCGCGCATCTCCTCCAGCACGTCGAGCAGCGCCTGCGACGAGGCGACCCGGAAGTCGCCCACGGTGACCCGCCCCTCGAACTCGACGGGCATGTAGATCTCGGCGCCCAGATCGTGGGCGTCCAGACGATCGAGGAACTCCGTCAGCGCCTCCTCGGAGAGGCGGGCGGCGATGGTGTGCGAGGCGTGCTCGTCGCTCTTGTCGAGCGGGTCGGCGCCGGCCTCCTTCAGCAGCTTGCCGAGCGTCCGCACCTCGTCTTCATCCAGACGGTGTGACAGCGGCGCCAGCTCAATCTCGGCCATGGCCATAACGGTGCCGCACGCGCCGACCGGCGTCAATGCGTCCCGATGGATTCTGGTAGTGTGTCGACTCTATGACTTTGGACATCGCCCGGGCATTTTCGGAGGCCCGCGAAAGGGCCGCCGCTGCCGTTCGCGCCGGCGGGAACGGGATCGAGGTGGCGCGGGCGCTCTCCGCGGACGTCGACGCGATCGTGATCGCCGCCGCCGGGCCCGAGGTGGCGAAATGCAAGACTCCGGTGGCGGTGTTCGCGACCGGGGGCTTCGGGCGCGGCGAGCTGGCCCCGTTCTCCGACCTCGATCTCCTGGTCCTGTGCGCGAAGACGCCGGGGGCCGACGTCCAGGCCCTGGCCGAGGCGATCCTCTACCCGCTGTGGGACGCCAAGGTCGACGCCGGGCACGCCGTCCGGTCGTACGACCAGGCGCTCAAGTTGCCCGCGAGCGACCTGGCGGCGGCCACCGCGCTGCTCGACGCCCGCTTCCTGACCGGTGACGAGGCGCTCGGACGCAAGTTCCTGGCCGACTTCCGCGCCCGGGTGGCCAAGACGGCGGCCGAGGACTTCGTGGCCCGGCTGCGCGCCGAGCAGCGGGCCCGCCACAGCCGGTTCGGGGACACGATCTTCCTGCTCGAGCCGGACCTCAAGAACGGGCCGGGCGGGATGCGCGATCTCTGCGTCGGCCGCTGGGCCGCCACCGCCCGCTTCGGCACCTGCGACCCGAAAGAGCTGGTGCAGAAGGGGGTGATGACGGGGCGGCTCTCGCAGGCGTTCATCAACGCCACCGAGTGGCTCCTGCGGGTACGGATCGCCATGCACGCGGCGGCCGGCCGCCGGCAGGATCAGCTGCGGTTCGCCATCCAGGAGGCCATCGCCACCTGGCTCTGCCCCGACGCGCAGGATCGCGGCGGCGTGATCCGCCCCGCGGTCCACCCGGCCGTCGAGGCGCTGATGCACCAGTACCACGCGCACGCCAAGCTGATCCGCAACGAGACCGAGCGCCTCCTGCAGCGGGCGACGGCGCGCGACGACTCGCGCCGCCCGAGCCAGCCGGTGCCGACGCTCGAGGGCGGCGCGGTCGACCAGAGCTTCGTGGTGCGCGAGGGGGCGCTGGAGGCCAAGGACGGCTCGGTGTTCGAGCGGAAGCCGTCGGAGATGATCCGCATCTTCCAGGTGGCGATCGCCTTCGACATCCCGCTGTCGCTGCGGACGCTGGAGCTGCTGGGCGAGCTCGGGGCCACGCGCGGCGAGGCGCTGCGCGACGACCCCGACTCGGGGCGCCGGTTCATGGAGATCGTCTGCGACGGGCGCGACAAGGCCAACCCGTCGCGGCTCGAGCAGATGCAGGATCTCGGCCTGCTGGCGGCGCTGATGCCCGAGTGGGAGCCCTCGACGGGCCGCGTGCAACACGACATCTATCACGTCTACACCGTCGACCAGCACGCGCTCTACGCGGTCGGGCGGCTGCACGCGCTGGGGCGCGGCGACCACGCCGAGCAGTTCGCGACGCCGACCGCCACCGTGCGCGAGGTGACGCGGCCGGTGGCGCTGGCGGCGGGGACGCTGCTGCACGACATCGGCAAGCCCTACGGCAGCCCGCACAGCGAGATCGGCGCCGGGCTGGCGGTGACCGTCTGCCGGCGGCTGGGGCTGGAGGAGGAGGACATCCAGCGCGTCGACTTCCTGGTCAGGCAGCACCTGGTGATGGGGCAGATGTCGCAGCGGCGCGACCTCGACGACATGGGGATGATCGCCGACTTCGCCACCCTGTGCGGCGACGAAGAGAACCTGCACGAGCTCTACCTCCTCACCTTCTGCGACCTGGCCTCGGTGGCCCCCGACGCCATGTCGAGCTGGAAAGAGACGCTGCTGGCCGAGCTCTACACCCGCACGCTGAAGTTCCTGCGCCGGGGGCCCGATCTTCTGGGCGCCGAGCGGGCGGAGATCGTCGAGCGGCGCCACAAGAAGGTGGCCGAGATCCTCGCCGAGCCGGTGAAGAACGCCGCGCTCACCACGCTGTTCGGCGGGTTCCCCGACCGCTACTTCGCCGAGAACGCCTCCTTGCGCATCGCCAAGCACGTGCGCCTCATCCGGGCCCGCCGCCAGCAGAGCAAGAGCGCGCTCGTCGAGGTCTCGCACGAGGAGCGCCTGGGCCTCAGCGAGATGGTGCTGGCGGCGCGCGACATCCCGGGCCTGCTCGCCGAGGTGGCCGGCGTCCTCTACGCCAACCGGATCGAGGTCGTCGACGCCGCCATCTACTCGCGCCAGCCGGTCGACCCCGACGAGGAGGCGGAGGCGCTCGACGTCTTCCGGGTGCGCGACGGCATGCGCCGCCCGGTGATGGACGAGGGGCGCTGGAAGAAAGTCCGCGAGGACCTGGAGAACGTCCTCTCCGGCAACGCCAAGACCGCGGCGCTGGTGGCGGCCCGCCCGCGCGGCGACTCGATCGCCGCCTGGCGCACGCCGGCCGTCCCCACCGAGGTGAAGATCGACAACGACGTGAGCCGCGACTTCACGGTGCTGGAGATCGTCACCGAGGATCGTCCGGGCGTCCTCTACCAGATGACCCGCACGCTGTTCGACGAGAACCTCGACATCCACCGCTCGAAGATCGCCACCGAGGCCAACCGCGCCATCGACGTCTTCTACGTGCGCGACAAGGCGAACCTGGTGAAGATCACCGACCCCGAGCGGATGGTGCGCCTCAAGAGCAGGCTTCTGGACCTCCTCGCCGACAGGTAGACTGCCGGCCCATGACCGCGCTCCCCCTGCTGCTGGTGCTGCTCGCTCAGGAGGCCGGCGGCGCCGCGCCGCTGCTGGAGAAGGGGGAGCGGCTGTTCCGCGAGGGGGACACGGCCGGCGCGCTGGCCGCGTTCCAGCAGGCGGCCAAGGCCGATCCGCGCGACGCCCGGGCCCCCTACCTCTCGGGGCTGGCGCTGGAGAAGAAGGGGGACGCCCCGGCGGCGATCGCCTCCTACCGCAAGGCCCTCTCGCTCAAGCAGGACTTCCCGGAGGCCCACAACGCGCTCGGCGCGGCGCTGCTCGATCGGGGCGACGCGGCCGGCGCGTTCCCCGAGCTGGAGGCGGCGGTGCGCGCGAAGCCCGATCTGGTCGAGGCGCAGCACAACCTGGGCGTCGCCAGCGACGCGCTCGGCAAGAAGAAGGAGGCCGTCGCCGCCTACCGCGAGGCGGTGCGCCTCAAACCTTCGGACGCCAGCTATCGGCTGCTCCTGGGGGTCGCGCTGCGCGGCGCGGGCGATCTGCCGGGCGCCGTCGCGGCGCTCAAGGACGCCACCCGGCTGGCGCCGCGCGACGCGGTCGCCTGGGCCGACCTCGGCATGGTCCTCTCGGACCAGAAGGATCTCGACGGCGCGCAGGGGGCGCTGGACAAGGCCACCAAGCTCAAGCCCGACTTCGCGCTGGCCTGGAACCGGCTCGGGCGCGTCGAGCTGAAGCGGGGCCAGATCCCGGCGGCGGTGGCCGCGCAGGAGCGGGCGCGCAAGCTGGACGCCAAGAACGGCGCCTTCGCCGCCGATCTCTGCCGCGCGCTCCTCGAGCACAAGGACGCCGCGCGCGCGGCCGGCGAGTGCCGCGCCGCCGTCGAGCTCGATCCGAAGAACCCGCTCGGCCACTACGAGCTGGTGAAGGTCCTGGTCGCCAAGGGGGACTGCTCGGCCGCGAAGTCCGAGCTGGGGCGCTTCAAGGCGATGCCGGGCGTCAAGCCCGAGGCGCAGAAGGCGGCCGACGCGATCGTGGCCACCTGCAAGAAGAAGTAGCCGGCCCGAGGCCTAGGGGCCGGCCGGGTCGACGCGGGCGGTGGAGTCCGCCTGCCACATCACGAGCCCGGCGATCGCCGCGACCAGGCAGGCGCCGGTCAGGACCAGCCCCGTCCACTTGATGTCCGTCCCGATGTTGGACTGGGAGGAGCCGCCCAGTCCCGACTGGTCCTTCTCGGCCGACTCGATGAACACGCCCGAGAGCCAGAGCGGCAGCCCGACGGAGACCGCGCCGATTCCTCCGCCCGCGGCCAGGATGATCGCCGAGTCGCGGTGCCGGAACGTCACCGGGTCCGAGGTGACGAGGACGTGCGGGGGATAGTCGGCCAGGCTGAACGCGGGCGAGGGGGCGATCCCGGCGCCGCCGATCACGTAGGTCCCGGCCGGGACGCGCACGCCGCACGGCGGGCCGCAGATCTCGGGGTTGGGGGCGGCCGGCCCGCTCGCCACGGAGAGCTGGACGAGGCGGGCGTTGGGATCGGTGGTGGCGAGGTCGACCAAGATCCCTGGCAACATCACTGGATCGCTCCCCGGTCCCCCGTGGCGGTGCGGGGCGAGGGTGGGCGCGGCCAGCGCGTGCGCTCCGAGCGGCCGGACGCTGGTCAGCTGGCTCGCGGCGAAGGTATGGATCTGCCCGTCGGCGGTCTGGATGGTGAGGTGGTCGCCCGGGATCTGCTCGACCAGCACCCCCTGATAGGCCGCGCCGTCGCGCGTGGTGACGGCCGTGTCCGGCACGGCGGGACCTGCGGCCGGAGGTCCCGCGGCCGCGGGGCGCGCCGCCCCGAGAGAAACCCCCAGCACGAGCCCCAGCGCCAGTCGCCCCACCCGCGGTCGCGTCATCCCCGCGAAAGATACCTCAAGGGCTCAGCTCTCGGCTTGCCGATCGGGAGGGGGTTCGGCTAATCTCCCGCGATGCTGCCGGACGGTCATCTTCGGGAAGCCCTCACCTTCGACGATGTCCTCTTGGTCCCGGCCGAGAGCGACGTCGTTCCGAAGGACGTCGAGGTGCGAACCCAGCTGACGCCCGGGATCCGCCTGGCGATCCCGATCGTCTCCTCGGCCATGGACACCGTGACCGAGGCGGCGACCGCCATCTGCATGGCGCGCGACGGCGGCATCGGCATCGTCCACAAGAACTTCACCATCCCCGAGCAGGCGCTGGAGATCACCAAGGTCAAGAAGGCCGAGAGCGGCGTGGTGGTCAACCCGGTCACGGTCGGCCCCGATCAGAAGCTGGCGGCCGCGCTCGAGCTGATGAAGCGGCACGAGATCTCGGGGCTGCCGGTGGTGGCCGCCGACGGTCGGCCGGTCGGCATCCTCACCAACCGCGACATCCGGTTCGAGCGGAACCTCGACCAGCCGGTCAGCGCGATGATGACCAAGAAGCTCATCACCGTTCCCGAGGGGACCAGCGCCGAGAGCGCCAAGGAGCTCCTGCACAAGAACCGCATCGAGAAGCTGCTGGTCATCGACGGCGGCGGGTTCTTGAAGGGCCTCGTCACCATCAAGGACATCGAGAAGGCCCAGGCGCACCCCTACGCGGCCAAGGACGACTTCGGCCGCCTGCGCGTCGGGGGCGCCGTCGGCGTGGGGCCGGATCGCGACGAGCGCGTCGACGCCCTCCTCAAGGCGGGCGCCGACGTCATCTGCATCGACACCGCGCACGGCCACTCCAGGGCGGTCGTGCAGGCGGTGGCCGACGTCCGCAAGAACTTCCCCAAGGCGCAGATCATCGCCGGGAACATCGCCACCGGCGAGGCGGCGCTGGCGCTGGCCAAGGCGGGCGCCGACGCGATCAAGGTCGGCATCGGCCCCGGCTCGATCTGCACGACGCGCGTGGTGGCCGGCGTGGGCGTCCCGCAGATCACCGCCATCAACGACTGCGCCAAGGCGGTCGCTTCGATGAACGTGACGATCGTCGCCGACGGCGGCATCAAGTACTCGGGCGACGTGGCCAAGGCGATCGCCGCCGGCGCCAACAGCGTCATGATCGGCAGCCTGTTCGCCGGCACCGACGAGGCGCCGGGCGAGATCATCCTCTACCAGGGGCGCAGCTACAAAGTGTACCGGGGCATGGGCTCGATCGGCGCCATGCGGGCCGGCAGCCGCGACCGTTACTTCCAGGGCGAGGTGACCAGCGACGCCAAGCTGGTCCCCGAGGGGATCGAGGGGCGCGTCCCCTACCGCGGGCCGCTGTCGCAGTCGCTGTACCAGCTGATCGGCGGGCTCAAGTCGGGGATGGGATACACCGGCTGCCACACGATCGAGGAGCTGCGCACCAAGGCGCGCTTCGTGCGCGCCACCGCGATGGGCCTGCGCGAGTCGCACGTGCACGACGTCATCATCACCAAAGAGGCACCCAACTACCGTGTGGAGCAGTGACCGCTAGACGCGATCTCGTCCTCATCCTCGACTTCGGCGGGCAGTACACGCAGCTGATCGCCCGCCGCGTGCGCGAGCAGAACGTCTACTCGGAGATCCACCCGTTCAACGTTCCGCTGGCCAAGATCCGCGAGCTGGCCCCGCGCGGGATCATCCTCTCGGGCGGCCCGGCCTCTTGCTACGACCCGGCGGCGCCCAAGATCTCGACCGAGGTCTACGACCTGGGCGTGCCGATCCTGGGCATCTGCTACGGGACCCAGCTGACGGCGCTGACGTTCGGCGGGAAGGTGGTCCCGGCCGAGCGGCGCGAGTACGGCCGGGCGACGGTGCGGGTCACGGGCGCCGGCGAGCTGTTCCACGGCTTCGCGGTCGGCGAGGAGATCCCGGTCTGGATGTCGCACGGCGACCGGGTCGAGGCGCTGCCGGCGGGGTTCGAGATCGTCGGCGAGAGCGCCAACTGCCCGGCGGCGGCGGTGGCGGCGCCGGCCCGCAAGTTCTGGGGCGTGCAGTTCCACCCCGAGGTGGCGCACACCCCGCGCGGCGGCGAGATCCTGGCCAACTTCCTGTTTCGCATCTGCGGCTGCGAGCCGAGCTGGACGATGGCCGGCTTCGTCAACGAGGCGGTGGCCGCCATCTCCGCCAAGGTCGGCACGCACGGGCGGGCCGTCTGCGGCCTGTCGGGCGGCGTCGACTCGTCGGTGGCTGCGGCGCTGGTATTGAAGGCGATGGGGCCGCGCCTGACCTGCATCTTCGTCGACACGGGCCTGCAGCGCGCGAACGAGGCGGCGCAGGTCGAGTCGCTGTTCCGCGACGCCTTCAAGGCCGACCTGCGCGTCGTCGACGCCAGCGAGCGCTTCCTCGGCAAGCTGGCCGGGGTCAAGGATCCGGAGCAGAAGCGGAAGATCATCGGCCGCGAGTTCATCGCCGTCTTCGAGGAAGAGGCGAAGAAGGTGGGGGACGCCGAGTTCCTCGTCCAGGGGACGCTCTACCCCGACGTCATCGAGTCGGTGTCGTTCAAGGGCCCGTCGGCGACGATAAAGTCGCACCACAACGTGGGCGGGCTGCCCGAGCGGATGCACCTCAAGCTGATCGAGCCCCTGCGCGAGCTGTTCAAGGACGAGGTCCGCGCGCTGGGGGCCGAGATCGGCCTGCCGCGCCACGTGCTGTGGCGCCAGCCGTTCCCGGGACCGGGGCTGGCGGTGCGCGTGCTGGGCGAGGTGACGCGCGCGCGCTGCGACGTGCTGCGCGCCGCCGACGTCATCATCGAGCAGGAGATCCGCGCCGCCGGCCTCTACGAGTCGATCTGGCAGTCGTTCGGCGTGCTGCTGCCGGTGCAGTCGGTCGGCGTGATGGGCGACGAGCGGACCTACGCCGACGCGCTGGCGTTGCGCGCCGTGCACTCGAAGGACGGGATGACGGCCGACTGGGTGCCGCTCCCGTACGATTTGCTGGCCACCATCTCGTCGCGCATCGTCAACGAGGTCAAAGGGGTCAACCGCGTCGTCTATGACATCTCGTCCAAGCCTCCCGCGACGATCGAGTGGGAGTAGCGCCGCTCTGACGGTCGCGTCGCTCGCCGGAGCGACGCTGGCGTCGCTCGGGTTGGCGGCGCTGGCCTTCGCCGAAGCGCCCGCCAGCGACCTGACGTTCACCCGCGGCGGGATCACGGTCGACTGGCGCGCGGGGACCGTCTCCGCGTCGGGCGGCGCCGCCGCCGATCTGCGGATGCCCAGCGTCGACCTGGCGCGCCCCGGGGCCGAGCGGCGCGCGCGCGCGGGCGCGCTGGCCAAGCTGCGCATCGCGCTGGGCACGCTCCTGCCGACGGGGACCGGGCGCGCGCTCGACCCCGATCGGATTGATCGGGCCCTGGGCCGGGCGCGGGCGACGGACCTCCAGTACCAATCGAACGGGGGGGCGGTGGTGCGGATGGAGGTCGGGTTCGCCGACTGGCTGGAGGATCCGGCGGCGCCCGTCACGGCGCTGGCGGTCCACGAGGCCCACCTCGGCGCCACGCCCGCCGCCGTGATCGGCGGGCAAGCGATCTCCATCGGGGCGGCCACCTATCGGGTGGGCGCCGCTCCCGCCGATGCGCACGCGCACGCGGCCCACCTCGATCATTCGGGCCGACTGGTGGTGGAGGGGGGCGCCGAGCTGGCGGCCAAGCTCGCCCGCGGCCCGGCTCTGATCTACGTTCAGAAGGTGCTGCGGTGAAGACGCTCTTCTGCGCGGGTCTGTTGGCGCTCTCCCTCGGCGTTGCGCCGCGGGCGGGGGCCCAGGTGCTCGCGCCGCCGGCGCCGGTGATGCCGCCCGAGGGGCCGCCGCACCCCGAGCCGGGCGCCACGCCCGGGTCGCGCGTCACCACGGGGCAGGCGCCGGTGGTGGGCGGGAACGCGGCCGGGGCGCGCGAGCGCGCGCTCGAGGAGGCCTTCCGCCAGGCGGTCGACCAGACGATCAACGAGCTCGTCGACCCCGCGACGCGCCTCGCGCAGGCCAAGACGATCCGCGCCATCGAGACCAAGGCCCGCAGCTACGTGGGGCGCTACCGGACGCTCGAGGAGGGGGAGACGAACGGCAGCTACACCGTGCGGGTCGAGTCCGAGGTCGACCGGGCCGCGCTCCAGAGCAGGCTCGACCGCGGCGGCGCGCCCCCGGCGCCGTCCGCCCCGGCGCGGACCGCGCCGGCGATCGTGGTGGCCGCCGGTGAATCGACGTCGGCGGGCTTCGCTGCCGGGGTGGCCGCGGGGCTCTCCGCGGCGGGCATCCGCGCCCGTGCCGTGTCGGCTGCACCCCTGGCCGGCCCCAGCACCACTGTGACCGCCACGACGACGGACGAGGGCCCGCTGCGCGGGGTGGGGCGCACGTCGGTGGCCTGCCGGGGCGTGGCCCGCTTCGGCGGCCTGACGCTGCCCGAGCGCGCCGCCTCGACGCGCGCCGTCGGCGACGACGCCGCCGCGGCGCGCGCGGCCTGTCTCGACCGCCTGGCAGGCGCCCTGGCGACCGAGGTGGCGCCGGCCCTGACGGCCGCTGCGCCGGCCTCGGACCTGCCGGTCGTGACCATCGACGCCGACGTCGTCGAGCCGGCCGTGGTCCCGGCGCTGCTCAAGAGCGTCCGCTCGGTGGGCGCGGTCTCGTCGGCCGACCTGGTCCGGGTGGGCGGCGGCCGCGCCGAGATCCGCGCCCGGAGCCGCTCGGCCCCCGGCCTGATCGCCGCCGCCCTCTCGCGCGACGCCGACGCGATGATCAGCTTGAGCGACGTGCAGACCTCGGGCGCCGTGATCAAGCTGCGCGCTCGCCTGCACGCTCCCCCGCCGCCCGAGACCGGGGGCACCACGCCATGACGCCCCTCCATCGCTTGATTCGCGCGCTTCGCGGCCGACTCCTGGCACGCCTGCTGGGCCTCGGCGTGCTGGCCCTGTCGTCTACCCTGGTCGGCGGCTGCGCCCACACGCTGGACGCGGGCGCGGTCGGCGTTCGCGTCGAGTGCAACGTCCCCGACGCGACGGTCTGGATCGACGACCTGCTCGCCGGGAGCGTGAAGGAGTGGAAGAGCGAGGGGCACCAGCTCCGCTCCGGCTTCCATCGGATCGAGATTCGCCACCCGGGGTACTACTCGTTCTTCCAGGAGGTCGACCTGCCGCCCGGGAGCCGCACCGTCGTCAACGCCAAGCTGCGCGAGCTGCTGGATTAGGGCTGGCGGCTCGCAGGGTCGAGGCAGCGAGCTGGCGAGCGCAGCGCGGCCCCGTCAGATCATCTCGCAGAATTCGATCTGGCGCGGGACCTTGTAGGGCGCCAGGTTGCGGGCGCAGTGATCGATGATGTCCTCGGCGCGGCAGACGCCGGCGCGCACGACGCGCGCGACGACCATCGGGCCGCCGAGGTCGTCGGTGATGACGCGGGCCTCGGCCGCCTTCACCTTGGGGAACGCCTCGAGGCACCCTGTCACCTCGCCGAGCGCGAGCCGCTTGCCGTCCACCTTCACCAGGTCGTCCTCGCGTCCGGTGATCACGGTGCGGCCGGCCTTGTCCTGCTGGCCGAGGTCGCCGGTCCGGAGCCAACCGTCGTCGACCCCGCCGATCGGCGTCCCGTCGCCCCGCTTGGGGAGGTGGATCTTCGGCACCGAGACCGTGGAGAGCGCCCGCGAGCGCACCCAGATCGGACCCGCCTCGTTGGCGGCGAGCCGCTCGCCGGTGGGGCTGGCGATCCGGAGCTCGACACCTTCGAACGAGCGGCCGACGCTGTCCGGATCCTTGCCGCCGCGGTCGATCGCCAGCGGCCCCGCCTGGGTGCTGTGGTAGCAGGAGAGCAGCCGCACGCCGAACTTCTGCTGGAAAGCCTCGGCGATGCCGGCGGGGAGCGCAGAGCCCGAGCTCAGGAAGCGCGCGCCGCCGTTGCGCAGCGGCTTGACGGTCGGGACGCGCACCAGCGAGCCGAACAGCGCCGGCGTCCCGGCGAAGAAGTCGATCTTCTGCTCGCGCAGGAGCTTGGCGATTCGCTTGGGCGAGACCTCGTCCTCGAGGAACAGCGTTGCGCCGTTGGCCAGCGAGGTCAGCAGTCCGAAGTCGAAGCCGTAGCTGCCGTGCAGGGGCAGCGAGCAGAGGATGCGGTCCGCCGCCGAGGTGTCGAGCGTCTTGCGGACGGCGTCGGCCGCGGCCGTCAGGTTGGCCGACGTCTTGAGCACCCCCTTGGGGTCGCCGCCGATGCTGGCGGTCAGCTGCACGAGCTCGGGCGCGCCCGACCCGTTGGTCAGGCCCGTGGGCGCGGTGCGCTTGTAGAGGCCGCAGGTCAGCAGCGTCCCCTGCAGCCGCCGGCGCGACTCGGGGACGAACTTCGAGGGCGGGCCCGAGGGCGGGCGCGGCGTGACGGGGCCGGCGTAGTAGGGGAGGCCGGCGGTCGCCTGTCCCCCCTCACCGCCGCGCGGCCGGGTGACCAGCGCCCGCAGCGGCGCCGCCTCCAGGATCATCTCCAGCTCGCGGTTCCCGGTGGTCGGATCGAGCGGCACGATGACGGCGTCGACCTTCGACAGCGCGAGCGCGAGGATGATGAAGTCGGGGACGTTCCCCAGCATCAGCCCGACCCACGCGCCGGGTGAGATCCCCAGCGCGCGCAGCTCCTGCGCGCGGCGGTCGACCCGGTGAAGCAGGCCGCGCCACGAGAGATAGGTGTCGCGGTAAACCAAAGCCTTTCCACTGCTCTGGTTCGAGGCGACGCCCGAAAGCCATTCGTAAAGCTGCATGCTCCGGCCGAGGGCCTTTCGAAAAGCGCCGAACAGTTTATACGGCGACGGTGACCGGCCACAAGGGGGCGAGCCACCCAAATCGCGTTGGGCGCAGGCGGCCTTGCCGCCGGAGCCCGTCGCGGGAGGTTCGGAACCCTCCGTTCGGAACCCTCCCGGGGTTCCGAGGACGACGTTGGGCGCAGGCGGCCTTGCCGCCGGAGCCCGTCGCGGGAGGTTCGGAACCCTCCGTTCGGAACCCTCCCGGGGTTCCGAGGACGACGTCTAGCGCGTCGCGACCAGGTGGGGGCTGGTCCCTGAACGCTCGTTCCTCTCGGTCAGGTACTCGCTGACGATGTGGCGGCCGACGTAGGTGGCCTTGATGCGCCAGTTGGGGGCGTTGCCCAGGACCACGGCGAAGGCGATCGTCGGGTGGTCGGCCGGCGCGTACCCGACGAACCAGCTGTAGCCCAGGGGGCCGTGGTCGGTCTCGGCGTTGAGCGTCCCGGTCTTCCCGGCGACCTCGACCGGCAGCAGGCGCTGGCCGCGCTTGTTGCGGAACGTCCCCTTGGCGGTGCCGATCCGGGTGGTCAGCTCCATCATCCGCCCGACGTCGCCCGCCGCCGCCGCGTCGGCCACGTGGCGCGGTGCGGCCACGGGGAGCTGCTCGACCCGGCCGCTGCCGTCGACGGCGCGCTCGATCAGCGTCGGCGCCGGCATCTCGCCGCGGTTGGCGATCGTCGCCGCCAGCAGGGCACCGTGCATGGGCGAGAGGGTCGAGTGCCAGAAGCCGGCCGACGCGCGCGCCATCTCGAGCCGGTTGTCCCCCGGCACGTCCAGGTGCGAGGGCTCGATCGGAAGCTCGAAGGGGATCACCTCGCCGAAGCCGAAATTGCGGCCCTCGCGCGCCAGATCCGCCGCGGAGAGGTGCTCGGTGACCAGCTTGGCGACGATGGCGTTCTGCGACTTGCCGATCCCGTAGGCCAGCGTGGCGCAGCTCTTGTCGATGGCGGGGATGTCGATCAGGTTGTCGGGGAGCACCGCCGAGACGCCGCCGTGGTAGCAGACGCGCGTCGCGCCGGTGACGCCGCTCTCGACCAGCGCGGTCGCGGAGACGACTTTGAACACCGAGGCCGACGGGGCCCAGGCGCGCAGCGCCAGGTCGGTGGCGCCGAGCCGGGGATCGGCGGCCGAGCGCCCGACCATCGCCAGGACGCGCCCGTCGGGGATCGAGACGACGACGGCGCCCGCGTAGGGGATCTGGAACGCGCGCAGGACGTCCTCGGTGCTCGTCTGCAGCCGCGGATCGAGCGTCAGCTCGGCGTGCCCACCGTCCGCCAGATCGGCCACATAATGCGATCCGGCGAGCCGGATCGACCCCACCTTCACGGCAGCCGATTGCCCGAAGGCGGGCATCGAGACCATAATGAGGGCGACGACCGTTGCGAACCGGTGGGTATGTGCCATAATGACACCGTCATACATGTAGGTGTAGGTGTCAAATTATCCTCCCCTTGCTGCCTTCGCGGCTTTGACCTAGCCTGCTTCGCCGGACCCCGTGGCGCGCCATCCCCGAGATCCCAACGACACTTCCGAATCGGACCACGTCCGAGCGAAGACTGTCGTCACGAGCATCAGTCGGATCACCGAGCGGCCGGCTGGTAACGAGGCTTGCCTGGTCGTGATCTACGGTTCCGAGCTGGGGAAGAAGTACAACCTCAACGCGGCGTCGATGGTGATTGGCCGCTCGTCGAAGTGCGACATTCAGATCGATCAGGAATCGATCTCGCGAAATCACTCGAAGATCGTCAACACCGGCAAATCGATCCTGGTGCGCGATCTCGGCTCGACCAACGGAACGTACGTCAATGACGAGCCCGTCGATGAATACGTGCTGCGCGACGGCGATCTGATCAAGATCGGCCGGACGATCTTCAAGTTCCTCACCGGCGGCAACATCGAGAATGCCTACCACGAGGAGATCTATCGCCTCACGACGGTCGACGGCCTCACGCAGATCTTCAACAAGCGCTACTTCCTGGACACGCTCGAGCGCGAGATCGCGCGCGCCCACCGCTACCGCCGGCCGCTGTCGCTGGTGATGTTCGACATCGATCACTTCAAGAAGGTGAACGACGGCTTCGGTCATCTCGCGGGCGACTACGTCCTCAAGCACCTGGCGCAGACGGTGCGGTCGAAGATCCGCCGCGAGGACTGCTTCGCGCGGTACGGCGGCGAGGAGTTCGCGATCGTCCTGCCCGAGATCGACGGCGGGAGCTGTCTCCCGTTCGCCGAGAAGATCCGGCAGATCGTGGAGAAGACGGAGTTCAAGTTCGAGAACGTTCGCATCCCCGTGACCATCTCGATGGGGATCGCGACCGTCGACGCCGAGCTGACCGAGCCGGCGGCGCTCATCAAGCGGGCGGACGAGCGGCTGTACGAGGCGAAGGCGAGCGGGCGGAATCGCGTCTGCGCGTGACGCCGCTCCCGCCGGGCTGACTCCACCTTCGGGACAGCGCCCGCCTGCGGCGGGCGGCTGCCCTCGGCGCCACATTGGTCGTTGGCTTGGCGCGCGGCGGCGGCTCGTTGTGCTCCACCTTCGGGACAGCGCCCGCCTGCGGCGGGCGGCTGCCCTCGGCGCCACATTGGTCGCTGGCTTGGCGCGCGGCGGCGGCTCGTTGTGATCGAGCTGACGTAGACCGAGTTACGTGCGCGGCGTGACTCGCGTCTCGAGGGGCGCTGCGTCCGCTCGTGGGCCTTTTCCGGCGCGTGGGCTGCCATTTCAAAACGTGAGCGCAGCCCACGCGCCGGAAAAAGCTTCGTGCGGCCCGCGGCGGTGGGCGAGGCGCTCGGTGCTTGCCGCACGAAACGGAGGCCGGCGTCGCTCTACGAGCTCCGGGTCGCGACGGACGTTCCGGGCGCGACGGGCGCGACGGGCGCGATGGCGCGACGGGCGCGACGGGCGCGACGGGCGTTCCGAGCGCGATGGGGCGACGGGCGCGATGGGCGCGACGGGTGTTCCGGGTGCGAGCGCGCGAGGGCGCGAGGGGCGCGGTGGGGCCGGCGGGCGGGAAGCGACGAGCCGGAGGGCGCGAGCGGAGCGAGCGGGAGGTCTGAGGAACCTCCCAGGGTTCCTTATCTGATTGAGGGCTCGAGCACGCCGTCCTCATCCTCCTTGGCGGGATGGGGGGGCGTGGCGGGGCCGGCTGCGGCGGCGCCGTGCGAACGGTGGGTGCGCGGTGGCGGGGGAGCCATGCGCTCGCCGGTCGCGCCGCCGGCGCCCTCGACGGGCGGCGGCTCGATGTCGGCTCGGTGCAGGGTCGCGAATAGGGGCGAGGGGAGGTTCGGGACGACGTACATCGTCTTGGGCTCGTAGCCCGACTTCTTGAACTGGAACTCGACGGCCGAGTCGCTGTAGGCGACCTCGATCGACAGCGGCGTCAGACCCAGCGTCTTGCCGTCGGCGCGCACGATGACCGCGCCGTCCGGGTCGGAGTTGAAGTTCACCCGCACGGTCGCGGGGTGCAGCGGGAGGCTGGCGGCGGGCGCGGGGCGGTGGGTGTCGGCGCGGTGGCCGAACAGCAGGATGGCCGCCAGGGTGGCCGAGCCGATCCCGACCAGCAGGACCAGGCGGCTGCCCGGCTTGGTCCGGATCAGGTTGTCGATGTTCTCGATCAGCTCGCCGCGGCCCGACGGCGTGCGACCGGGCGGGGGCGGGGTGAGGATGTTGGCCGGGTCCTGCAGGGCCGAGCGGGCCTCGATGTCGGCGCGCGCCATCGGCGCCGCCGCGCGCGCGATCCCCGAGAGGTCGTCGGGGATGCCGATCTCGGGGGCGGAGCTGGCGTAGCGCTCGGGGTCGAGCAGCGCCTCGCGCAGGTCGGCCATCGTCTGGAAGCGCTGGTCGCGGTCCTTGGCCAGCACGCGGTACATGATGGGGTCCATGTAGTCGGGCAGCTCGGGGACCACGGTGCGCACCGACGGCGGCGGCATCGTCACGTGCTTGACGATGATCTCGCCGTAGCCCTCGCCGCCGAACGGAACCTTGCCGGTCAGCATCTCGAAGATCAGCACGCCCAGCGAGTAGATGTCGGCGCGGTAATCGATCTCGGTCTTCCCCTCGCACTGCTCGGGGGACATGTAGTAAGGCGTCCCCATCACCGACCCGGTCCGGGTCTTGTGGGTCACCTTCTGGTCGTTCTGCGTCAGCTTGGCGAGGCCGAAGTCGAGCACCTTGACGAACTCGCGGTTGGCGCCGCGGCTGCAGAGGAAGATGTTCTCCGGCTTCAGGTCGCGGTGGATGATCCCCTGCTGGTGCGAGGCGTTCAGGGCGTCGGCGATCTGGGCGCCGATCGACATCGCCTGGTGCAGCGGAATCCGCTTTTCCCGCTTCAGGCGATCGGACAACGACTCGCCCTGGAGGTACTCCATCACGAAGTAGAACTCGCCCTCGGAGGTGTTCCCGAAGTCGGCGATGTCGACGATGTGCTCGTGGCCGATCTGGTTGACCGCCTTGGCCTCGGTGATGAAGCGCGACACCACGTCGGAGTTCTTCGAGAGCTCCGGGTGGATCGCCTTCATGGCGACCTTCTTTCCGATGACCGGGTGCTCCGCCAGATAGACCACGCCCATGCCCCCCTCTCCGAGCTTGGCGGTGATCTTGTAGTTCCCGATCGTGTGCCCGATATCGATCATGAAGCCGGGGGCTAAGTCTCCAGTTTATAGCTGAACTGTATAGTGCCGCACGAATATAACGTACGAGAAGCCAAACGTTTCCTGGCGGTCAGCCGAACAGGATGGACCGTCTTTGAACGAGCAGGTCGGCGATCATCCCATCGATGCCGGAGCGGACCGCCTCGGCCACGCGCGCGTTCCCGGCGCTGTCGCCAGCCGCTGGCGGGGCGATCGGGGGTCCTATCTGGATCGTCCATTTGGTCGGAACCGGGAGCAGGCCAAGCGGCCCAAGCCATGGAAACGTCGGCGTAATTGGGATGTAAGGCAGTCCCAACGGCTCGGCAAGGGAGGTGATCTTCCCGATGACGGGATGGATCTCCTCGGCGCCCACGATGGCCACCGGCAGCAGGGGAACCTGGGCCTCGCTGGCCAGCCGGACGAAGCCGCCGCGCCCGAAGCGCGCCATGCGGTAGCGCTCTCGGTAGAGCTTTCCAACCCCTCTCAGGCCTTCGGGAAACACGGCGACCAGCTCGCCAGCCGCGAGCAGCGGGAGCGCGGTCTCGCGGGACGCGCGGACCCCCCCGATGCGCGCCACGATGTTGGCCATCCAGCCGGCGCGAAAAGCGAAGTTGGCCACCAGCGGCCGTACCTGTCGGTGGGCGGGATGGTTGCGATGGACGCCGTGCAGCAGCAGCGCCCCGTCGTAGGGGATGCCGCCCGAGTGGTTGCCGACCAGGATGGCGGCCCCGTTCGGGGGGACGTTCTCGATCCCCAGCAGGCGGACGCGGAAGTAGCGCGACCAGAGGAACTCGAGCAACGGCGCGGTGCGCTCGAGGAACGCGGGGTCGAAGCCACCGTCTGGAAGCTCGGCGGCCTTCTGGGCCGTCGGCCCGTACGCCGAGCGGATCTGCTCGATCACCGCGCCGAGGGCCGAGCGGATGGTCCCGCTCGACCCGTTCGACCCGTTAGACCCGGCAATCGCCACGGTCGCCTCCCAGCGCTTCGAGCGCGGTCAAGAAGTCCTCGGGCGGGTCGGCGCGCAGCTCGATCGGCGCCCCGGTCACCGGATGCGCGAACCCGAGCAGCCCGGCGTGCAGCATGAGCCGCGCCGCCGGGAGGGGCTGCCGCCCGGCGCGCAGGAGGTCGCGGATGTAGACGGTCTCGCCGACCAGCGGATGACCCCGCTCGGAGAGATGGATGCGGATCTGATGCGTTCGTCCGGTCTCGAGTCGCACGCGGCAGAGTGTAGCGATGATCGGCCCGCTCGCACCCCCCGCGGCGGTCGATTTGCCGCGACCCGGCCGGGCCGCGTAGCGGCGGAGGGTCTCGACGTAGGTGATCGCCAGCTGCCCCTGGTTCGTATGGCGGGTCGAGCCGCGGATGCCGTCGCCGCGGTCGGCGACGAGGTGTGATTCGATTCGCTGGGCGACCACGTCCCCTTCGGCGAGGGCCAGGTAGGCCCGGGCCGCGGTGTGGCGCTGGAAGACGTCGTGCAGCCCCCGTTCCGCGAGGCGCGTCTTGGCGAAGACGAGCAGCCCCGAGGTGTCCTTGTCGATCCGGTGCACGGTGTAGAGCGGCGTCGCGGTGGCGCGCTTGCCGGCGCGGCGCCAGGCGGCGCGGATGAGATCGAGCGCGGTTCCCGTCTCCTTGCGGTCGAAGGGGACGCTGGAGATTCCCGACGGCTTCTCGATCACCACCAGGTGCGCGTCCTCGAGGACGATGCGAAACCCGGCCGGGATCGTCTGGGGGCGGGGCGCGTTGGGGCGCAGGTCGACGCGCTGGTCGGCGCTCACCCGCGTCGCCGGATCGAGCGCGCGCTCGCCGTCGAGGCTGACCTTCCCGCTGGTGCAGAGCGCCCGCACGTCGCTCCAGCTCTGGCCCGGCAGCCGCCTCCGCAGGGCGGCGGCCAGCGTGGTCCCCTCGTCCGCCGGCTCGAGCGTGAACGTCTGGTTGATGGCCCGCTCAGCCACGGACGAGATCGAACACCTGGGCCAGCGCAGCGTCGAGCCGGCTGGGGTCGGCGCCGCCCCCCTGCGCCATGTCCGGGCGTCCGCCCCCCTTGCCGCCGACCGCCTTGGCCACCTCGCCGACGATCTTGCCGGCGTGGTGCTTGCCGACGAGGTCGGCCGACACCATCGCCACCAGCGCGATCTTGTCCCCCTCGACGCCTGCCAGCACGATGACGCCCGAGCCGAGCTTGTCGCGCAGCTGATCGGCCACCTCACGCAGCGCCTTCGGATCGGCGACGTCGGCGCGGGCGGCGAGCACGCGCACGCCCGCCACGTCGCGCGCCTCGGAGAGGAGGTCGCGTCCACCGCCCGAGGCCAGCTTGCGGCGCAGCTTCTCGAGCTCCTTCTCCAGCGCGCGCTGGTCGGCCTGCAGCTTGCCGATGCGGGCGACCACCTCGAACTCGCCGGCGCGCAGCAGGCGCCCGCTCTCGCCCAGCTCGACCTCCAGTCGGCGGACGAAGGCGAGCCCGCCGGCGCCGGTCACGGCCTCGATGCGCCGCACGCCCTGGGCGACGCCGCTCTCCTCCGTGATCAAGAAGAGGGCGATGTCGCCCGTGCGCGCGACGTGGGTGCCGCCGCAGAACTCCTTCGAGTCGCCCATCGTCACCACGCGCACCGTGTCGCCGTACTTCTCGCCGAAGAAGGCGATGGCGCCGGCCTGCTTGGCCTCGGCGATCGGCAGCACCGCGGTGTCGGTGCCGACGTTGGCGCGCACGCGCGCGTTGACCAGGTCCTCGACCTTCTGCTTCTCCTCGTCGGTGAGCGGCGCCGTGTGCGAGAAGTCGAAGCGCAGCCGATCCGGCGCCACCAGCGAGCCCTTCTGGGTCACGTGCTTCCCGAGGACGTGGCGCAGCGCCCAGTGCAAGAGGTGCGTCGCCGAGTGGTTGCGGCGGATGTCGTCGCGCCGCTCGACGTCGACGGCCAGGTCGACCGTGTCGCCGACGCGCAACTCGCCCGACTCGACCTCCCCGAAGTGGACCCACAGCGTCGAGACCGGTCGCTTGCAGTCGCGCACCGCGAGCGTCGCCTTGGGCGAGGCGGACGCGACAATTTTGCCGGCGTCGCCCATCTGCCCGCCCTGCTCGCCGTAGAACGGCGTCTCGGCGACGATCACGGCGACGTCCTTGGAGTAGGGACCGACGGCCTCGACCTCCTTGCCGTCGGCGACCAGCGCGACGACCCTGGACGACGCGGCCGTCATCTCGTAGCCGAGGAACTTGCTGGGGCCGACGCGGTCGGCGATCTGCTGGAACACGGCGGCCACCGCCACCTCGCCCGAGCCCTGGAACTCGCTGCGCCGGCGCTGCTCGTCCATCGCGCGGGCGAAGCCGGCCTCGTCGACGGTGGTCCGGTGCTGCTCGGCGATCACGCGCGTCAGGTCGAGCGGGAACCCGTAGGTGTCGTACAGCATGAAAGCCGTGGCGCCCGGGACCTCCTTGACGTTGCCGCCCGCCGCAAACACCTTCTCGTCCAGCAAGCGGACGCCGCGCTCGAGCGTCTCGCGGAAGCGCACCTCTTCCTCCCGGGTGATCTTGGCGATGAGGCTGGCGCGCTCGCCGAGCTCCGGGTAGACGCCGCTCATCCTCTGAACGACCTCGCCGCTGAGGCCGTCCAGGAACGGCTCTTTGATGCCGAGCAGCCAGCCGTGATAGACGGCGCGCCGCATGATCCGGCGCAGCACGTACTCGCGCCCGGTCTTGTCCGGGAAGACGCCGTCGGCGATGAGGAACGCCGCCGCGCGCGCGTGGTCGGCGATGGCGCGCAGCGAGACGCTCTCCCCGTCGTAGTCGGTGGGGACGAACGTCTTCTTCGCCAGCGCTGCCACCCGGTCGATGAGCGGCCGGATCAGATCGGTCTCGTAGTTCGAGCGCACGCCCTGCAGCACGGCGCACAGCCGTTCGAGCCCCATCCCCGTGTCGACCGAAGGCTTGGGCAGCGGGCGCCGGTCGCCCGGAGCCACCTGCTCGAATTGCATGAAGACCAGGTTCCAGATCTCGACCCACCGATCGCAGTCGCAGGCGGGGCCCTGGCAGGCGCCGCCCGCCGCCTCGATGGCGCAGTGGATGTCGTTTCCCTGCAGGTAATGGATCTCGCTGCACGGCCCGCAGGGGCCGGTCTCGCCCATGGCCCAGAAGTTGTCCTTGTCGCCGAGCGCGATGATCCGCTCGTCGGGGACGCCCGCGACCTTGCGCCACAGGACGCGCGCCTCCTGGTCGGACTCATGGATGGTGTAGACCAGCCGGTCCGGCTTGATGGCGAAGGTCTTGGTCAGAAGCTCGTGGGCGAAGGCGATGGCGTCGGGCTTGAAGTAGTCGCCGAACGAGAAGTTCCCCAGCATCTCGAAGAAGGTGTGGTGGCGCGCCGTGCGGCCTACGTTCTCGAGGTCGTTGTGCTTGCCGCCCGCGCGCACGCACTTCTGCGAGCTGGTCGCGCGCGAGAACGTCGTCTTCGCCTTGCCGGTGAAGAAGTCCTTGAACTGGTTCATCCCCGCGTTGGTGAACAGCAGCGTCGGGTCGTTCTGTGGGACCAGCGAAGCGCTGGGGGTCTCGCGGTGGCCGCGCTCGGCGAAGTAGTCGAGGAAGGCGCGGCGGACGTCGGGCGAAAGCGTGGGGACGGACTTGGGGGCGGGCATGGCGGGCATTGGAGGGAGCGAAGACTAATCGTCCGCGGCTTCGTCCTCAACAGCGGCGCGCGCCTCGCCGCCCCGGCGCCGGCGCGGCGGCTCGGTCACGGGCTCGAACGGCTGGCTCCCGGGCAGGTCGGACGCCTCGAGCGAGGCCGCCCCGGCCAGGCGGGCGCGCGTCTCGGGGTCGACGCGGAGGAGCACGCCGGCCGCCCCCCGCCGCTTGCCGGGGATGGTCGGCACGAGGCGCTGGACCAGGACGCCGCGCAGGACGGCGGCCAGACGGGCGCGCGGCGGCTCGCCCGAGCCGGCCGGCGGGGTCAGCCGGTCGATCGCCTGGCCCAGGCTGGCCGCCTGAATCCCCCCCAGGACCAGCCGCCGGCCGCTCTCCGCCGCCTCGACCGCCAGACGCGCCACTTCGGGGTCGCCCAGGTCGCTGACCACCAGCACGTCGACGTCCTGCCGGCTGGCCGCGCGCAACCCCGCCGCCGCGGAGGGGACGTCGGTGCCCACCTCGCGCTGGACGACCACGCCGTGCCGATCGCGCAGCAGATGCTCGACCGGCTCCTCGAGCGTCAGCACGCGGCAGGGGCGCCGGGAGGTCAGGTCCTCGACCAGGGCGGCCAGCGTGGTGGTCTTCCCGTCGCCGGGGCCGGCCGCCACCACGACCAGCCCGGCGCCCGGCTCGGTCAGCTCGCGTGTCTCGGCGGGCAGGCCCAGCGTGTCCAGCGCCGGCACCTCGGGCGGGATCAGCCGGAGCGCCAGGCTCAGCCCCCCGCGGTGGTGAAACAGGTGGGCCCGCTGGCGGCCGCCGTTGCTGGTGGCCAGCGCGACGATCACGTCGCCGGTCCGCTCCAGCGCCTCGCGGCGGCGATCGTTGAGCAGCGAGAGCCCCAGGCTGTGCAGGAATTCGCGCGACAGGGGCGGCACGTCGCTGAGCGTGCGCAGCTCGCCGGCGATGCGCAGGACGGGCGACAGCCCCGGCTTGAAGTGGACGTCGGAGGCGCGCAGCTGGCGCGCCAGGAGCAGCGTTCTGTCGAAGAAGGAATCCATGTCCGAGGCCCTCGCGATGCCCAAGCTGCGCCAAGGTTACCAGCTCGCCGACCGCCTGCCCCGGCCGGGTTCGCTTGATGCGCCACCGAGGGGCAGGTTAAGTTTGTACCGTGGCTAACGAACCCGCCGCCGCCGGGCAAGAGATCCTGGTGGTCGACGCCGACGAGCAAGTGGTCAAAGGGCTCGACCGGCTGCTGACCAAGGTCGGCCTCATCGTCACGGGGACGCACGATCCGGTCCGCGCCCGCGACCAGCTTCTGAACAAGTTCTACGCCGTCGCGCTGGTCGACGCCGACACCCCCACACCGGGCGGGGGCATCGAGCTGCTGCAGTTCGCGCGCGACAAGTCGCCGCTGACCTCGGTCGTGGTGATGACCGCGCGCAAGTCGTACGAGACCGCGGTCAAGGCGTTCCGGGCCGGCGCGGCCGACGTCGTCCTCAAGGAGCCGGACGTCGTCCCCTACCTGCGCGAGCGGGTCATCGAGGCGGCCGGCGACATCAAGGCGACGGCTGACCGCAACAGCCTGCTCGAGGAGGTCGCCGAGACGCACGAGGAGTTCCTGCGCCGGTTGCGCGAGGTCTCGCACGAGCTCCTGGATCTCGAGGACCGCGCGGCGGGGCGGACGGTCGAGGACTCGGAAGCCGGGGCGATCGTCAGCGTGGTCGTGGTTGACGACGATCCGGCGGCCATCGAGAAGCTACAGAAGGTGCTGAGCCCGGCGCAGGGGTGGCAGTTCCGTGGCGCGCTCAGCGGCGGCGAGGCGCTCGACGTCGTGACCCAGACCCGCCCGCAGATCGTGATCGTCAAGGAGGACCTCCCCGACCTGCCGGGGAGCATGGTGGTCAACACCGTCAAGGCGAGCGCGCCCGAGGTCCTCACGCTGCTTTACAGCCCCCCCGGCAAGAGCGGGCGAACCGGCGAGGTCAAGCTGGTCGACGCGGGGCGGGTGATGACGCTGGTCGGCAGCTACTCGGAGGCGGGCCAGCTGGTGGCGCCGCTGGGCGAGATCCGCGAAGCCCTCAAGCAGAAGTCGCACGAGCGCCGCTACCTGCAGGCGTTCCGCCAGAAGCACTTCGAGTTCTTGCAGCGCTACAACGGCATCAAGCTCCGCCTCAAGGAAGAGCTGGACCGCCGCAAGAAGAACCGCTAGGGCTCGAGGGCGCAGATCCCGGGGAGGTTCCGGTACAGCTGCCGGCCGTCCAGGCCGTAGCCGACCACGAAGGCGTCGGGGGCCGGGAACCCCACGAAGTCGAGCGGGGCGCTCGCGTCCTTATATGAGGGCTTGGCCAGGAGGGCGCAGACGTGGACGCTGGCCGGTCCCCGCGCCCGGAGGAGGTCGAGCAGGTAGCGCAGGGTGAGGCCGGTGTCGACGATGTCCTCGACCAGCAGGACGCTGCGCCCGGCGATGGGGGCCTGGAGGTCGCTGGTGATCTCGACGACCCCGGACGACACCGTGGCGTCCCCGTAGCTCCGGACGCCCAGGAAATCACAGGTCAGCTCGCGCGGGATGGCGCGCACCAGGTCGGCCATGAAGATGAACGCGCCCCGCAGCACCCCGACCACGGTCAGGGGGCCGGGCGGCAGGCGGGCGTCGATCTCGGCGCCCAGCTCGGCGACCCGCCGGGCGATTTCTGCGGCCGAGATCAGCTCCTTGGGCGGCTTTTCGGGCACGCCACCACCGTGCCCGACCGGGGCACCCTTGTAAACCTCCGGCCCAACCGTCCGATGGGACTTCCCGCCCGAAGGGGCTTGCGAAGGGACTTCCCCTGGAACCTGGCACCTGCCGCCGTTGTCCCTAAGACTGACGAGAGGGCGTCCATGACGAAACGACTGTGGCTGGTTCCGATGACGCTGCTGGCGGCCTGCGCGGGCAAGGCCAAGAACGACGTGACCGTCGTCCCGCCCGGCGCCAAGGTCGAACAGATCGAGATGGACCCCATCAAGATCGCGGCGGTGAAGGGGCCCGAGGGGACCCACCTCGAGACCTATGACGTCACCGAGCTGTTCGAGCGCGCCGGGGCGGCGCTGTCGGACAAGCGCCCGGCGGACGCCGCGCGCGACTACGACCAGCTGCTCAAGGAGTTTCCCGACACCCGCTACACCAAGGCCGCCCTCTACAACGCCGGCCTGGCCTACGAGGGGCTCAAGGACTGGCAGACGGCGATCACCCGGTTTCAGAAGCTGGCCAGCGATCACGCCGACAGCTCCGACGCCAAGGACGCGCTGTTCCAGATCGGCGCCTGCTACGCCGAGCTTCAGAACTGGCCGACCTCGGCCACGACCTTCGCCCAGATCCTCGAGCGCAAGGACCTCAACGCCGACGACAAGATCGAGGCGATGGGGCGGCGCGGGTACGCGCAGTTCCAGCTCAAGGACCTCGACACCGCCGAGCGGACCTTCCAGTCGGCGATCTATTACTTCAACAGCATCGCCAGCGAGGAGCGGCTCGAGACCGACTTCTACCTGGGCCTGGTCCGCTACCAGCTGGGCGAGATCACGCACGAGCGCTTCCGCGCCGTTCAGCTGGTCCTTCCGGAAAAGGCCTCTCTCGACACGGTGGACAAGAAGGCGCTCGGGATCCTGAACGACAAGGCCAAGCTGCTGCTGGCGGCCCAGCGCCAGTACATCGATACGATCAAGCTCGGCAACCCGCAGTGGGCCTCGGCGGCCGGCTACCAGATCGGGTCGCTCTACGAGGAGCTCTACGACGCCTTCGTCCACGCTCCGGTCCCCGGCGAGCTGCTGGGCGAGGCCAACCGCGAGAAGCGCGACGTCTATTACGACGAGCTGCGGAAGGAGATCCGGATCCTGCTCGAGAAGTCGATCCGGACGCACGAGCAGAACCTGCTGATGCTCGAGCGGCTGGGCGTGCAGAACGAGTGGCGGGACAAGTCCAAGCTCGCCTTCGCCAAGCTGCAGAAGATGCTCGACCCTAGCTACAAGTTCGAGTTCGCCGACCCGGCGTCGGCCGGGAGCGAGCCCGTCGCGCCGCCTCCGCCGCCAGCGCCGACCCCGCCCGCCGGGCGCGGCGGGACGCCCGAGCAGGGGCCGACGATCCGGGACCCCAAGGATCAAGCTCCCCCGGCGACTGGCCCCGAGCGCCAGATTCTCTAGTAATATCGCTAGCCAACGCGGCGAGTCAGCGGGCGCCTGGCAAGAACCCGGCCAGCCGGCTCATTGTGGCTTGACACCGTGGCGCGATCGAACTATACGTTCGCGCTCTGCGCGCCGGCCTGGGGATACCTATGTCGACGTCGGAACAAAGCGAAACTCATCAGAATCACACGACAATGGACAGGGACGGATACCGGCGCTGGCGTAGCTCAATGGTAGAGCAGCTGATTTGTAATCAGCAGGTTGCGGGTTCGAGTCCCATCGCCAGCTCCGTTGCGGGAGATTCAGCAGTGCAATTCTCGGACGGGTTCCCGAGCGGTCAAAGGGAACAGACTGTAAATCTGTCGCCACTGGCTTCGAAGGTTCGAATCCTTCCCCGTCCACCCCGAGACAGTCAGAACAGCAATCGAATCAAGAGTCGTCACATGAGGTCGGTCACTCGAACATCCGCGGGAGTAGCTCAGTTGGTAGAGCTCCAGCCTTCCAAGCTGGTTGTCGCGGGTTCGAGACCCGTCTCCCGCTCATACATCGCCCACCTAGCTCAGTTGGCAGAGCACGTCCTTGGTAAGGACGAGGTCACCCGTTCAATCCGGGTGGTGGGCTCGAGGCCAGCGTAGAAACGTCAGTCAGTCAGGAACAAAAGAGGACAGAGCGATGGCGAAAGAAAAGTTCGTTCGAAACAAGCCGCACCTGAACATCGGGACGATCGGGCACGTCGACCATGGGAAGACGACGCTGACGGCGGCGATCACGAAGGTGCTGACGAAGAAGGGCTTCGCGAAGTTCCTGGCGTACGACCAGATCGACAAGGCGCCGGAAGAGCGGGAGCGCGGCATCACCATCGCGATCGCGCACGTGGAGTACGAGACGGACAAGCGGCACTACGCGCACGTCGACTGC